>Ga0210079_1000061_pt1 | contig 14476 bp, 16 predicted proteins | sample White_CordA_D2_FD_185587 | JGI IMG/M metagenome (GOLD analysis project Ga0210079, IMG submission 185587) | Wetland microbial communities from the San Francisco Bay, California, USA, that impact long-term carbon sequestration - White_CordA_D2... | ecosystem: Environmental > Aquatic > Marine >...
CGGCAGAAGCCATAAGCCATATGCTTTCCCAGCTGAAGGCAATGGAAAAATTATCTGCCAACAATATTGAATATCTCTCAAAACTACAGTTCATTAAAAGACTGGAGAACAGATTCATAAATGAGATCCTAGAAAAACGCAAAAGTATCCGGTTCACAGACCTCGTAAAAGGTGTTGCGTTGTCAATCGACAAAAAGCTCGATTTTGAACTCTATGTCATTGATGACCATTCCATAACAATCAAGAAAATAATACTTGCCTTTATTATTCTTTTTGTCGGGCTGTTCCTGGCTAATCTTTTCTCCCGGTTCGTTACGAACAGGTTACTGGCCAAGACCCAGCTTGATGAAAGCGCCAAGGCCGCTATCCACAAGTTCAGCTTCTTCGTATTAACAATCTTTCTGGTGCTGTATGCCCTGCACACCGTTAATATTCCCCTCACCATCCTGACACTCCTTGGCGGTGCTGTGGCAATCGGTGTGGGGTTCGGCTCACAGAACCTGATAAACAATTTCATAAGCGGTTTTATTCTCATGTTCGAGCGGCCTATCAAAATTGATGATGTCATTGAAATTGACAACATCATCGGCAGAGTTCAACATATCGGCACCCGCTGCACCCAGATCCGCACCCAGGCAAACCTTAATATCCTGGTGCCGAACAGCAGTTTACTGGAAAAGAACATCATCAACTGGACCCTTTCCGACGATGTTGTCCGCTGTAACATCAGCGTCGGCGTGGCGTACGGTTCTTCCACCCGTGATACGGTTAAGGCCCTGGAAAGAGCCGTGGAAGAGCATGAGTTAATATTAAAGAAACCGGAACCGATCATAGTATTTAAAGATTTTGGCGATAGTGCACTGATTTTTGAAGTCTACTTCTGGATACGGTTGGGCAAAGGGCGCATGGTAAAGGTACAGACTGAAAGCAATGTCCGTTTTTTGATTGAGAAGCATCTCCGCGAAGCAGATATCGTTGTGGCCTTCCCGCAGCGGGATGTGCATATGGATACATCCAAGCCCCTTGATCTGCGCATCATAAATGTGGATAAAAATGATGTGTCCAATACGGCAAGATAAAGTGAAAGCGCGATTTGTGAATCAAATTGTAATGCAAGCCTGACATTTCCTCTCTGCACCTATTGCACGATCAATGCAGCAGCCGCCCTTTCTGCTACCTTCCTTATATGTGAAAGACCAAAAGGTTTTTCAATGAAGGCAAAAGCGAGTTCCTCAATCTGCCCCTTAATTGCTTCATCCAAAGAACTCCCCGACATGATGGCCACTTTCGTGTGCGGAGATCGTTCATTAATTATCTTCATTGCTTCCAGCCCCGTCATGCCAGGTAGGATGACATCAAGAAAACAGAGATCATATTCGACAGCAAATACATAGTTTTGATACTCCGGTATGTTGAACACTGCAACGATATTAGCTGGTTCTTTTCAATCAGCCTTTTCTCTTTGTGTCTTAAATGCGAATGCCCGTGCAACCAGGCGCCCGGCCCACTGCGGGGTGGAAAGGGCATGGATATGGGTATAGAGAGCCAATACATTCTTGAATACAAGACCATCCCGGCCATCCATAAAACCGACACCGCGCTGCATATCAAAGATCAGGTCCGAGGGATTACCCTGCCACGCGAGCACCGTACTGTAGCGGAACTCATGCCCTTTAAAATTTTCCCCCACACTGAAAAACGGATTTATGGCTCTTGCTGTCAGTTCCGTGTAACCATGCGCCTGGGGTTTTTTGTGCAAGCCGAAGCGTACCGGAAATACTCCGGCAAGAGGGTACACCTCTCCCTCCAACTGAATACTTTCACCGAGGTAAATCAGACCACCGCATTCAGCATAGATTGGCAAGCCCGACTCAGCTGCATGTTTCACTGATTGCCTGAAGGTACTATTATCTGCCAGGCGCCTGGCGCCGGTTTCCGGGAAGCCGCCGCCAATATAAAGGCCATCAAGTTCCGGTAGTTTCGTGGCTGACATGGCGTTAATTTCGAGCAGTTCAGCTCCCTCATTTTCCAGGGCCTCTAAGTTTTCAGGATAATAGAATTGAAAGGCAGCATCCTTGAGAATCCCGATGCGGACGTTGCCGACCGTAATATCTTTGACTGTCGATTTAGCGCTTGCCGCATGTAACTGAATATCAGCCATGAGGCTTTCTATTTTCGACAGGTCAAGGTATTCATTGGCCATGTTGGCGAGCACACGGGTCGCCTGGTCAGCAGTATCATGTTCCTGGTGCGGGGTTACACCCAAATGGCGCTGCGGAAAAATATCAGTCTTAGACCGGGGTAATGCACCCACAACCGGGATTCCGGTATAGTGCTCCACAGCTTGTCGCACTATGGTTTCATGCCTGGCTGTGCCAAGCCTGTTTAAAACAACACCCTTGATCATGACCCGGGGATCAAGTCTGGTGCAACCCAAAACCAGGGCGGCAATGGTCCGTGTTGCCTTTGTGCAGTCAACCACAAGCAGTACAGGGAGTTTCAAGTGCACGGAAAGCTCCGCAGTGCTGTACGCGCCTTCCATGTTGACACCATCGAATAATCCTCGATTCCCCTCTATGATTGCCAACTCAGCATTGCGGGAATGTTCTGCAAAAGAGTTGCTGATAGTTTCATGGTCCATCAGGTATGGATCAAGGTTATAACAAGGCTGCCCGGCCGCCAATTGCAGCCAGCCGGCATCAATATAGTCAGGCCCTTTTTTAAACGGCACCACCCTGCGTCCCTGCCCTGCATAGGCTGCGACCAGGCCGACTGCCACCACGCTCTTGCCTGAACCGCCGCTTAAACCGGCAACCACAATTCCTTTTGCCATCTATATTACCTTTGTCTATTTACAATCAAGCTAAACAACTATTTTCTCATTGTTTTATATAGTTTTTCTTCATTCAAATGTTCATTTTCTTTACTCGCCTAAAGAAAACGAATCAAATTAGATAGCACTTGAAACAATGTCATAAAATAAGACTCAACAAGGAACCTAACCCCCAAACCGTCAGCAGTTTAGTATGCTGGCAAAAGAAAATGCAGCCAATCACTTGGTCAGCCTTCGGCTGACTGCCCGAAATTTATATCCCCTTGAGGGGTACTGCACGAAAAATCAGGGCGCCGCGAAACTCGCCACTTGCAGTGGCTCAGACAGTCCTCGCGCTATTCCCTCTTTTTCTGCGCTGCTCGGCTGCGTGAAATGGCAAAAAGGATAATACCCGTTGATTATAAATTTTTGAAAGTTTTTCATCCTTATCCCTTGAAACCTCGACCCCTTGAACCCTATTTTTCCCCTCTTCTCAACCCATCTCCAGCTCAAGCTGCCGCAATTCCTTAATTTCATCACGCAAGCGGGCGGCCTCTTCAAAGGCAAGAACCTTGGCGGCCTTGTGCATGTCCGCCTCCAATCTCTTAATATCGCGGCGCAGATCCTGCAAGCTGTGATATTCAATCTCAACTTCTGCAGTCTGGACCGGTACGGTGATATAATCCTTATCATAAACCGAAGCCAGGATATCCTTGATGCTGGAGCGGACCGTGGCCGGGGTTATGCTGTTATCCATATTGTACTGTTGCTGGATTTTTCTTCTGCGTCCGGTTTCATCAATGGTTCTCTGCATGGACCCTGTAACAGCGTCGGCATAGAGGATCACCAGGCCGTCAATATTTCTTGAGGCCCTGCCACAGGTCTGGATCAATGACCGCTCACTGCGCAAAAAACCCTCCTTGTCCGCATCCAGTATTGCAACCAGGGATACTTCAGGGATATCAAGCCCTTCGCGCAGGAGATTGATACCCACCAGCACATCATACTCACCCTGGCGGAGCTCTCTGATCAATTCCATGCGTTCCAGGGTTTTAATGTCCGAATGCAGATATTTAACCCGTACACCCAGGTTTTCATAATATTCAGTCAGGTCTTCCGCCATTCTCTTGGTAAGGGTTGTTATCAGGACAGCCTCTTTCTTTTCAGCCCGCAAACGTATCTCAGCTAAAAGATCATCCACCTGGTTTTTGGCAGGACGTACTTCAATTACAGGATCCATAAGACCGGTGGGCCGTATGATCTGTTCAGCTATCCTGCCGTCTGCCTGATCCAACTCAAAATTTCCAGGGGTTGCCGACACATAAATTACCTGGCTGGTTCGCTCTTCAAACTCGTCAAACCGCAGGGGCCTGTTGTCCAGGGCTGACGGCAGCCTGAAGCCATATTCCACAAGTGTTTCCTTGCGGGAACGGTCCCCGCGATACATGCCGTGCAGCTGCGGTACGCCTATGTGGCTTTCATCAATAAAGAGGATGTAATCATCAGGATAATAGTCCAGCAGCGTTGGTGGCGGCTCTCCCGGAGCAGCTCCCGTCAGGTGGCGGCTATAGTTCTCTATACCGTTGCAGTAGCCCAACTCGCCGATCATCTCCAGGTCAAACATTGTCCGTTGCTCCAGGCGCTGGGCCTCAAGCAGCCGATTTTCCTTCTCGAAAAAAGCCAAACGTTCCTTAAGTTCCTCCAGGATTGTGCGCCGGGCGATCTCCAGCCGTTCCGTAGAAGTGACAAAATGGCTTGACGGAAATACCGTTAATTCCGACATCTGGGCCAGGACCACGCCGCGCAAAGGGTCAACGATCGAAATGGAATCAATGGTATCGCCGAACAGATCAACGCGCACGGCCCGATCCTCTTCGTAGGCAGGAAAAATCTCCACCACATCTCCCCGCACCCGGAACGTGCCGCGGTGGAATGAAATATCATTCCGTTCATAGAGCATATAAACCAAGCGTTTCTGCATCTCCTCCCGGGGATACTCGTCCCCTACTTTCAGAAAAAGGTGCAGTTTTTTATACTCATCGGGTGAACCAAGCCCATAGATGCAGGAGACCGAGGCTACAATGAGCACATCGCGCCGGGTCAATAGCGAACGGGTTGCCGAATGCCGCATCTTGTCAATGGCGTCGTTAATGGAAGAATCCTTTTCAATGTAGGTATCTGATTGCGGGATATAGGCCTCCGGCTGGTAATAGTCGTAATAGGAGACAAAATATTCCACGGCATTCTCGGGGAAAAGCTCCTTGAACTCGGAATAGAGCTGGGCTGCCAGGGTTTTATTGGGTGCAATGACCAGTGTCGGTCTCTGCACCTGCTCCACGATCTTTGCCATGCTAAAGGTCTTGCCGGAGCCGGTAACACCTAATAAAACCTGCTTGGGGTATGCAGCAGCGATTCCCGCAGATAAAACCTCAATTGCCCTCGGCTGGTCTCCGGCCGGCACGAAGGATGATTCTATTTTAAATAAATGCTCCATATTAGAATAAATCAGCTTTTTTTCCAGGGGATGAGCATTGGCACTTTTTTACGGTAGGCTCTGTATGGCTCTCCTATCTCGCGTATGAGTTTCTGTTCCTCCAGCAGTGTACCGATAATTATGTATACGCTTAGAACCAGTTTACTTACAAGCGACACATCAGTTACAATACCAAAGGCCCAGACAAGAAGAATTGCGCCGCTGTACCACGGATGCCGTACATATCCCAGGATGCCTTCTGTCGTAAACCCCATGAGCTCATCTTTCCCTCTGTGTTCCATTTCATGAATCTGCCTTATGCCAAGCATATATTGTATATCGTAAACACGGTACCCACCGTAAAATAAGAGGAAGGCAACCGCATATATGCCATATTTCACAACAAACCAGGGCCAGGGCCAGGCAAAAATAACCTTTTCCTCAAGACCCAACTGAAAATAAATAACAGGAAAAAGAGAAAAAAGACTGAAAATTGCATATAGCAGCCTGTAGTAATTATGCCTGCTGCCCAAAATTTTCTTTATCCAGGCTGCAAAAAATCTGCTGATTAACAGGCTGTGCAAAAAACACCAGGTGGCCCATAATAAAGCCAGAATAGAAATTGAATGTATCCGGGTCATTTCACATTATCAGCATAAATTAATCATTTTCTCTTTAAAATATACGTATATTCAAAGTCATTCCTATACGCTGAGAATATCGTTAGTCTTATTAATAAATTGACTTCTTGCTTCATACAACATAATTATTTTACTACTATTTTTATTGAGATTATTAAGACAAATAGAAAAAGACGTTGAAACAGGTTTAGGATAAAGGAACATCCATGCTGACCATAAGCAATAAAAGCAGGTATGGCATTACCGCACTTCTAGCGCTCGCCGAATTTTACAACTCCGGCCTCCTGCCCATAAAAGACATCGCATCGCGCTGTGACATTCCGCACCAATTCCTGGAACAGATATTCAACAGGCTTGGGAAAGCGGGGATAATAAAAAGTACCCGGGGCAAAAACGGGGGATATGAACTTGCGAAACCCCCAGAACAAATCTCTGTGCTGCATATCGTCAATGCCCTTGAAGGTGATATCGAGTTTGTAAGCAAATCCGAAGATAAAAACGATGTCATTGTAGAACTTTTTCACGAAGCCGAAAAAAAACTGCAGAACATCCTTTCCATAAGTCTCGCAGCCCTCGTCGCAAAGCAGCAGACATTGAGGAAAAACGTCATATACGACATTTAGATTCACCTAACCCACCGACAACTCATCTCCGGCCCATTGGCGCCATCGCCGCCAATTCTTTCTTTTTTCCTTGACATGTGCTGCACGATGTTCTATTACTTGATTAAGTTGATCAGAATAGTAATATTTAACAGTTCCAGAATCCAGAAAGCACTTTTTTGCAAGTTAATGAAACTGACTGAAGGAGACATCATGCAGATAACTGTAAACGGGGAGGCAAACGAACTCCATGAGGCTGAAGTCAACCTCTTAAAGCTTTTGGAAATTCGCCGGGTTGAATCCCCGGAGATGATAGCGGTCCAACTCAACGGCGAATTTGTTGATATGGAGCGCTACCCTTTCACCTTTCTCAAAAGCGGCGATGATATAGAGTTTCTTTATTTTATGGGTGGTGGCTCCCGGTGACCGGGTTTTCCACATATGCCATTCATGGCTCGCGTTCCCAGCAGAAGGATTTACATGGCGCCCTGCGTACTCCTGTTTACGACAGCGTTGCCTTTGAACACGAAAGCGCTGAAGATCTCTCCCAGATTTTCTCAGGCAGAAAGCCTGCACACGCCTATTCTCGCATCACAAATCCCACTGTAGAGGAATTCGAGAACAGGATTAAGCTCTTGAGCAATGCCTCTGCAGTTATTGCTGTTTCTTCAGGCATGGCGGCCATATCCAACATATTACTTGCCCTGGCAAGCAGCGGTACAAACATTGTCGCCAGCAGACACCTGTTTGGCAACACGCTGTCCCTGATCGAAAGAACTCTGAAACCATGGGGCCTGGAGGCACGATACGTATCCATGTCTGCCCCCCTTGAGGTCCAGGCAGCCATTGATGACAATACCAGGGCCGTGTTCCTTGAGACTGTAACCAATCCCCAATTAGAGGTTGCCGATATAAAAACGATTGCGGGCATAACCTCCCAGAAAGGAGTGCCGCTTATTGTGGACAATACAGTCACGACCCCCTATCTTTTCCGCACTAAAGATTTCGGTGTTAACATTGAAGTAATCTCCAGCACAAAATACATCTCAGGGGGCGCTACATCTGTCGGAGGCCTTATTATCGATAACGGTAATTTCGACTGGCGCCAAGCACCTCGCCTGGAAGACTGGGCCAGAAAAATGGGACCCATGGCTTTACTCGGGTCCTTAAGGCGAGAGGTATACAGAAATATCGGCTCCTGCCTGTCTCCCCATCATGCCTATTTGCAAAGCCTGGGGCTTGAAACCATGAGCTTACGCATAGAAAAGAGTTGCGCCAATGCTTTTTCGATTGCCCGCTTCCTCCAGAAGCACAAAAAGATTGCTGCAGTAAACTACCCCGGTTTGAAGGATTCCCGGTATCATGAAGTTGCCGCACAACAGTTTGCCAACCGTTTTGGAGGCCTCCTGACCTTTGACTTGCAGAGCCGGGATGCATGTTTCGCTTTCATCAACAAGCTGAAACTGATCAGAAGGGCCTCAAATGTGAATGACAACAAAACCCTGATCCTGCATCCGGCCTCAACCATTTTTTGCGAATATCCTGAAAAGCAGCTGGAGGAAATGAACATCAGGCAAACCATGATCCGGTTATCCGTTGGCATAGAAGACGTAAATGACATTATACAAGACCTGGAAGGGGGATTAACAACATTATGATTGTCGGCATCGCAAAAATCAAGCTCAATAAGCAGGAGAGTTGCCCGCTTTGCGGCCCACGTCCGGAAAAAACCGAACTGCTTTATGCTGAACAGGCTGTTTGCGGTCTGCATTAAAACGAACAGGAAGTGAAATGCTGAAAATCACCCGGAATATAGTTGACGAAATGATCAGACACGGCCGGGCCGCGGCGCCTCTTGAGGCCTGTGGCTATCTGGCTGAAAAAGACGGTGTGGTCTGTAAATGTATTGCCATGAAAAATATCGACGCCTCACCTGTCCACTATTCCATGGATCCGGCGCAGCAGTTTGCAGCGATAAGGAGCTGCCGGGCAGAAGGACTTACCATCAGGGCGGTTTACCACAGTCATCCTGAGACTGGTGCCTACCCTTCTGCCGAAGACATTAAACTCGCTTTTGACCCTGCTGTGAGCTATGTCATTGTTTCTCTGGCAGAATCCACTCCCTGCATAAATTCATTTACCATCAGAGATGATGCGGTTTTCTCAGAAAAGATTGAAATAATTGGCAGCACCGCAAATGCACGGTGCGGAGGGGTATTACGTCCGTAACATTTTGATATCACCAGGCCCTGTTTATGACAACGCAACTCTTTACAATTGCAGCAAATTAGGAGCAAAAAATGACGACAATGACAACAGCAGATGTCTTTCAGGACTTAAGAGGCGTCGGCTGCCCTATGAATTTAGTGAAAACCAAGGTTGCGTTTTCTAAAATGCAATCCGGTCAAATCCTGGGCTTAATTCTTGATAACGGTCCGCCGATGAACAATGTGCCTCGCTCGGTTGTCCGGGAAGGCCATGAAGTGCTTGCGCAGGAACAGCTGGGCGATGGCGCCTGGTCCGTATTGATCCGTAAAGCATAAAGACAAAAATCGCACTTGAGCCTCCTCTCGTTATCCTACCCCCGAGGGATAGTATAGAGTTGCCCCAAGACCGGTGCCGGCAATGGCCGACACCGGTCTTGGAATTTTTTTATAATGATATTCCTATGTAAAGGGAATAGGATGGGTGCTGTTTATTTTTCGGCGCGAATCAAGGTTCTTGAAAAATTCGTAAATTATCACTAAATATTCTCGTAGAATACAATTATCTGTTAACACTGAAATTCAGTTATTTCTCGGTACAGCGATTTATTTAATAGTATATGACAACCGGAATTCCCACCCTCATCTGGATTATCGGCAGCAGCCTGCTGATGTGCCTACTGGCTCTGGTCGGGATATTTACCCTGTCTCTGAGCGACAAAGCCCTGCATCGGCTGCTCCTCCCACTTGTTGCTCTGGCTGCCGGGTCACTTCTGGGTGGCGCCTTTTTTCACATGATCCCGGAATCAGTTGAAAAGACCGGGGCTGACACAGCAGTATATATATATGTAGTAGCCGGGTTTGCTTTTTTCTTGCTGCTTGAGCAGCTGCTGCACTGGCACCATTGTCATCGTGAAGAAACGCACTGCAAAAAACCTCTGACCTATCTCATCTTAATAGGAGACGGTATCCACAATTTTATCGGCGGCATTGCCGTGGCCGGAACTTTTCTCATTGATGTCCGTCTTGGCATCTCCACCTGGCTGGCTGCAGCGGCCCATGAAATCCCTCAGGAGATAGGAGACTTCGGCATATTGGTGCATGGAGGCTGGTCAAAAAAAAAGGCACTGCTGTTAAACCTCTTATCCGCATCAACATTTCTTCTTGGAGGCTTGCTTGCCTATGTATTCTCTTTCAGCGACTGGATCTACTTTTTGATCCCGTTTGCCGCGGGTAACTTTATCTACATAGGAGCCTCAGACCTAATTCCTGAAGTAAACCGGCATGAAAAATTTTCGAGAAATATCCTGCATTTCTGTTGTTTCTGTAGCGGGATACTTCTCCTTCTTGGTCTGCGCATCATTTTTAGTGACTAACAGCGAGTGTCCCAAATTATTACAATGAAACCGACATTCCGTTTTCTTATTTTCCTCTCCGTACTGGCAGCAATTATATCACCCCAGGCTGTTCACCCTCAGGAGACCTTTAATGAAGTCTTTCTCCTTGAAAGAAATGACAAAATTCTGGCATTTTCCGGGCTGCGGAACAGCTGGTTTGAAAAAGATCTGCGCCCTGGAGAAACAGTTGTCAAAAGTGGGCATGGGGGCAATGTTGCCGTTGCCTGCACCACTGAACGAGCTCTCGCTTTCAGTGCTGTAACCGGCAGGTGGACCGAGGAAGGCTTACGCATACGTGAGTCGGTGCTCAGCATCACCGCTGAAGGCAATGTCGCTACTGTAATCACCAATATACGGGCCCTGGGTTTCAGTTCCCAGAGCGGGGTCTGGGTTGAATCAAAATTTAATATTGGCAAATAGCGGTTTTATTAATGTTACCCTGTATACTAATAGGGTCTGGATATCTGGCCCTAGGCTTGTTTTTTTCATAAAATTATTGTCTTCATACTATTTACTATGCGCAAAATCTTCCTTGTTTTTCTTTTAGCTATATTTCTGGTTGTGCTCCATGAAAAGATCCTCACCGGGATAGGCTCATTCCTCGTTGTCCAGGATATTCCTGCAAAAGCAGATGCTGCCGTTGTCCTTTACACCGGAGTTGATATTTATCCGCGACTCATTGAGGCGGCCAATCTCTATAAACAGGCAAAGGCGGAAAAAGTTGTCATAAACGGCAACAGGAAGACAGACATATTGCGCAGCCTTGAAAACAGCGGTTATGAAGCGCCCTGCAAATGGTACGCCGCAGAAATAGATGTGTTGACCCACCTGGGTATCGCAAAGGACCATATTATAGCTATCAGCGCTGAGGATGCCTACGATACCATCAGCGAAGCAAAAATTGTCGGAGAAACCCTTCTCAACAACGGCATGACAAATGTGATCATTACAACCAGCAAATTCCATAGCCGCAGAGCCCGGCATATCTGGAACAAAATGTACCGGGGCAAATTAATCATTCATGTTGCCCCGGCCCAAAATGATCCCTTTAATCCTGAAGCCTGGTGGAAGACTGGCCGGCAGATACGCTGTGTTTTATCAGAATACGGTGCCTGGATGTATTACTACTGGATAAAGATTGTTGACTGACATTTATCCCGAATATATTTCCAGCAAACTCTTTCCATAATTAATCTGCCATTTTTTTCGTCTGGGATTCCTTATATCTTTAGTGGCAACAGGCCTAATCGCCATTTTCTTGCAGGTTCTGCCCGGTGCCGGCGCCCTTCCCTCCCTCTTCTTTAATAGTGCGCCAGACAGATCAATGAGCCCTTAACTTGGCGCAGCAGCAGGCGCCATGCTTTTTATCATCAGTGATGAAATCTCTCCTGCTACACATGCCAAGCGCAGATGACGCCTGGCACCTATCGGCATCATTGCAGGATTTGTTAGCTTGATGTCACTGGAAAATCTCCAAGGATAACTATCCCTTTCTCAAGACTACCACCACATGTCGCTCTTGATTTTTATAATCTATTTGTGTAAATTTATATCTTAATGGTACTATTTCATTGAAATTTTCAGTTATTGGTGAAGGCCTATGAATTGTTCTCAAACTCTGAGTGAGCCGAAGAATGAATTTCACAGCCGCATTGATCAGTTTTTCACCTATGCTGACGTTGAAACCCGACAGCATCCCTGGCAAATCCTCGCCAATCTTGATATTCTTAAAAACAAAGATCGTACTAGCTCCATTCTGAGAAAATATTTCGCGCTCAATTTATTCTTAAAAATGCTGGAGTCTCATGGCAACAGGGTTACTGTGCCCATGCAATCATTTTAAACCAGGCTGAGTGAGGGTAAAATGGAATTAAGCAAACAGAGTACTTCGGAGCGGGTTCAGAAGTCGCAGCACTCTATCGGGAACCTGTTAATCAAGGATTTTGCCAAAGATAGAATTACAAAAATTTTGCATGATGCCGGCATCACGGTACAGGGAGAAAATGACTGGGATATCCAGGTGCATGACGACCGGTTTTACAACCGGGTCTTATTAAAATGGTCACTGGGATTTGGCGAATCATACATGGATGGCTGGTGGGATACGAAGGCCCTGGATCAGTTAGTCTACAAGCTGTATACATCAAGTGCTGACAATAAAAACAACAATTTGCCCAGCATGGTTGACATGTGTAAGGCACGGCTTATCAACCAGCAGTCAAAAAATCGGGCCCATAAAGTCGCACATGTCCATTACGACCTGGGAAATGATATGTACGCCATGATGCTGGGCAACACCATGCAATATACCTGTGCCTATTGGAAACAGGCCAAAACATTAGATGCGGCGCAAGTTCAAAAGCTCGATCTCATTTGCAGAAAACTGAATCTGCAAAAAGGCGAAAAAGTGCTGGAACTCGGATGTGGCTGGGGAGGCTTTGCAAAATTTGCCGCAGAAAATTACGGAGTTGCAGTTGATGCCTACAATATTTCCAAGGCGCAGGTAAATTATGCGCGAAACAGGAACAAGGGGCTCCCGGTTACTATTCATCTCGCTGACTACAGAGACGCCAGGGGGGCTTACGACAAGGTTGCCGCCATTGGTTTATGTGAGCATGTCGGTTACAAAAATTATGCCTCACTCATGGAAGTCGCGCACCGATGTTTGAAAAAACACGGCCTGTTTCTGCTGCACTCCATCGCCAATAATGTTTCCACTACACACTGTGATCCCTGGTTTAACAAGTACATATTTCCCAATGGCATGCTCCCTTCTGTCAAGCAGCTTGGTGAAACAATGGAAGGGTTGTTCATTATGGAAGACTGGCATAATTTCGGGCCTGATTACGACAAGACACTGATGGCCTGGCACCAAAACTTTGACCGGCAATGGCCACTTTACGAGAAAAAATATGGCGGTCAATTTTACCGCATGTGGAAATATTATCTTCTCTCCCTGGCAGGCTCATTCAGGGCACGACGTATTCAACTCTGGCAGATTGTCATGTCAAAAGACGGAATACCGGGCGGTTATGAATCAATTCGCTGAGCGCAATGTTTCACTCTCAGAAAAGGTGCTCAGTGCCATGGCCTAATTGGGTCAGGTCATGCCGTCAGGAAACAGGGAGGCTTTTTCCTCCGGCCATACCAGCGCATCTTTTTTTCATACCAGCCTCATTATATAACCGCTAGCGCATATAGCCTTACTATGAACCGTGCAGCCAATCTTGCAGCGTATGAGAAAAAAAAGCTGCAGCTGATCGCATCTCTTCAGCACCAACCAGGTACCAATATCCGTTTGGTCAAGGATACTTCCAACTTATTCCGTAAACGTGAGCCCATGCATGGGCCTGGTTTAAACGTCAGGGCTTTCAACAAGGTCATCAATGTGGATTCCGAAAATGGCTTTGCCGAAGTGGAGGGCATGACGTCTTATGCTGATTTGACATGCGAATGTCTCCAACACGGTGTCATGCCGACAGTAGTACCACAGCTTAAATCCATCACAATTGGAGGCGCAGTCACCGGTATAGGAATCGAATCTTCCTCTTTCAAATATGGCCTTGTACACGAAACAGTGCAGGAGATGGATATTCTCCTGGGAGATGGAACCACCCTGACCTGCACACCAGAAAACGAGCATCAAAGGTTGTTTTTCGGTTTCCCAAATTCTTACGGCACCCTGGGATATGCCTTAAAACTGAAAATCAAAGTCGTACCTGTTAAACCATATGTGAGATTGACTCATATCCGGCACAAGGATGCTGCCGCGTATTTTGCCGACCTGGAATATCGTTGCAAACAGAATATTGATTTCATCGACGGCACGATTTTCGGTCCGGATGAATATTATCTTACTGTAGGTGAGTTCACAGATTCAGCACCCTACACAAGCGATTACACCTATAAAAACATCTACTACCGTTCCATCCGGGAGCGGGATTCAGATTACCTGAAGGTCGAGGATTATATCTGGCGCTGGGATACTGATTGGTTCTGGTGTTCCCAGTATATATTCGCACATAAGCCGATCGTAAGGCGTTTCCTTGGGCCAAAGCGCCTAAATTCTGTAACGTACACAAAAATCATGCGCTGGAATAGAAAATATAACATTGCATACTATTTTGATCTACTCCAGGGATTTCACAGTGAAGCTGTAATTCAGGATGTTGAAATACCCCTGGACCGCTGCTCTGACTTTCTCGACTTTTATTTTAACAGTATCAAGTTTATGCCTGTATGGGTATGCCCCATCCGCCCCCTGAAGCAAAACGCAGGATTTTCCCTGTATCCCATGGACCCGAAAAAATTATATGTAAATTTTGGCTTTTGGAATGTGATAAAAAG
>Ga0210079_1000062_pt1 | contig 14284 bp, 11 predicted proteins | sample White_CordA_D2_FD_185587 | JGI IMG/M metagenome (GOLD analysis project Ga0210079, IMG submission 185587) | Wetland microbial communities from the San Francisco Bay, California, USA, that impact long-term carbon sequestration - White_CordA_D2... | ecosystem: Environmental > Aquatic > Marine >...
GCCCATGGCGATCAGCCTGGCCTTCGGAATTCTCTTTGCCACCGGTATTACCCTGCTGTTGATTCCGACCCTCTACATGGTCCTGGAGGACGGCCGACACCTTCTTGGACTGTCGCCGTCTCACGCCGAGCATCATGTCGAGAAAGGAAGTTAGGTCACTGTATCGGACGATTCATTGCTTCGTGGGCGGTCTTTCACCTGCCGCGGATTGTTGAGGGATTTTTTCCCTTGTGCTTAGGATTTGTTCCTTTGCGGACTGGAAACTGAGGCTCTCTGAATTATTTGATACTCTGAGTGCAACAGATGGTCATCTGTCGATTGCTCTTCACCTCCGTGTGACACAATGTCCTGCTTTCTCTCCCGATCTTTTCAGTTCTTGAAAAAATCCAGAGAGTATCGTTAAATGCCAGAAAAACCGATTTCTCTCTATTTATCAGCACTTCAGAGGACCAATTTGTTACTCAATAATGCCCATTTTCGCAAAGTCAAAAAGCTCACCGGTCAGGCCGTCGGCGCCTTCAAACTGATTGAAGAGGGCGACCGGATCGCCGTCGCCGTATCCGGGGGCAAGGACTCCTACGCCCTGCTGCACATCCTCGAGCAGTTGCGGCGCCGTGCGCCGATCAACTACGAACTGATTGCCGTCAACGTTGATGCCGGCTTCCCCGATTACCGCAAGGATATTCTTGAAAAATACCTGCGCAAATGCGGTTTCCAGGTACACATGGAAGCCACTGACTGCTCCCATATTATCGAAGAAAAATTGCGCCCCGGTTCATCTTACTGTGCCTTTTGCGCCCGCTTGCGGCGCGGAGTTCTGTACACCGTTGCTGATCGCCTCGGATGCAACAAGATTGCTCTTGGCCATCATCTTGACGATTTTATCGAGACCCTTCTGCTGAACCAGTTTTACATCGGCACGCTTGCTGCCATGAGCCCCAGATTGCTGGCGGACAACCAGCGTCACACGGTGATTCGTCCGCTGGTTTATGTCGAAGAGACAGATATTATCAAGTTTGCCCGACAGAACGATTTTCCGATTATCGACTGCGGTTGTCCGGTCATGGGGCAGGAAGATCAGAAACGCCAGAGAATCAAACGCCTGCTCACAGAACTGCACAAGGAAAATCGCTATCTGAAACGCAGCATGATTAGTGCGCTGGGCAACGTCCGCCCACGTCACCTGCTCGACCAGGAAATGTTGAGGCTGGTGCAAATCAACGAAAGAAAGACCTGATGGACGAAACTGGGCAAAAGAGGCCCCGGCTGCCGAGGCCGGTTGACCCCTATGAAGTCAAACTCGCCGGAGAAGTGCAAAAGCTTCTCCTGCCGAAGAGCTCTCCCTTGTCCAGCTGGTGCCGCATGTCCGCCAGAAATCGCATGGCCGATGTCCTTGGCGGGGATTTTTACGATTTTATCAAGCTAGAAGATAGTTGCCAGGTTCTCCTGCTCGGGGATGTAACCGGTCACGGGCTGCATGCCTCGGTGGTCATGTCACTGATGTACGGGTTTATTCATCGTGCTGCACGGCAAAGCTGCAGTCCCGATGCTGTGGTTACCGATCTCAATACGTTTTTGCGGTCTTTCGCGAAACGGTCAGATCTCCTTGATCATTATTTTTCTGCCACGCTGTTTTTCGGGGTTGTTGATCCGCGCACGTTGACGATGCATTATGTCAATGCCGGACATCCTGCCGGGCTTGTGCGTCGCGGCGATGAAATTCTGCGATTGCCGGCGACCAGTCACCCGGTTGGTTATTTTGACCAGGAGCATTTTCAGGTCGGTACCTTCCAGTTTACCGCGGCTGACCGGTTCCTGCTCTATACGGATGGCCTGGTTGACAGCCCCAACCAACAAGGAGAAATGTTTGGCGCCGAGCGTTTGGATGACGCTTTCCGCAGACTGAATGGTGACCATATGGTATTCTTGGACAGGCTTTTTGCCGAGATCGATACATTCCTGGCAGGACAGGCGCCTTTTGACGACTGTACAGCGATCGTCATGGACTTCCACAGGGTGACTTGAGAAGAGAGACAGACTGAATGTTGTTGGGGGAGAAGCAATCCGAAATCAAGCAGGTTGCAGTGGTGACGCGCGATCAACAATTCAACCGGCTGTTAAGCAGTGTCCTGGCCGAATGGAAGTTTATTGCTGTTGAAGACCTGGCTGAGGCGAAAGTTGTTTTTGCCGAGCAAGGCATTGACTTACCCGACATCCCTGGTGAGGTCGTCTGGTTGACGCCGCAGCCGCTATCTGAAGACCGTTTCCTGACAACGCCACTTTCCCTTACCCAGCTCTACAAGATTCTGGAAACAGAATATTTCCCGACCTCGCGTCGCCATATCCGCGTCGCCATCGAAGTGCGGGCTGATATCTGTCTGGACAGCGTTTGGCAAGAATCTCAGTTGATTTCCATATCTGATCGTGGTGGACGTATCGTCTGCCAGAACGAGGTTCAGCGTGGCACGATGCTGCAACTGGAAACAAACCTGGCGGGGAAATTCTTGCAGCTGCCGGCAGAGGTTCTCTACTGTCTCCCGGCTGGAGACGTCCTGCGCTCTTCCAGGCCTCAGATCGGCGTCCTGTTCAAGCCGACAGATGACCGGGTGATCGACATGCTACGGTGCCACATTGAAAAGATTTGCGTTGCAGCCGCCTGCGCAAGGGAGGGCATCCCGCTGAACGATCCGTGCCTGAGCTGGGTTGATTTGATCGATGACCCGTGGGCCGAAGTGACTTGACCGCGGGCAAAACGGATCGGTCTTAACGGAACATCTTGCCGAACAGGCTTTTTTTCTCTTCCCCCTCTTGCCCCTTGCGCATACCCATCAATCGTAGTTCGCGCAGCGCCTCGGTACATTTGGGGTTGTACAGTATCGCCCTTTCAAAGTGACGTTGCGCCTCGCTTTTCTGACCTTGGTCCTTGCAGATGTAGCCGAGGTAGAGGTGCCCCATACTGAGTTTGGGACTCAACTCGGTGGCACGCATCAGGTTCTTGCGGGCAGTGTTCATCACCTCTTTCGTTTTGGGCTCGGCCTTGTATGATGACCACGCCTGGTACATCAGATACTCCGCTTCATTGGGCCTCAGCTCCAGCGCTTCGGCAAAGGCTTTTTCGGCATCGCGGTATTTATGTGATCGCAGGCACGCCATCCCTTTTTGATAGGCGTCCTCTGCCTCCAGGAACTTTTCCGGGGTGGCCGAGCTGCTCCTCGACTCCGCTTTAAGGTCATTGACGTAATCGGCTCTCGTCTGCTCGTCGACCAGAGTCTCGTGGGCATCGCTTATGCGTTGGAAAAGTGCGTTAACCTTGTCTCTCAGGTCAGCCAGGACATCCTGTTCAAAGAAACGATCGGGATGATATTTCTTGACCAGGCCGTGGTAGGCTTTTCGTACCTGCTCCCTGGACCCGGTTTCGCTGACGCCGAGCAGGGTGAAGTAGTCCTGTCCCATCATCCAGGTGTAATCTTTCATGAATGCTGCCCGCCGTGCCCGAAGCTCTTCCGTTTCTTCAGCACCGACCTCTTCAGCCGCTGCCGGTTTTTCCTGGACGCTGACCAGTATGCCGGTACTCAAAAGTGCAGCCAACAATGGTTCGACCTCGTTGCGCGTCAGGATATGGCGCTGAAGAATTTCATTTAGCGTGACGTCCCCCTTGCAGTTGTCCAGAATGCGTTGATCATTGCCGGTGAGGTCTATTTCCTGAAAACGGTAAAGAGGGCTCTCTGCCTCTTGCAAATAATGATCAAGGTGCGGCTGAAGGATTTCTGCAAGCTGCGTACGACTGGCGTGTTTGCGCAGCCCCTGCAGAATCAGATTTGCCGGAGACAGATTTATACTGGTCACGTTCTGCTTGAATTCACGCACCTGGAGGAAGCGATAACGGCCTTCCGGCCAGGCAAAGATGCCGAGGATCTTCTCAATGACCTGCTCGCGCAGAATATCGTGCAGTTGGTGAGGCGTGAGCAGTCTCATCTCGATCAGAGCCATGCCGTGACGCTGGCCTTGCGGCTTGACTCTCTGGAGGGATTCTCTTAATTGATCTTCGGTCAGCAGTCCCGCACGCAGGAGTCGCTGGCCGAGAAACTCGCGAACCAGGTTTGACCGGACGAAAATCGGGTAACCGTTGCGGATATAGACAACTTTTTTTACATTCTTGTGCTGTAGATGAAGCAGCCCGGTTGCACCCAGGCTGTACAGGTTGTGCAGGATGCGTGGGAAGCCCGATTCAGCGAGATCCCCCTCGATGCTCAATCTCTCGGAACTTACGGCTGCTGCCGGAGCACCGATCAGTGCATCGATCTTCTCATGGAAGGCTTTCAGCGAGAAAGGTTTGAGGAGATAATCGGTTGCGCCGTACTGTTCTCGGGCATCACGGATATGGTCGGCCTGCTTGTAGAAAGCTGTCATCACAACGATCGGCAAATCACTGGTCTTCGACAGGGACCTAAATTTGCCGCAGAGCTGCAGGCCATCGGTCCCGGGCGGGAGAAAGTCCAATAAAACCAGGTCAATCTTGAGATTGTCCAGTTCCCGGAGGGCAGTTTCTGCTTCTTCAAAGCTGTAAACTTGATAGCCACGCAGGCGCAATGCCTCTGATAGAAAACGCCTGATGTTGGCGTCTTCATCGACGATCAGGATAAGCTTTTTGTTTCCTTCAGAACTCATCTCGAGCGGTCTCTTTGTGTTGCAGAATGTGATTGAAAGCCTCCCGGATGGTTTGGGTCGTGCTCGCGTACTCATCCAGAAATAATCTTTCCGGTTGTCCCATCGCGTCCTCGTAACCGAGATGTCGGGCCAGCTTGGCAAGGGATGCCGGGTCGGAGGTCAATTCGTTGACCGACTGATCATGGACCAGACGCAGCTTGTTTTCCAGCCGGCGCAGAAACTTGTAGCCTGATGTCAGATTCTCATAATCATTTTTCGAAATCAGCTTTTCGCTTAGCAGCTTCTGCAGTGTATCCAGGGTATTGCGGCAACGCAGCGACGGCCTGTCACGACCATGCAGGAGCTGCAGGTACTGGGCGATAAATTCAACATCCACCATGCCGCCGCGGCCGGTTTTAATGTTGCGATGCTGGGCATCTTCCCTGCCGAGCTCTTTTTCCATGCGTTGACGCAGACGGCAGATCTCTTCGGCGAGATCATCCGGCAAAGGGCGTTCGTAGACGATCTCCGCAGTAAAGGCTTCAAAACTGGCGGCCAACTCCGTCGAACCGGCAACCACTCTGGCCTTGATCAGTGCCTGACGTTCCCAGGGCGCCGCAGAGCTTTCATGGTATTGACGATAAGCCGGCAGGGAAGAGACCAGTGGTCCCTGGTTGCCGGACGGTCGCAGCCGGGTGTCGATTTCATAAACATACCCTTCCTGAGTCATCAGGGTCAGGACCGAAATAATCCTTTGGGCGAGGCGGACAAAGTACTGCTGGTTGGTCTGGGGCTTGAAACGGTCGGGGGCGGTCCCTTCGACCGGCCGGGTTTGGCCTTCCCCCTCGTAGATAAAGATAATGTCGAGGTCGGAGTGATAATTCAATTCCATGCCACCGAGCTTGCCCATGCCGACGATCGCGAAGGCTGCTTCGTGGCTGGTCCCGCTGGCATCTTCGCAGCAGGGCAAACCATAACGTTCCAACAGTTCCTCTCTGGAGATGGCCAAAGCCTGTTGCAGGCAGGTGTCGGCCACCAAAGACAGCTGTAGGGTGGTTTGCCCCTGCGGCGTATGGCCGTGGATGTCATTCAGGGCGATGCGCAGGAATTCCTCATTGCGAAAGCGCCGCATGGTGTTGAGCTTGTCTTCGTAATGGGGTGCATTGTCAAGCTGAGCGGTCACTTCCTCAGTGAGATCTTCCGGCGTCTTGACATTCTGGGCATAACTTCTGGAGACCAGCGAGTCGAGAACTTCCGGATGCTGAATGAAGTTGCGGGAGAGAAACTGGCTGGTGGCGAAGAGCGAGACCAGGACCCTGATGATTTCGGGGTTTTCAGCCAGTAGCGCATAGTAGGTGCCACGAGCCCGCCGGCATGCCTCGAGGAACTTCTCCATGTTCGCCAGGGCCATCGGCGGGTCGGGGCTGTGCATCACTTCCTGGAAGAGCAGCGGTGCGATCCTGTCGAGTTGTCGGTGTGCCCGTTCCGTGAGATAGCCCCGGGTGCCTCCTTGGCGCAGGACCCGCAGGCTTTCGTAGGCCCCTTCCGGTGGTCGGAAGCCTTTCTCCTCGAGAATGTCCATGCACAGGTCCGGGTCGGCGTTGGGATCGAAGAGGAACGCAACTTCCGGCTGAACCTGGGATGGTAACTCCTCATCGCTGGTGTAGAAGAGGTCGCGGAACACGGCGGCCACATTGTTGCGGTGATCCTGCAGGACAGTCATGAAACGGCCGCTTTCGGTGAAGCCGCAGCGCCTCGCAAGGGAGGTGAGCTCACGCGGGCGGGACGGAAGGTTGTGGGTCTGCTGCTCGTGGACAACCTGAATGCGATGTTCCGCCGTGCGCAGGAACCGGTAGGCTGCGCTCAGGGTGTCCCGCTCCTCGGTGGTGATCAAACCTTCTTTACAGAGGACCTGCAAAGCCTTGAGAGAGTTGCGCTCGCGCAGTCGCGGGTTCTTGCCGGCGTTGATCAGCTGCAGGGCCTGGATGAAGAACTCGATTTCACGGATGCCGCCGCGACCCAACTTGAGGTTTTGCTCGCCCTCTTTTTCGCGGCTCAGGCTGCGGTCGATTTTCTGTTTCATCACCTTGATATCGTCAATCATGGCGTAATCGAGGTGTCGCCGGTAAATAAACGGATTCAGGCGTTCGAGTAGCTGTTCGCCAAGAGCTTTCGAGCCGGCGACCGGGCGGGCCTTGAGCATTGCCGAGCGCTCCCAGCTCTGGCCCCAACTTTCGTAATAGATCTCAGCGGCAGCCAGGGAATTAGCCATTTCGCCGCTGTTGCCCTCGGGGCGCAGGCGTAGGTCGACCCGGAACACAAACCCATCTTCTGTGGCCTGGCCGATCGCGCGGGAGATCATCTCCGACAATTTGATAAAATACTGGTGCAGCGAGATCTGGTTGCGCCTGCCGCGTGCCGGGTCCTCAATTCCTTGGGTCTGCCCACGATCGGAACTGTAGAAGTAGATCAGATCGATGTCGCTGGAAAAGTTCAGTTCGCAGCCGCCGAACTTACCCATGCCAAGGATGGTGAACTCGGCCTCGCTGTTCGGTTCTTCTGCAGTAGAGTCCAGCAGTGGCGCGCCGTATTCTTTCTGCAGCTGGCGGCTGCAGACCTCGAACGCTCTCTGCAGGGTGGCCGCCGCCAGCGCCGTAAGTTCAGCCGTGACTTCCTCGAGTTCCGCCATGCCGCACAGATCGCGGCTGCCGATGCGCAGCATCTCTTCGGCCTTGTAAGTGCGCAGGCCCTCTTTCATCTTGGCAGTGTCAGCGTCGTCGCCAATCATCTGGCGCAGCTCAGCGTACATTTGCGGTTCAGTTTTCGACTGGTTGATTTGCCCTTTGCGAAACAGCCCGGCGAAGAAACTGGCCCGGCGGCAGAGGATGCCTGTCAGGAATGGCGAAGCGCCAAGAACTGTCAGCAGTTGACGAGTGCTTGTCTCATCAATAAGGACGATCGTCAGGTCGGATTTATCAACCCTGGTGCTCAGGCGTTCGAGGTTATTGAGCGCCAGATCAGGGTCAGCCGTTGTCAGAGCATGCCTGGCCAGGGCGATGATCAATCGGGGGTCAGCGAGGGTTTCATGAAGCAGGCAGAGGTTGGCCGCAGTCCTTCCCGGTTCGCCGAAACCAGCCTCAGCAGCGACCTTGGCGAGGCCTGTTTCATTCCCCGTCGCGAGCAGCTCGAGCCAGATTTGGTGCTCGGCAAATGACATCGTTACGACTACCGGTTCTTAGCGACGAGTGCCGCCAGCTGTTCGGTGTAATTGTCCCGGGCGACGCCAAATTCGGTAATGATGGCGCTCACGAGTCGGGCCGGTGTGACATCGAAGGCCGGGTTGAATACGGCAATGCCATCCGGTGCCAGTTGCTGCTTGCCGATGTGCGTGACTTCACGGGTGTCCCGCTCCTCGATCGGGATGTGCGAACCGTCGGGGATCTGCAGGTCGACGGTCGAGGTCGGTGCGGCGACGTAAAAAGGAATATCATGCTCTTTGGCGAGGACCGCGACCGTGTAGGTGCCGATCTTGTTGGCGACATCGCCGTTGGCAGCAACGCGGTCGGCGCCGACAATCACGGCATCGATGGCTCCCTTCGCCATCAGGTAGCCGGCCATATTGTCACAGATCAGGATCGTCGGAATCTGGTCCTTTTGAAGCTCCCATGCCGTCAGCCTGGAGCCTTGCAGGAACGGCCTGGTCTCGTCAGCCAGAACCGTAACCTGCTTGCCGGCGGCTACCGCGGCGCGGATGACACCGAGGGCGGTGCCGTAGCCGGCAGTGGCCAGCGCACCGGCATTGCAATGGGTGAGGATGCGCACCTCATCAGGCAATAGCTCGGCACCGTGCCGGCCCATGCTCATGTTGATGCGGATATCCTCATCGTTGATGGCCATGGCTTCATATTCAAGCCCGATCTTCAGGTTCTCGACCGGCTGGTCGGGATTGGCGCGGATCAGGCTCTGCATGCGCTCCAGGGCCCAGCATAGGTTGACGGCCGTTGGCCGGGTCCCGGCCAGGACATCACAGACCTTTTTGAACTCGCTGACAAATTCTTTGTAGTTGTCAGCCTTGATGGCACGGGCACCGAAGTAGGCACCGTAGGCGGCGGTGACCCCGATAGCCGGTGCACCACGGACCACCATGCTGCGGATCGCTTCGGCAACCTCCTGGTAGTCGCTGTATTCCAGCCAGACTTCTTCGGTCGGCAGAAGCCGCTGGTCGATCAGGCGCATGACGCCGTTACTGTACTTGATTGGGCGGATGCCATCGGCTCCGGGTGCGAACGTGCAGTTACTCATGGTTTTTTCCTGTCTGTTGTGAATCCAGTAATCAGTATTCAGGAGGAGATAGTTTTTTCTCCAAACTCCAGCCCCTGGCCCCCAGTCCCTAGTCCCCGGCCGCCAACTTCTTCTTCAGCAGTTGATTCACCATCCCCGGGTTGGCCTTGCCCTGGCTGGCCTGCATGACCTTGCCGACGAAAAACCCGATCAGCTTGTCCTTGCCGCCAAGGTATTCGGCGACCTGGTCCGGGTGGGCGGCAATCACTTCATCGACCAGCCCTTCGATAGCGCCCGTGTCGGTGACCTGCTTCAGCCCTTCTGCCTCGATGATCTGGTCTGCGGTCTGGCCGTTCTGCCACATCTTTTCAAAGACCGTCTTGGCGATTTTCCCTGAAATGGTGTTGTCGGCAATCCTGCTGAGCAAGCCGGCCAGCATCTCCGGTGCAACCGGAACATCGCTGATCGTAGCTTCGGCCTCTTTGAGCTTGCGCAGGACATCGCCCATCACCCAGTTGGCGCAGGCTTTGGCATCTGCCGAGGCCTGTACACAGGCGTCAAAATAGTCTGCCAGTTCGCGATCGGCCGCCAGGACCTCGGCGTCGTAGGCGGAGAGACCGAGGTGATCGACAAAGCGGGCCCGCTTGGCATCCGGCAACTCGGGGAGTGTTGCACGGACCTCCTCGATCCAATCCTGGCTGATCACCAGCGGCACCAGGTCGGGATCCGGGAAGTAGCGGTAATCGTGAGCCTCTTCCTTGCCGCGCATGGAGCGGGTCATGCCGGTGTTACTGTCAAACAGGCGGGTTTCCTGGATCACCTTGCCGCCACTTTCGATCAGGTCGATCTGGCGCTCTACTTCGTACTCGATCGCCTGCTTGATGAAGCGGAAAGAATTGATGTTCTTCAACTCGGCCCGGGTGCCGAATTCCTTCTGGCCGAACGGCCGGACCGAGACGTTGGCGTCACAGCGGAAGCTGCCTTCCTCGAGGTTGCCGTCGCAGACGCCGAGGTAAACCACAATCTGGTGCAACTTCTTCAGATAGGCGATCGCTTCGTCTGCCGAACGCATGTCCGGCTCCGAAACGATTTCCAGCAACGGCGTGCAGGCACGGTTAAGGTCGACCATGGAGACGCCTGCGCTGTCCGGCGTCTCGCCGTGAATCAGCTTGCCGGCATCTTCTTCCATGTGCGCGCGGGTGATGCCGATTCTTTTACTCTCTCCGTTTTCTAGGGAAATATCCAGCCAACCGTGCTCGCAGACCGGCAGTTCGAACTGGGAAATCTGGTAACCCTTCGGCAGGTCAGGGTAAAAGTAATTTTTGCGGGCAAAGATCGAGCGTGGCGCAATATGACAGTTGGTCGCCAGCCCTGTCCTGATGGCTAGCTCGACGGCTTTTTTATTCAGGACCGGCAGGGCACCGGGCAGGCCGAGACAGACCGGGCAGGTCTGCGAGTTGGGAGCCTGGCCGAACTCTGTCGAGCAGCCGCAAAAGATCTTGGTTTTGGTCGTCAACTGGACATGGACTTCCAGGCCGATGACAGTTTCGTAATCTTGAGTCATATCATTCACCCTTTTGCCACAAAGACTCGAAGGCCCCAATTAGGTCAACAATTTTTTGAATGCCTTCGTGTCTTTGAGTCTTGGTGGCGATTAAAGTTCTGGTCTTCTTTTGTGCCATTCCGTTGCCTGTTCAAAGGCATGCGCGGTATGCAGGACAGTCGCTTCATCGAATGGCTTGCCGATCAGCTGCATACCAATCGGCAGGCCTGCTGCCGAGAAGCCGCAGGGCAGGCTCATGGCGCAGGTGCCTGCCAGGTTGACCGGGATGGTGTAAATGTCCGACAGGTACATCTGCAGCGGGTCGTTGACCTTCTCGCCTATGGCAAAGGCCGGGGTTGGCGCCACCGGTGTCAGCAGGGTGTCGACCTTGTCAAAAGCCTCCAGGAAGTCCTGGCGGATCAGGGTCCTGACTTTCTGCGCCTTGAGATAGTAGGCGTCGTAGTAACCGGATGAGAGAGCGTAAGTACCCAGCATGATGCGGCGTTTGACTTCGGCACCGAAGCCGGCAGCCCGGCTCTGCATGTACATGTCGATCAGGTTCTCGGCATGTTCGGCCCGCAAACCAAAGCGTACGCCGTCGTAGCGGGCCAGGTTGCTGGAGGCTTCCGCTGTGGCGATCAGGTAATAACATGCGACGGCATAGGTGGTGTGCGGCAGGGAGACCTCGATGATTTCGGCGCCGAGGTCACGATATGTCGCGACGGCCTGTTCAACGGACCTGCGGACATCTGCATCGAGACCGTCGATGAAATATTCTTTCGGCAGGCCGATCCTGACGCCGCCCAGGTCGCCGTCGAGAACGGCCTGGTAATCGGGGACCGGAGTGTCCACCGAGGTCGAATCCGACGGATCGTAACCGGCGATTGCCTGCAGCAGCAGGGCGCAGTCCCGCACATCGCGGGTGACCGGGCCGACCTGGTCGAGCGATGAAGCGTAGGCAACCACTCCGTAGCGGGAGACACGGCCATAGGTCGGTTTCAGTCCGACCACGCTGCAATGGGATGCCGGTTGGCGGATCGAGCCGCCGGTGTCGGTGCCCAGCGCCGCAGCCGTCTGGCGTGCGGCAACACTGGCGGCGCTGCCGCCCGATGATCCTCCCGGCACGCAGTTTGTGTCCCACGGGTTGCGAACCGGACCGAACGCGCTGTTCTCATTGGAGCTGCCCATGGCGAATTCGTCCATGTTGAGCTTGCCGATGATCACCGCGTTCTGCTTCTTGATTCGGGAGATGGCCGTCGCGTCGTAAGGGGAAACGTAGTTCTCGAGGATGTGTGAGCCGCAGGTCGTGCGCAATCCGGCGGTGTTGAAGATGTCTTTTGCGGCAATCGGCACCCCTGTCAAGGGGCTCACCCGGCCGCCAGCGATCAGCCTGTCGGCCGCCTCTGCTTCGGCGAGTGCCGTTTCGTTGCAGATGGTGATAAATGTATTGATGCCGGGATTGGTGGCCGCGATTCGTTCCAGGTAAGCCTTGGTTATCTCAACCGCGGACAATTCCCGCTTGTCCAGTCCGCTACGTAATTCCGCCAGGGTCAGGTCATAGATCGTCATGATGATATTTTCCGTATGAAATGGACGCTATTCGATAATCCGGCGGACCCGGAAAGCATTGTCCGTGGCATCCGGAGCGTTGCTCAGGGCCTGTGCGGTCGTTAAGCCGGGCCTGACTTCATCCGGGCGGAAGGCATTCTCCATCGGTACGGCATGGGCGGTTGGAATGATCCCTTCCGTATCGAGGGCGTTGAGTTGCTCAACGTAGTCAAGAATTGCATCCATTTCACCGGTCAATGAGTCGAGTTCCTGGTCGCTCAGAGCCAGGCGGGCCAGGCGGCTGACATGCTCGACTTCGTCTCGGGTTATTTTCATTTCCTTGTCAACCTCCGCGGCTTGATTTCGTCCAATGATTATAATGGGCAATTTAGAAAACTATCACGGGCTCGCATGACAAGGCAAGCACAGGAAAGGGTCTTTCCATGGCAGCTGATCATTACATCGTTGTGCTATGATTGATCTTGGATTGCACGAATCCTTAACCATGGCCAAGCTTGAGGAAAACCATGCGGAAAGCGATACATTACGATAGAATGCAGTACAAATTCTTTTCTAACGACCAAGGGTGTTCACTTTTATAATCAGCCAAAATGGAGGTCAATCAATGTTCACAATAAAACGTATTTCAATCCTGGCCCTGATTGCCGTGAGTTTCTGGGGCTGCGCCGAGCCTCAAACCAAGACTCAGAAGGGTGCGATCTATGGCACAGGGATCGGTGCCGCGGTTGGTGCCGGCCTGGGGCAGGCGATCGGTGGTGACACCGAATCAACCTTGATCGGGGCCGGTGTCGGGGCGGTGCTCGGCGGGGTGGCCGGAGGATCCATCGGGCGTTACATGGATAATCAGGAAGCCGCGTTGCGCCAGCAGTTTGCCGCCAGTGATGCCGCGAGTATCCAACGTAACGCAGATGTTCTCGCGGTAACCTTCAAAGGCGATGTGCTGTTTGACGTCAATTCTTCTGTATTGAAGCCGGGTTCCTATTCAGAAATCGATCGGGTGGCGAATGTCCTGGTGCAGTACCCTCAGACCAATATCCAGATTGCCGGGCATACTGACAGCACGGGCTCGGAAACGTATAACCAGGAACTTTCGGAACGTCGTGCCATGAGCGTGCAGAATGCACTGGTCAACAAGGGGGTATCACCGAACCGGATGCGCTCAATCGGTTTCGGTGAAGGTCAGCCGATTGCAGACAACTCGACAGAGGCAGGTCGACAGCTAAACCGCCGCGTGACGGTCACCATCGCACCCCAGCAGGGAGCTACTTACTAGCTCAGCAGGGGATTCGGAAGATAAAAAAGCGCCTCCGGAAAGAGGCGCTTTTTCTGTTTATAGAGTCAATTAGTTCTTTGGCTTTAATGTTGTTTTTTGTTTTCGCCGTTGTCGTCGATCTTGTCGGGGTCTTTGCCGTCGATGTCCTCTTCACCTTCCTTGACGCCGTCCTTGAAGTTCCGAAGGCTCTTACCCAGCGCGCCGCCAACCTGGGGCAGCTTGCCGGCACCGAAGATAATCATGACGAGTACCAGTATGATGATCAGTTCTGTTGTGCCCAGTCCGAACATGTGATCGACTCCTTAACAATAGTTGTTTGCATCATCATAGACATATTCCGGGAAAAATCAACAAGTTTGCATTGGTCTTTTCCAACACGGGTACAACGAATAAGATAACGCAAAGTCACAAAGGGTTAACAAAGACGCAAAATCAAGCTCTGATTTGTTTTGCGGGTTTTCTTTTACTTCGTTTTTTTTGTCGCTACAAAGAAAATGAAGCTGCTGTCGGGCAACCCCGACGTTTGCTTTGGTCTTCGAATTCCAGAGTGCAATTGAAAAGGGCAACAGATGAACCACCTGTTGCCCTTTCTATCATCAATTCTGGCAGAACTTCTCAGCAGTTTGAGTGGCCGGCCAAAACCGGCCCCTCAAATAGATAAAGCTGAAGACTTATTTGGAACGTGCAAATTTCGGGTTGTCCATCGGGTCACCCTTGTAGCCGAGGGCCTGCCAATCCATGCGGCCGTTGTCGCCATGGCAGTCAAGGCAGCCGAGCGCGTCCTCTTTCGGTGAGACCATGTGGTTGATGCTCCAGTACATCTCGGTCGGGGCAAACCCGTATTCCCCGCTGTAAGGCAGACCGCTGGCTTCCATGCCGAGACGGGCAGCCTTGTCCCAGTCATAGTCGACCCAGTAACCGCCTTCACCGAAGACCTTGGCGGTGATGAAGTACTTGTTCTTGGCATCGTA
>Ga0210079_1000063_pt1 | contig 14280 bp, 10 predicted proteins | sample White_CordA_D2_FD_185587 | JGI IMG/M metagenome (GOLD analysis project Ga0210079, IMG submission 185587) | Wetland microbial communities from the San Francisco Bay, California, USA, that impact long-term carbon sequestration - White_CordA_D2... | ecosystem: Environmental > Aquatic > Marine >...
TTACGCAACGCGACGGACAGGTTCTTCGGAACGCCGTAAAACGTGTCGTGTCGGAACAGTGTCAAAAGGTCTGTGGCAAAAAAGAGGTCTTTCATCCCGAATTCCTGGAAAAGGGGGCATATAAATGGCCCCATTTTATACCTTATAATGAAAAAGGGCTCCAATCTTTTGATTGCAGCCCTTGAATATATGTGGTGCCGAAGGCGAGACTCGAACTCGCACGTCCTTTCGAACACACGCCCCTCAAGCGTGCGTGTCTACCAATTCCACCACTTCGGCAAGCGTTGTATTTATACTGATATGATCTAAAGCTGTCAATAGGTTTGACGCGCTATTTTGTCTCTCCAGAAGGGGCTGCCGGCGGTATGCTTTGCGCCGGCATTGAGGCCGGTGCGGAGGCCGGTGCAACTTGATCGGGCATCACGCTTGAAGAGCCAGGTTGGCCCCAGAAAATCGCCAGAGCCAGGCTGGTCAGCATGAAGATCACCGCTGCGCCAGCTGTCATTTTAGCGATAAAGGATTGGCCGCCGGAGGCACCGAAAATCGTGTTGCTGGCGCCGGCGCCGAATGCTGCGCCAACTTCTGCGCCTTTGCCGCCCTGGATCAGGACAATGCCGATCAGGGAAAGGCAGACCAGGATGTGAATTGACAGAAGTATATAGTTCATGTTGTCCCCTTAAGGTGTCGTTCTTTTTTCAGAAGGAAGGCACTTTAACATAACTGTTTTGCAGAGAGAAGAGCAAATTCACTTTTTTCGCCGGTCTGGTCTGGGCCAGGCGTCCGGCTGGAAATTGACGATCCGGGCGAAATCCTCGGCCTGCAAACTCGCGCCGCCGACCAGGGCTCCATCGACGTCAGGTTGCGTCATCAAACCGTCGACATTGCCCGGCTTGACGCTGCCGCCGTAGAGGATGCGCATGGCATTTGCGGTTTCCTGATCGTACAGTTCGCTCACCAGGGCACGGATGAAGGCATGGGCCTCCTGAGCCTGCTCGTTGCTTGCGGTGACGCCGGTGCCGATAGCCCAAACCGGCTCGTATGCGATCACCAGGTCGGCCATCTGTGCGGTACTCAGGTTACGCAGGGCGAAACGGACCTGGCGGCGCAGGACGTCTAACATGCGGTCGCCCTCGCGCTCTTCCAGAGTTTCGCCGATGCAGAGAATGATGCCGAGGCCGGTTTCTGAGATGGCGTGGGCCTTGCGGTTGACAGTTTCATCCGTTTCGCCGAACAGCTGCCGGCGTTCCGAATGGCCGATGATGATATATTGACAGCCAGCATCCTTGAGCAGCGGTGCAGACACCTCGCCGGTAAAAGCGCCTTGAGGTTCCGGATAACAATTTTGTGCTGCCAGCTTGATGTTGCTGCCGGCAATCACCTCGGCGACCTTGCTCAAAGCCGTATAGACCGGCGCGACAACGATCTCAACCTTGTCGTTATCGGCAACGGCCGGGATCAGTTCTTTGACCAGGGCGGTCGCTTCGTCCAGGGTTTTGTGCAGCTTCCAGTTGCCTGCAATCATCGGGATTCTCATAAAAGCTCCTTAATGGTTCAGTCACAGGGCCTTTGGATTAGGCATTGGCAATTGGCGATGCAACTTCAACTCTCCAGCCTCCAGTCCCCAGCCCCCGGTTTTCATCCCCCGCCTTCAAGCATCTGTCAGTGCGGCCAGTCCGGGAAGCTCTTTGCCTTCCAGGAATTCAAGCGAGGCTCCACCACCTGTGGAAATGTGAGTCATCTTCGATTCGACCCCGGCTTTTATGACTGCTGCAACCGAATCGCCGCCACCGACGATTGAGCGGGCCTTGGACTCGGCCAGGGTTTTGGCGATCGTCATTGTGCCGCGGGCAAAGGCATCGAATTCAAAGACCCCCATTGGGCCGTTCCACACGACCATGCGGGCATTCTTCAGTGCGCCCGTGTAGGTCGCAATCGTCGCGGGGCCGATATCCAGCGCCATCCAGTCAGCAGGGAAGTTGACGTCACTGCAGATTTTATGCTCAGCATTAGCACTGAACTCCGCAGCGACCACGTGGTCCTGGGGCAGCAGCAGGGTGACGTTTCTATCCGTTGCTTTCTGGATGAGCTCTCCGGCGAGCTCGATACGGTCCTCTTCAACCAGTGAACGTCCGGTCGGACGCCCCATGGCGCGCAGGAAAGTGTAGGCCATACCGCCGCCGATGATCAGCGTGTCGACCTTTTCCAACAGGTTCGAAATGACGGCGATCTTGTCGCTGACCTTGGCTCCGCCGATCACCGCAACAAATGGATGGTCAGGGTAGGCGAGGGCCTGGCCAAGGTACTTGATCTCCTTTTCCAGGAGAAATCCGGCAGCGGCGGGTTGCAGGAAATGTGTCACGCCCTCCGTAGAGGCATGGGCGCGATGGGCCGTACCGAAAGCATTATTGACATAAATATCGGCGTTTTCTGCCAACGCTTTGGCAAAGTCAGGGTCGTTATTCGTTTCACCGGCATGAAAACGTACATTCTCCAGCAGAATGACATCGCCGTCCTTCATCTGGTCGATCATACGCTTGACGTCGGGGCCGATACAGTCAGGGGCCATCTTGACGGGTTTGCCGAGATACTGGGCGAGGCAGGGGGCTACCGAAGCAAGGCTGAACTTCGGCTCCGGGCCGTGCTTGGGGCGGCCAAGATGAGATGCCAGTATCAGACGCCCGCCGTTGTTGACGATGTGTCGAATGGTCGGCATGGATGCCTTGACGCGGGTATCGTCTGTGACATGGTTGGTCTCATCGAGTGGCACGTTGAAATCAACCCGGCAGAAGACACGTTTGCCATGAAAGTCAATATCCCTGATGGAGAGCTTTTTTAACATCAGATTGTCCTAATGTAAGCAATAAGAAAAAGGGCAGGTTGGCAACCCGCCCTTAAAGTATTACATTAATCTTTGGCCATTAACTTAACCAGGTCGACAATACGGTTTGAATAGCCCCATTCATTGTCGTACCAGCTCATGACCTTGACCATGTTGCCGGCTATGACGCTGGTTGTTGCAGCGTCGACGCTCGAGGATGCCGGGTTGCCATTGAAGTCTATGGAGACCAGCGGTGTCTCGCAAAAATCCAGAATTCCCTTGAGAGACCCGTTGGCAGCGGTCTTGAGAGCTGCATTGACTTCTTCCACAGAAGTTGTTTTTTCGGTTTCGACCACCAGATCGACCAGTGAGACGTTCGGAGTCGGGACGCGAACGGCGAGACCATCAAGCTTGCCTTTCAGCTCCGGCAGGACCAGGGAAACGGCTTTTGCGGCACCGGTGGTGGTCGGGATCATCGACATGGCGGCAGCCCGGGCACGACGCATATCATCATGCGGGAGGTCAAGGATGCGCTGGTCGTTGGTGTAGGCGTGAACCGTGGTCATCAGACCTTTGACGATGCCGAAGTTCTCCAGGAGGACTTTGGCGACCGGCGCCAGGCAGTTTGTGGTACAGGACGCGTTTGAAACAATATTGTGGCTGGCAGCATCGTATACACCATCATTGACGCCCATGCAGACGGTCAGGTCGACTTCTTTTCCGGGAGCGCTGATAATCACTTTTTTCGCACCGGCCTGAAGGTGCTTGCCGGCGTCCTTGCCATTGGTGAAAAAACCGGTCGATTCAATCACGACATCAACGCCCAGTTCTTTCCATGGCAGAGCGGCCGGGTCGCGCTCACTGCAGACTTTGATTTTTTTGCCATTCACCAGAATGCTGTCATCGGTTACAGAGACATCCGCGTCGAAAATGCCGTGGATGGAGTCATATTTCAACAGGTGTGCAAGTGTTTGCGGACTGGTGAGATCGTTAATGGCAACGATTTCAAACTCCGGGGTGTTCTGCGCCGCGCGCAGAACATTCCGTCCAATTCGACCAAAGCCGTTGATGGCAACGTTTACAGACATTTATTGCTCCTCCCTGGTGTTGTTTTTAAAGAAAAGAATATGCCTGACGGGCGAGCGGTCAGGCAGAAATATTTACGACGGTTGGATGATAGCGAATCACCCCATGCTGGTCAACCGTTTTTAATCATTTTAGCGGCCAATCAGGTTGCCCTTTAAGTGATGTTTATGGTATTTAATGCAAGTTTGAACAGTCGTTGATTCCTCTCTTTGCCTAGACCATGGTATTCTGCATCAAGGGTGCTTGGGGCTTTCCCACTCAGTTATGAAAAATTCTCTGGAAAGACGCATCCTGACCTTCAGCCTTTTGGCGCTGATCTTCACTGTTGCTATCAACACCGGATTCAACGTTGATACGTTCCGCCGCAGCTATCGTGACGGTATTCTGCAACGAGCGCAAACCTTCGCAGAAGCTTTGAAAGGACAGATTGAAGCTGTCATCAACCTTGGCTTGCCGATTGATGAGATAAACGGCATTTCAGAGATTTGTCAGGAGACCGTTGCGAAAGACCCGGAAATCTCTTATTGCCTGGTCGAGACATCTTCAGGAGTGCCCCTTTATTACAGCGACGCCGGCTATCCTGACATATTGTCAATAAAATATATTGACAATCTTTCTCCAGAAATTGCTGTCCTAGAATCCCCTGATCAAGGCAAGCTCTATGATTACGCCGCTCCGATTCTGGATTACGATGACAACGTTGTCGGTCGGGTGCGGATCGGTTTCCAGAATGCTGTCCTGACGAAGCTGGTCATGGACCATCTGGCCTCCACCGCTCTGGTCCTTGCCGCCGCCTTGCTGGTCGCATTCATGGTGATCGTCGCTTTCACCCGTTATGACCTGGTCGGGCCTATCCGTCGTCTCTGCGATATGGCAGAGAATCTTGCATCGGGTAAATTCGATGCCAGGGCACCGGTTCTGAAAACCAAGGAATTGGCGTTACTCGGCAATACCCTGTCTGACATGGCTAATTCCTTGCGTGAACGTGATGCGGAGTTGAGCCGTAATTACCAGGAGCTGGAAGAGACTAATCTCGAACTGCAGAAATCTTATGAGAACCTGGAAAGCATCAGCTCCGAATTGGGCCGCAGCCGGGAAATGTACCGTTCGCTGCTCGACGATGCAAGCGACGCGATCCTGGTCTGTGACGAAGGCGATTCCATCGTCATAGCCAACAAGGCGGCAGAACGTTTCTTCGGCATGCCCAAGGTAAGGATGGAGAAGAGTAATTATTTTTCTTTTCTCGAAACGATCAACTGTCGCGACATTGAACATCAGTTTGAGCACCATCAGACGATCGTTCCCGGGCAATCGGGCGAAACCGAAATCAGGTTTTGGCGTGCCATGGATAATTGCAACCTGGTCGGTCGGGCTTCAGCCTCAGTCATTATTGACAAGGACAAACGCCGACTGGTCCAGATAATCATCCGTGACGCAACGCAGGAAGAGGAGGTCCGTCAGACTCTGGAACGCACTGCCAGTGAAATGGAACGACTCAACCAGATGAAGAACTCTTTCCTTGGTCTGGCCTCCCACGAACTGAAAACACCCCTGACGATCATCATGGGATACGTTGAACTTTTACTCTCATCCGACCGGGAGCAACCACTTGATGAGGATACGCTCAAACTGATCCGACATATTGCCAAGGCCAGCGACCGGCTCTCGGATATCGTCCGTGATATAGTCGATGTCTCGATGATTGATGGTCGCACCATCGACCTTGTCAGCCGACATGTTGACATCAACGTTCTGGTGATGCGCGCCGTCAGCAATGTGGAGCAGTTTATTCACCAGCGCGAACAGGTGTTGAGCCTCAACATGGCCGATGACCTGCCACTGATCAGATGCGACTTCGAACGCATAGTACAGGCGGTTGGTAACGTCCTTAGCAACGCCATCAAGTTTACCCCGGACAAAGGCAGGATTATTATCGAGACCAAGCTGGTCCACAGACCGAGGCCGCCGGAGAAGTTCTCCTCGGTTGGTGCGGATAGGTCCTGTACCCTCAGCAATGAACAGATCCCTTATGTCGAGATTGCGATCCACGATAGTGGAATAGGAATTGCCGAGGCGGAGCAGGAGGCAATCTTCGATAAATTCTACGAGGTCGGAGATGTTGAGGAACACTCAACCGGCAAGGTTGCATTCAAAAGCCGTGGCGCAGGTCTGGGCTTAAGTATCGTCAAAGGAATTATCGATCTCCACGGTGGAGCCGTTTGGGTCGAAAGCCCCGGCTATGACCCGGACGTCATGCCCGGCAGCACTTTCTACCTGTTGCTCCCGGCAACCGACCCGACCGCCTGACAGTTACGGCATTATTTTCGGAGAGTTTTTCGTTGCGCTTCACGCTTGCATCCTACGCTCTCATGAGTTATTTATCCGGCCACAAATATCGTGCTTCCGGATCACCGAATCAGGCTGAAGGTCAACTATGAAAATCTGCCTGCTGGCCAGTGGCAGCAAAGGCAACGCCATACTGGTAGAATCGGGTCAGACGCGACTTTTGATCGACGCCGGTCTGTCTGCGCGGGAAATCCGTAGACGTCTTGATCTCGTCGGCTTCGATGCCGAAAGTCTGACCGCTTTGCTGATAACTCATGAACATACGGATCATGTAAGAGGGCTGGGCCCGCTCGTCCGACAACTCGACGTCCCTGTTTACCTGCAATCCGACCTGGCTCGCAGATTACCGGATGTCGGCAAGAATGAATGTGTCCGCGAATTTGTTGATGGTGAAGACTTTACCGTCAATGATCTTACAGTCAGGCCCTTTGCTGTCACCCACGATTCACTGGCCCCGGTCGGTTTCACGCTCACCGGTGAACTGGGCAAGATCGGCATCGCCACAGACCTTGGGATTGTCACCAGGCTCGTGACCGACTGCCTGCAGGATTGTCGTGTCGTGGTGCTGGAGACCAACCACGATGAGGAGATGCTGCGAGACGGGCCATACCCTTGGAAGTTGAAACAACGTGTGCGTAGCAGCCATGGCCATCTCTCCAACAATTCCGGAAGCGCACTCCTGCGTGACCTGGTCTGGGCAGGCCTGGAGACGGTTTTTCTCGGCCACCTGAGCGATACCAACAATCGTCCCGAACTGGCTGTCGAGGCAGCAAGGCGGGCACTGGATGGACAGAACACCTGTGCGCCGAAGTTGTTGATTGGTCGGCAGGATAAACCGGTTGTGTGGGATGCAAATGCAACGAAGCGCGAAATGAAAGGCGCGAAGTGAGAGAAAACCTAAAAGGCAGAAGCCCATCAGGAGATTATAAGGCTCTATCGACCATATATTTTAGCTTTTTCGCGATGTGCACTTCGCGCTTCGCGACTTCAAGGAGCAAACAATGATCCCACGTTACACGCGGCCGGAGATGGCGAAGATCTGGGAACCGGAGAACCGCTTTCGGATCTGGCTGGAAATCGAAACCCTGGCCTGTGAGAAATTGGCTGATCTTGGTGTTATCCCGGCAGAAGCAGTCAGGGTGATCCGGGAGAAAGGGGATTTTGATATCGCCCGCATCGATGAAATTGAGGCGGAAGTCAAGCATGACGTGATTGCTTTCCTGACCTCGGTTGCCGAGTATGTCGGCCCTGAAGCCCGTTTCATCCACCAGGGAATGACTTCTTCAGATATCCTTGATACCTGTCTGTCAGTGCAGTTGACCCAGGCCGCCGATGAACTGCTGGCAGATCTCGACATGTTGCTTGCTGCGATCAGGAAGCGGGCCATGGAGCACAAGAATACAGTGTGTATCGGTCGCTCCCATGGCATCCATGCAGAGCCGGTCACATTTGGCCTGAAGCTGGCGTCCTGGTATGCGGAGATGGACCGTAACCGCAAACGACTCGAAGCCGCCCGGGAGAATATCGCGACCGGGGCTATTTCAGGTGCCGTCGGTACCTTTGCCAATATCGATCCGGTTGTTGAACAGTACGTCTGCGAAAAGCTCGGCCTGAAACCGGAGCCGGTCTCCACACAGGTTATCCCGCGCGACCGTCACGCCGAGTACTTCTCGGTTCTGGCCATTATCGCATCGTCCATGGAACGAATTGCCGTCGAAGTCCGTCACCTGCAACGTACTGAGGTGCTCGAAGCGGAAGAATACTTTAGTAAAGGGCAGAAAGGCTCCTCGGCTATGCCGCACAAGCGTAACCCGATTTTGACCGAGAACCTGACCGGCCAGGCCCGCTATATACGCTCCTTTGCCATCCCGGCTATGGAGAATGTCGCGCTATGGCACGAACGTGACATCTCGCATTCCTCGGTAGAGCGCTACATCGGCCCGGATGCGACCGTCGCACTGGATTTTTCCCTGCGCCGCCTAAGCGGGCTTGTCGAGAAACTGGTGGTTTATCCTGAAAACATGCTGAAAAACCTCAACCAGATGCGTGGCCTGGTTTTCTCCCAGAAAATCCTGCTCGACCTGACCCAGGCAGGTGTATCACGTGAAGACGCCTACCGAATGGTGCAACGCAACGCCATGAAGGTGTGGGAAGAGGGCAAGGACTTTCAGGAGGAGCTCCTCGCCGACAAGGACGTCGTGGCTGCGCTCGGCGAAGCCAAGATCCGTGAATCGTTCGACCTGAATTATCATCTGAAGCATGTTGATACAGTGTTTAGGCGAGTGTTTGGCGAAGCCTGAAAAATCTTTTAACGCAAAGTTTCAAGGAAAGAATGACTGAAAGGCTCAAAGAGTGAGCTTAAAATATTACCTTTAATGATTTTATTCTCGATTTTCTTAGCCTCTTTGCGTCTTTGCGTTAAATATAAGTTTGTTTTGATTTAGGTCTATTTGGAAGAGGAGTAGTGATGGCCTGGCGAATTGTAGTCGGTCTGAAAGATAACGTCCGTGATGCACGCGGGGAACGGGTAAAACGTGAAATTCGTGAGCATCTTGGCGTCGCGTTGCATTCGGTCCGGACCATGGATGTCTACACGGTTGATGCCGAGCTGACGGCTCAGGAAGTTGCCGCAGCGGCGGCCGGCCCCTTCAGCGACCCGGTTATTCAGGATTACGCGATCAACCAGCCGCTGGCCCATGATTTTGATGTCCTGATCGAGGTCGGCTTTCGACCGGGTGTGACGGATAACTCGGGCCGAACGGCCCGCGAAGCGATCCAGTACATAACCGGACGCCCTTTTGCGGCATCCGAGGCAGTTTACACGTCGGTCCAGTATCTGCTCAGCGGTGCGGTTGATGTTGCCGTCGCGGAACGGATTGTCTCAGGATTTCTTGCCAACGGCCTGATCCAGCGCTGGAGCATCGTTCCGGCCAACGAGTTTGATCGTGAGCGCGGGCTGCCAGTGGTCGTGCCGAAGGTTGATGTCGGTAGCCACCAAGTTGCTATTCGCGAGATCGATCTGAACGTTTCCGATAGTGAGCTGTTGCAGATCAGCAAGGATGGAATGCTGGCGCTCACCCTTGAGGAGATGAAGATCATCCAGGGCTACGTCGCCGACCCACAAGTTCAGGCCAACCGCAAAGAGGTCGGTCTTGGTGCAATGCTGACCGATTGCGAGCTCGAGGCCTTGGCGCAGACCTGGAGTGAACACTGCAAGCACAAGATCTTCGCTGCGGCAATCGACTACGAAGACACCACGACAGGTGAAAAGCAGTCTATCGACTCGCTGTTCAAGAGCTATATCATGCGCGCGACGCGCGATATCCGGGCACAGGCTGGGGATAACGACATCTGTCTCTCGGTGTTCAAGGACAATGCCGGCGTTATCCGCTTCACTGATGACTGGAGCATCGTCTTCAAGGTTGAGACCCACAACTCCCCGAGTGCCCTCGACCCGTACGGCGGCGCTCTGACCGGCATCGTCGGAGTCAACCGGGATGCCTTCGGTACCGGTATGGGTGCGCGACTGATGTTCAATACCGATGTGTTCTGCTTTGCCTCGCCATTCTATGACAAGCCATTGCCGCCTCGACTGTTGCATCCCCGGCGCATTTTTGACGGTGTGGTCGAAGGCGTCGAGCACGGCGGCAACAAGAGCGGTATCCCGACCGTCAACGGCTCACTGGTGTTTGACGAGCGTTTTGCCGGTAAGCCGCTGGTCTACTGCGGCACCGGTTCGATCATGCCGGCCGAGCTCAATGGTCATCCCTGCCATGAAAAACGGGCGCTGACCGGTGACCGTATCGTTATGGTCGGAGGACGGATTGGAAAAGATGGCATCCATGGAGCCACCTTTTCCTCTGAAGAGCTCCATGAAGGTTCGCCGGTAACTGCGGTGCAGATCGGCGACCCGATCACCCAGAGGAGGATGTTTGACTTTCTGATCATTGCCCGTGATCGCGGACTCTACAACTCGATCACCGACAACGGCGCCGGTGGCTTATCCTCGTCAGTAGGAGAGATGGCCGAAGACACCAACGGGTTCGAGATGCACCTGGATCGGGCTCCGCTCAAGTATAATGGCCTGCAGCCCTGGGAGATTCTGATCTCCGAAGCACAAGAGCGGATGACTGTTGCCGTGCCGCCTGATGTGCTCAGCGAATTTATGACTCTGGCTGCTGAGATGGATGTCGAAGCAACCGATCTTGGCCAGTTCACAGATTCAGGTTATTACCACTGTCTCTACCAGGGTAAAACCGTTACCTGGCTGCCGATGGAGTTTCTGCACAATGGCGTGCCGCAGCTGCAGATCCCGGCACGCTGGGTGCCGCCGCAGACGAATGAGCCGCAGTTGCCATCTCCGGATATTGATTCAACCATCAAGCAACTGCTCGGCAGTCTCAATATCTGTTCGAAGGAAAGCGTGGTCCGCCGTTACGATCACGAGGTCCAGGCCGGTACAGTGGTCAAGCCGCTGACCGGCGTCGCCAATGATGGTCCCTCTGATGCGGCTGTGGTCAGGCCCTTGGCCGACCGTTTCGATGGCGTGGTGACCGCCCATGGCATTTGCCCGCGGTTCTCCGATCTCGACACATATCATATGACCGCGAACGCCATAGACGAGGCCCTGCGCAACTATGTCTCTGTCGGTGGTAACATCGATCATGTCGCAGGGCTCGACAACTTCTGCTGGTGCGATCCGGTTAAAAGCGAAAAGACTCCCGATGGAGAGTACAAGGCAGCGCAGCTGGTCCGCTCCAACCAGGCCCTCTATGAATATTGCCTGGCCTTTGGCGTGCCGCTGATTTCCGGCAAGGACTCGATGAAAAACGATTACCAGATCGGTGACACCAAAATATCGATTCCGCCGACCCTGTTGTTTTCGGTGATCGGCAAGATCGACGATGTCCGCCAGGCAACCACCATGGATGCCAAACGGGCCGGCGACCTGGTCTATCTGTTGGGTCGGACCGAGGATGAACTTGGTGGCTCTGAATATTATGCGCTCCACGGCGAACTTGGGGCAAACGTGCCGAAGGTCGATGCGCAGAGCGCCATGAACCGCTACCGCAGTGTCAATGCCGCACAGAAACAGGGGTTGATTGCCTCCTGCCATGATCTGTCGGATGGCGGGCTGGCGGTAGCGGTGGCCGAAACCGCTTTTGCCGGTGGTTTCGGTGTTGCTGTCTCCCTTACCAAGCTCGATGCTCCCCAGGGATTAAGCGACGCGACACTGCTTTTCTCCGAATCCGCCAGCCGTCTGCTGGTCACTATCAGGCCGGAGCATCAGGCTGCCTTCGAGTCCCTTTTTACAGGACAAAGTTGTCGTTGTATCGGTGAGGTGACGGCCTTCAATGAGCTGCGCATTACCGGCAGTAATGGCAATCCCCTGGCTGTTTCCCCTATCGACGATCTTAAAACGGCATGGCAGGCGCCGCTGAAGGAGATGTAACCATGGCCAAGACTGTCAAAGCCGTTGTGATTGCCGGCAACGGCACCAACTGTGAGCGCGAAGTCGCCATGGCCTGCAAGCTGGCAGGTGCCGAATGTGATATTGTGCACATAGCCGAGCTGCTCGCAGGCCGGGCGCGTCTCGACGACTATCATTTTCTCAACCTGGCGGGAGGTTTCCTCGACGGCGACGACCTCGGCAGCGCCAAGGCCGGTGCCAATCGTCTCAAGCAGGCCACTGTGTTAAACAGCCAGGACTCGCTGGCTGACCAGGTCCAGCGTTTCATCGCCGACGGCAAGCTGATCATGGGGGTTTGTAACGGTTTCCAGCTGATGACCAAGATGGGCCTGCTGCCGGCTCTCGACAGAGATTACCGCAGCCAGTCGGCAACCCTGACATTCAATGACGGTGGCCGTTTCGAGGACCGCTGGTGTTCCCTCAAGATCGACCCGGCCTCTCCCTGCATTTTTACCCGTGGATTGGATGGCATCTACTTGCCGGTCCGCCATGGTGAAGGCAAGTTTATGGTACAGGATGATGCGACTCTTGAGCAGATTGAAGCCAGACATCTGGCCGCGGTCAAATATTGTGATCCGGATTACCAGTCGCCGGTGATGGAATACCCCATGAACCCGAATGGCTCGGTTGCCGCGATTGCCGGAGTCTGCGACGAGAGCGGCCGTCTGTTCGGCCTGATGCCTCACCCTGAAGCCTATCTGCACCGGACGCACCATCCGCGCTGGACCAGGGAGCCTGATTTGCCCGAAGAGGGTATGGGGCTGTGGCTCTACAAGAATGCTGTGAATTATATCCGAGAGGAATTGCTTTAACCCCCGGGACGCTGAATGAGGGACGCGGAACGAGGAAAACAGACAACATCTGATTGTTGTTGCGGAGAATTTAGCCCATATGTTCGACAAGTTTCAGGATGAATGTGGTGTTTTCGGTATTTTTGGCCACCCGGAAGCCGCCAATCTGACCTATCTGGGTCTTTATGCTCTGCAGCACCGCGGTCAGGAGAGCTGTGGCATTGTTTCTGGAGATGGTAAGAACCTTTACGCCTATCGCAATATGGGGCTCGTTTCCGATGTCTTCAAGCGCGATTCGATCTTCGATGGCCTGCCTGGGCGCAACGCGATTGGTCATGTCCGTTACTCGACGGCCGGCAGCAGCGACTTCAAGAATATCCAGCCGATCATGGTCGATTATGCGCGCGGCAGTATCGCCGTTGCGCATAACGGCAACCTGGTCAACGCTCAGGAAATCCGTAATGATCTCGAACATGCCGGTTCGATCTTTTCTACGACATCCGATACGGAAGTCCTGGTTCATCTGCTCGCCAAGTCACAGAGCGATCTTTTGGCAGATCGCGTTGCCGAGGCCCTGATGGCCGTCAAGGGGGCCTACAGCATCCTGTTCCTCACTGAAACCCGTATGGTTGCCGCCCGTGATCCGAACGGCTTCCGCCCTCTGGCACTTGGCAAGCTGGGTGAGGGGTATGTCGTTGCCTCGGAAACCTGTGCATTTGACCTGATCGAGGCAGAGTTTATCCGGGAGATCGAGCCTGGCGAGATGATCGTCATCGACAAGCATGGCCTGAAATCCTTCAAGCCTTTCAAGGAGATCCAGCCTTCCCCCTGTATCTTTGAATTCGTTTATTTCGCCCGCCCCGACAGCATCATCTTTGGCGAACAGGTTTACCGGGTCCGCAAAGAGCTTGGTCGTCAGTTGGCCCGTGAACATAACGTAGAAGCTGATGTCGTGATCGCCGTGCCCGATTCAGGTGTCCCGGCGACGATTGGTTATGCGGAAGAATCCGGCATCCCCTTTGAACTCGGCTTGATCCGCAACCATTACGTTGGCCGTACTTTTATCGAGCCACAGCAATCGATCCGACATTTTGGGGTCAAACTGAAACTCAACCCGGTTCGCGACGTCATAGATGGCAAACGGGTTATCGTTGTCGATGATTCGCTGGTCCGTGGCACTACGGCACGCAAGATCGTTAAAATGATCCGTGCTGCCGGGGCCCGTGAGGTCCACATGCGCCTTTCGAGTCCGCCGACCAGCTTTCCCTGCTATTACGGGATCGATACACCGTCCCGCAAAGAGCTGATCTCGTCCTCGCATACGATCGATGAAATCAGCCGTTACATCACGTCCGATTCCCTCGGCTACCTGAGCCGGGAGGGGATGCTCGCTGCGGCCGGTGTTCCGGCTGATGCTCAGAAAAGCTGCTTCTGTGACGCCTGCTTCAGCGGTGATTATCCGGTCAAGTTCCCGCGACTGAAAGCGGACCGTCAGCTTGGTCTATTCTAGGTCAAGGAGGGACGCAATAAAGTAAGTAGGCAGAAAGATAAAAGTTGTGAACAGAGAATAAAATAGACTATTTAACAGGAAGTTACTTTGTGACTGTTAATATTTAACGTTTAATATTTTACTGTGTATACGAAGGAGAGATTTGATGACGGAGCAGGAACGTAACGAATTGATGCAGATTGTCCGCGAACTGTCTTACGAAGAGCGCGAGGTAACTCTTGCTTCTGGCCGCAAAAGCAATTTCTATTTTGACGGCAAA
>Ga0210079_1000064_pt1 | contig 14257 bp, 11 predicted proteins | sample White_CordA_D2_FD_185587 | JGI IMG/M metagenome (GOLD analysis project Ga0210079, IMG submission 185587) | Wetland microbial communities from the San Francisco Bay, California, USA, that impact long-term carbon sequestration - White_CordA_D2... | ecosystem: Environmental > Aquatic > Marine >...
CAGCTCCACCAGCCGCTTCAGCGTCAGTTCGCCCCACTGGCCGCGCACCTCGGGACGCCGCAGGGCCTGCACCAGGTTGCGGGTCTCGCCCTGCAGCAGCCGGTGTGATTCGGCGATGGTCTCCAGGTGCCGGGTGAGTGCGCCCTGTGCCTCCCTGCGCTCGTTTTCCATGCGACGCATTTCCGCCTCGGTTTTGCCGAGTGCGTCCTGGATGGGTTTCACCAGTCCCTCGATGGCCTTTTCCTTGCGGTTGAGATCGCTTTCCGCACGGATCTGGAATTGCTTCATGTTCTCCCGCGCCAGTTGCAGGAACTGGTCGGTGTTGTCCCGGAGTGCATTGCCTGCAAGCCTGCTGAAGGTGTCCTTCAGGGTGCGGGTGGTTTCCTCGAAGCTGGCTTCGCGTGCAACGGCCGCCTTGCGTTCGAAGTCGAGTTCGACGAGTGTTCGCTGGTATTTTTCACGCAGCCGGTTGAATTTCCGGTTCTCGACCAGGTAGGCCGTGAGCGCGCCTATTTCAAGGGAGATGACGATAACAAGGATCAGGAAAGTGATTTCATTAACGGCCATGGCCCGGGATCATACCATCGAAGTCAGTGGTGTTTTTAGCACCGCGGCGGCGGGCAGCGTCAGATATTGCCGCGACTTTCAGTTGCCTCGAGCCACTCCAGCAAGTCAGCGGGCGTGTTGATCAGCGCATCTGCCTGCCATTCCTGCGGCCGGTCGTTTTCCCGGAAGTAGCCGAACAGGGCCACGAGTGTATACATCCCGGCATTGTTGCCGGCCTCGACATCCCGCTGTGCATCGCCAACATACACACAGCGCCGCGGTTCACTGCCGGCAAGTGTGCAGGCGTGCAGCATGGGTGCCGGGTCGGGCTTGCGTTGTGCCAGCGTGTCTCCGCTGACCACACAGGCTGCGCGCTGCAGCAGCCCCAGGTCGCTGAGCAGGGGTTGCGTCAGCCATCCCGGCTTGTTGGTGACCACGCCCCAGTTGAGGCCGCGTGCTTCCAGTGTGTCGAGTACCTCGGCCATGCCCGGGAAGGGCCGCGTATGCGTGGATATGTTCGCCCTGTATAGCTCCAGCAGCCGCTGGCGCAGTGGCTCGATTGCAGGGTCGGATGCCTCCAGGCCGAAGCCACGGCGAATGATCGCGATGCCACCATGCGACACGGCCGGGCGGATGGCAGCGAAAGGCAGTGGTTCGCGCCGGTTCTCCACGAGCACCTTGTTCAGTGCGGCAGCAAGATCCGGGGCCGTGTCGAGCAGGGTTCCGTCGAGGTCGAACAGGACGGTCCGGATGCCGCCGGGCATCAGGGCGTGTCAGTCCTTGCGAAAGCAGGCGAGGTAATTGACGGAGACATCGCTGCCCAGGCTGTACTCCTGCGTGAGCGGATTGTAGCTCATGCCGCTGAGGTCGGTCAGTCGCAGGCCGCAGTTACGTGCCCATGCCTCCATCTCCGAGGGCCGGATGAACTTGCTGTAATCGTGTGTCCCCCTGGGCAGCATGCGCAGCAGGTATTCAGCTCCGACCACGGCAAACAGGTAGGCCTTGGGGTTGCGGTTGATGGTCGACAGGAAGATATAGCCGTCATCCCTGATGAGTCTGGCACAGGCAGAGATGACGGCGCCCGGGTCCGGCACGTGCTCCAGCATTTCCAGGCAGGTCACGATGTCGAAGTCACCTGCCCGGGTCGCCGCAAGCTGTTCCGCCGTTGCCTGCTGGTAGTCGATATCAAGTCCTGACTCGTGCTGGTGCAGCCGCGCGACCCCCAGCGGGGCCTTGCCCATATCAATGCCGGTGACCTGCGCGCCACGCAGGGCCATGCCCTCGGTGAGCAGGCCGCCACCGCAGCCAACGTCGATGACTTTTCTGCCCGCCAGCGGGGCAAGCCGGTCTATGTAGTCGAGGCGCAACGGGTTGATATCGTGCAGCGGCTTGAACTCGCTGTGCGGATCCCACCAGCGTCCGGCCAGCTTTTCAAATTTGGCAATTTCGTCGTGGTCGACGTTATGTATCGCTTCGGTCATGGTTCTACACGTTATGTCTGATGGGTGGACTGGATGCGCTCTCTCCAGCCGCGGGTGCGCGCCAGGATGTCATTGCCATCCAGCGTGGTCAGGCGGCGCTCCTTCAGCAGTTGCCGACCGGCTACCCAGACATCGGTCACCTGCTCACGCCCGCCGGCGTACACCAGCTGGGAAACCGGATCATACACCGGCTGGGTTTCCGGCGTATCCAGGTTGACGGCGGTCAGATCCGCCCACTTGCCGGGGACCAGGGAGCCGGTTTCCTCGCCGAGGCCCAGCGCAATGGCTCCGTTCAGGGTGGCCATGCGCAGCACCTCGTGTGCCGGCAGTGCGCTGGCATCGCCGCAGGTGCCTTTTGCCAGTAGCGCAGCCGTGCGCATCTCGCCGAGCATGTCCAGGTCGTTGTTGCTGGCAGCGCTGTCAGTACCCAGCGCCACGTTGACGCCGGCGGAAACCAGCGCCTGCACCGGGCAGAAACCGCTGGCAAGTTTCAGGTTGGATTCCGGGCAGTGCACGACATGTCCGCCGGCAGCGGCAAAGGCGGCGATTTCCGCGTTGCCAAGCTGGGTCATATGTACGGCGATCAGTGCCGGGGAGACCAGGCCAAGATTCTGCAGGCGGGCGAGGGGGCGCTGGCCGGTGAGAGCCTCGGCCTTTTCGACCTCGTCTGCCGTCTCGTGCACATGCATATGAATGCCGATGTCAAGTTCGTCAGCGAGGACGCGGATGTGCTGCAGTGGCTGGTCGGATACCGTATAGGGTGCATGGGGCGCGAACACGGTGCTGATCAGGGGATCGCCGCGATAGTTATCGTGTACGGCGAGGCCCCGGGATATGTATTCGGCGGCGTCGTTTGCCCAAACAGTGGGGAAGTCGATAACAATCAGACCGACACTCGCTCGCATGCCACAGGCGGCCGCTGTGCGTGCCGCGACATCCGGAAAAAAATACATATCGTTGAAACAGGTGGTGCCGCTGCGCAGCATCTCGGCGATGGCCAGCTGTGTGCCGTCGTGGACGAATTCCTCGTTCACCCAGCGTGACTCTGCCGGCCAGATATGGGCGTTCAGCCATTCGTCCAGGGGCATGTCGTTGGCCAGGCCGCGCAGCAGCGACATGGCGGCATGGGTGTGCGCATTGACCAGTCCGGGGATCAGCAGGTGGCGGTCCAGGTCGTGTTCACTGTCAGCGGTATAGCGGGTTTGTGCCTCGGCCGTTGGCAGGATATCGAGGATGCGGCCTTCCTGGATGGCCAGGCTGTGATGCTCATATAGGGTTGCAGCCGGTTCTACCGGGGCAATCCAGCGGCAATGAATTAATGTGTCAACGTTGCTCATGCAGTTTTGTAGCATAGTTGTCTGCCGCTTTGCCGTCCGCCATCGATGGCAGGATGCCATACAACCGGTGGAGCGTGCAGGCACTGCTGATTTCCGTAACAGATTGCTGTTGCATGCCTGGGGATTGTATCCATGGCGGCAGACAAAAAAATACCCGCCACCCGGAAGCCGGGTGGCGGGCAGGGTTTACTTCATGCAGCCGGATCAGTTCTGCGGTACTTTGACGCCGACGCTGATTTCAACACGACGGTTCTGGGCACGGCCTGCCTTGGTGCTGTTGTCAGCCACCGGATCGGACTCGCCCTTGCCGCTCACGTCGATGATGCCCGGGTCAATGCCTTCACTGACCATGTAGTCCTTCACGGACGTGGCACGACGCAGGGACAGCGCCTGGTTGTATTCCTCGGTGCCGATGCTGTCGGTATGACCAACAACATTGATATCGATCACCTGGGCGCCCTGGCTCTTGATCTGGTCGTCCAGCGCAGTGATGGCTTCCTTGCCTTCCGGCTTCAGGTTGGACTTGTCGAAGTCAAACAACGCTTCCGCCTTGATGGTGGAGGTTGTATAGACCGGAGCGGCAGGCGCCATCGGAGCAGGTGGTGGTGCTTCAGCCACTTCGAGGCCGCAGTCTACGGTCATGTCCTCGGACTTCCAGAAACCGGTGCGTACACAGTTGCCGGCACTGTCAGTCACGTAATGTCCGGTCATGTCACCGAGATAGCCCAAGCCTGCCGTGCCGGCTTCATGGGCTGTTACGCTGCTCGCGAACAGCAGTCCGGCAGCAATAGAGGCGACTATTCCTCCGAATTTATAGTCGTTTTTCATGTGTAACCGCTCCTGTAGGATGTTGATAAAAAAATCTGTTTGCTCGTCTTGCCAGAGTTGCTGGGTTTGTATTCTAGATCACAGTTCAGGTGATTTAAAAAGGTTATCATTGCACGTTGCGCACTTTACAACTTCCATTGCACAAATGCAACAATTATTTTCAAAAAAACCACAAACTTGCAAATTACGTTGCCAAAAAGCAACAAGTGTCGCTGTTGTTCCCATGGAGGGTCCTGTCAACAGAACAGGTAGAAACCTTTGCTCGTGCATGAGACCGGCTGGGCCGACATTCCGTATCCAGCGGATTAAATTACCCCATTGAGACGGCTTTTTGATCGCGAATCAGTAAAATACCCCGGGTACGCCGGTTTCTCGAACCCTGAAAAAGCCATGAATCACCAGAATGATACAGTTTCTGCGATCCGCTGGACGGAGGCCGGGCTCCTATTGCTGGACCAGCGCAGGTTGCCGGATGAAGAAATCTACCTGCAATTCAATGATGCGGCGGCGGTAGCGGCTGCAATTCGGGACATGGTGGTGCGCGGCGCCCCGGCGATTGGTATTACGGCGGCCTACGCAGTTGTGCTGTCAGCACGCCGGCATGTCACGGAGTCAGTACGGCAATGGCAATCCGCTGTGCTGCAGGATATGCAGTTGCTGGCAGCGGCGCGTCCAACGGCGGTGAACCTGTTCTGGGCACTGGCGCGCATGCAGCGTTGCCTTGAAGGGGCTGGCAGCAACCCGGTTGCGGCGTTACACGATGAAGCCAGGCGAATCCATGCCGAGGATATCGCGGCCAATCTGCGCATGGGTGAGGCTGGAGCTGCACTAATAGGTAAGGACAGCTCGGTGCTGACTCACTGTAATGCGGGTGCGCTGGCGACTGGCGGCCATGGAACAGCGCTGGGCGTGATTCGCAGCGCCTGGGCAGCCGGAAAGCTCCGCCAGGTGTACGCGGGGGAGACCCGGCCCTGGCTGCAGGGTGCCCGGCTGACGGCCTGGGAGTTGCTGCGTGATGATATTCCGGTAACCCTGCTCAGCGACAGTGCGGCATCGCTCCTGATGCAGCAGGCACGCGTGCAGTGGGTGATCGTCGGGGCCGACCGGGTGGCTGCCAACGGCGATGTCATCAACAAGATCGGCACCTACCAGCTGGCCGTTGCCTGTCGCTATCACGGGGTGGGCATGATGGTGGTTGCGCCGCTCTCCACGCTGGACAGGGAGATGCCGACCGGGCAGCAGGTGACCATCGAACAGCGCTCTCCCGACGAAGTTCTGCAGCTGGCCGGCCGGCGTGTCGCCGCTCAGGGTGCAACCGCGTGGAACCCGGTGTTCGATGTCACGCCTGCCGGGCTGGTCGACTACCTGGTGACGGAGGCAGGCGTGGTGGCGGCCCCGGACAGGGAAAAACTGGCTGAATTACCTGATTCTCAATCCGGACCGCCATAGCCGGACCAAATCGGAAGATTTTCCTGCAGGCTGCCTGAGCGCCCCCGAAAAGCATTATTTTCCGGGTGTAGTGGGTAAGTCGACTATGTTAAAATGCGCGGTCTTTGTTGCTTGCGGTTGCCCCAAACGCCACATGCAGCACCCGGTTACCTGAATCAGGAAGTGCACTTCACTCCCAAATGAGCGATTTCGCGAAAGAAATACTGCCCGTCAATCTTGAGGACGAGATGAAGCAGTCCTACCTCGATTATGCCATGAGCGTGATTGTGGGACGGGCCCTGCCGGATGTGCGCGACGGTCTGAAGCCGGTGCACCGCCGTGCCCTCTTTGCGATGAGCGAGCTGGGCAACGACTGGAACAAGCCCTACAAGAAATCGGCGCGCATCGTCGGTGACGTCATCGGTAAATATCACCCGCATGGCGATACCGCGGTCTACGACACCATCGTACGCATGGCGCAGCCGTTCTCGCTGCGTTACATGCTGGTCGATGGCCAGGGTAATTTTGGCTCCGTGGACGGTGATTCACCGGCCGCGATGCGCTATACCGAGGTCCGCATGGCGCGGATTGCGCATGAGCTGATCGCGGATATCGACAAGGAAACCGTCGACTTCGTACCCAACTACGACGAGACCGAGCACGAACCTTCGGTATTCCCGACGCGTGTCCCGAACCTGCTGGTCAATGGTTCCGCGGGTATTGCCGTGGGCATGGCGACCAACATTCCACCGCACAACCTGACGGAAATCGTCAGCGCCTGTATTGCGCTGATCGACAATCCCGATATCGATATCGCCGGTCTCATGGAATACGTGCCGGGTCCCGATTTCCCGACCGCCGGGATCATCAACGGCGTGCGCGGGATTCACGAGGCCTATCGCACCGGCCGCGGCCGCATCCACATTCGCGCACGCAGCCATGTCGAGGGCGATGAGAACAAGGGGCGGCAGCGTCTCGTGTTCACCGAGTTGCCCTACCAGGTCAACAAGGCGCGCCTGCTGGAGAAGATCGCCGAGCTGGTCAAGGACAAGAAAATCGAGGGTATTTCCGGCCTGCGCGACGAGTCCGACAAGGACGGCATGCGCATGGTCGTGGACCTGAAGCGCGGCGAAGTGGCGGAAGTGGTGCTGAATAACCTCTACCAGCACACCCAGCTGCAGAATGTCTTCGGTATCAACATGGTGGCGCTGGTTGACGGCCGGCCGCAGTTGCTGAACCTGAAGCAGTGCCTGGAGGCTTTTATCCGCCACCGGCGCGACGTGGTCACCCGGCGCACGGTGTTCGATTTGCGCAAGGCGCGGCAGCGGGCACATATATTGGAAGGCCTCGCCGTAGCGCTCGCCAATATCGATGAGGTTATCCAGCTCATCAAGTCGTCTCCCAACCGTGCCGTGGCAAAGGATGCCCTGATGTCGCGTAGCTGGGAGCCGGGTGCGGTAACCGGCATGCTGGAGCGCTCCGGCAGTATTGCCACGCGGCCGGATGACCTGGCGGAAGGCTTTGGCCTGGTGGAGGATGGTTACCGGCTCTCCGAGGCACAGACACAGGCGATACTCGACCTGCGCCTGCACCAGTTGACCGGGCTGGAACAGGACAAGATCGTCGGCGAGTACCGGGAACTGCTCGAACTGATTGATGAATTGCTGGCCATCCTGCAGGATCCGGAGCGCCTGATGCAGGTGATTCGCGACGAGTTGACTGAATTGCGTGATCGCTACGGAGATGCGCGGCGCACTGAGATTCTTACCGACCATCTCGACCTCACCCTGGAAGACCTGATCACAGAGGAAGACGTGGTGGTGACGCTGTCGCATGCCGGCTACGCAAAATCACAGCCACTGTCTGATTACCGCGCCCAGCGTCGCGGCGGACGGGGCAAAAGCGCGACGGATGTCAGGGAAGAGGACTTCATCGACAAGCTGTTTATCGCCAGCACCCACGACACCATTCTGTGTTTCTCCAGTCGTGGCAAGGTTTACTGGCTGAAGGTCTATGAACTGCCGCAGGCCGGGCGCGCCGCACGCGGCAAGCCCATTGTCAACCTGCTGCCGCTGGAGGCTGATGAGCGCATCAACGCAGTTCTGCCCATCCGCGAATTTTCCACGGATCACTTTGTGTTCATGGCGACGGCCCTTGGCACCGTGAAGAAGACGCCGCTGGTGGATTTCTCCCGCCCGCGTGCCAGCGGCATTATTGCCATCGACCTGCGCGACGAGGATTACCTTATTGACGTTGCGATCACTGACGGCAGCCAGGACATCATGCTGTTCAGCAATGCCGGCAAGGTGATCCGGTTCCGCGAGGCTGACGTGCGTGCCATGGGACGCACTGCCTGCGGTGTGCGCGGCATCAAGCTGCAGCCCGGTCAGCAGGTCATCTCCCTGATCATTGCCAGCGACAGCCCGGTGCTGACTGCGACCGAGAACGGCTATGGCAAGCGCACCCTGGCCGAGGATTACCCGGTGTATGGCCGCGGCGGGCAGGGAGTCATCGCCATCCAGGTTACCGAAAGAAACGGTGCCGTGGTGGGTGCTGTAAGCGCTGATGACAAAGACGAGGTCATGCTGATCAGCGGCGGCGGGACGCTGGTGCGCACCCGCGTGAACGAGATCTCCGTGATGGGCAGGAATACCCAGGGCGTGCGCCTTATTGCCCTGGACGAAGGAGAACAACTGGTCGGCATCGAACGCATAGTCGAGGAGCATGGCGAGGCGGACGCTGTCGAAGCGACTGAGGAAATTCCGGAATGAAGGAAATCGAACATGCCTGATATCTACAATTTCAGTGCCGGACCGGCAATGCTGCCGCGGGCGGTGATGACCCAGGCACGTGATGAATTGCTGGACTGGCATGGCAGCGGCATGTCAGTGATGGAAATGAGCCATCGCAGCAAGGCGTATCTGTCCATCGCCGAGCAGGCGGAGGCCGATCTGCGCTCGCTGCTGGCAATACCTGACAACTACAAGGTGTTGTTCCTGCAGGGTGGTGCCACCAGCCAGTTCGCCATGGTTCCGCTTAATCTGCTGCGTGGCAAGGGCGGTGCGGATTATGTCAATACCGGCGCCTGGTCCAAGAAGGCCATCGGCGAGGCGCGCAAGTTCTGCGCGGTGAACGTTGTCGCCAGCGGTGAAGCCGGTAATTTCAGTTCAATACCGGCATTCGAAACCTGGCAGCGCGATTCGGAAGCAGCCTACCTGCACTACACCCCGAACGAGACCATTGGCGGCGTGGAGTTCCACTGGGTTCCCGAAACCGGTGACGTGCCACTGGTTGCCGACATGTCATCGACGATACTGTCACGTCCGATCGATGTATCCCGTTACGGCCTGATCTACGCCGGGGCGCAGAAAAATATCGGCCCGGCAGGCCTCACCGTCGTGATCGTGCGCGACGACCTCATCGGCGACACACTTCCGGGTACACCGACGATGTTCGACTACCGGGTGCATGCCGACAACGCCTCGATGTACAACACGCCACCGACCTATGCCTGGTATCTCGCCGGGCTGGTATTCAAGTGGCTGCTGGGCCAGGGTGGCCTCGCAGCAATGGCGGAAATCAACCGGCGCAAGTCGCAGCAACTGTATGCGGCGATCGAGGCATCGGACTTCTACAGCAGTCCGGTGGATGCTGCGTGCCGTTCCTGGATGAACGTGCCGTTCACGCTGGCAGACGCGGCGCTCGACGCCGCTTTCCTGGAGCAGGCGGGACAGGCCGGGCTGCTGAACCTGAAGGGGCATCGCTCCGTCGGCGGCATGCGTGCGAGTATCTACAATGCCATGCCGGAAAGCGGTGTCGCCGCCCTTGTCGATTTCATGCGCGAGTTCGAGCGCGCGCATGGCTGATCACTGCCGCGGGTGTGCCTCCCGCTGCTGTTTCCGAAATATTCATTGCCTGACAAAAGAACCCGATGCGTAAAATTCTGACACTGAACAATATCTCGCCAGCCGGGCTGGAGCATTTCCCCCGGGACGCCTACGAAGTGGCTTCCGAAATCCAGCACCCGGATGCCATCCTGGTGCGATCCTTCAACATGCACGACATGGAATTGCCACCATCTGTCAAGGCGATCGGTCGTGCCGGGGCGGGCGTCAACAACATTCCCGTCGATCGCATGAGTGCTGCCGGCATCCCGGTTTTCAATGCACCGGGAGCGAACGCCAATGCCGTCAAGGAACTGGTTATTGCCGGCATGCTGCTGGCATCTCGCAATATCTGCCAGGCCTGGGATTTTGCCCGTTCCCTGCAGGGGGATGATGCGGCCATTCAAAAGGCAGTGGAGTCCGGCAAGAAGCAGTTCGTCGGCTTCGAACTGCCAGGCAAGACTCTGGGCGTCGTCGGCCTGGGCGCGATCGGTGTCCAGGTGGCAAACGGCGCGCTCGCACAGGGCATGAATGTTATCGGTTTCGACCCGGGTATCACCGTGCGCCGTGCCTGGCAAATGTCCTCCGAGGTGCGCCAGGCGGCGAGTATCGAGGAACTGCTGGCCCACGTGGATTATGTGAGCTTTCATGTCCCGCTCGTCGATGAAACCCGCAACATGATCAATGCAGACCGGCTCAAGCTGATGCGCGACAACGCCGTCATTCTGAATTTCGCGCGCAAAGGCGTTGTCGATGACGCGGCCGTGGTTGCCGCTATCGACGCCGGCAAGATCTACGCCTACGTTTGCGATTTTCCGAGCAATCTGCTGAAGAACCATACGCGGGTGATCGCCCTGCCGCACCTGGGTGCTTCCACCCACCAGGCCGAGGAAAATTGCGCCATTATGGTGGCAGAGGAAGTGCGTGAATTCCTGGAAAACGGCAGTGTCCGCAATTCCGTGAATTTCCCGGAGATGATGATGCCGCGCAATACCGGCTACCGGCTGGGCATCGTCAACAGGAACGTGCCCAACATGCTGGGGCAGATATCCACCTGCCTGGCGAGTTCCAACCTGAATATCCTCGATATGCTGAACAAGTCGCGCGGTGACCTGGCCTACACGCTGGTGGATGTCGAGACGCCTGTTGCACCGGACTGCCTGGCCAATATCGCCGCAATTGAAGGCGTGCTCAATGTCAGGGCACTGTAGAGCGTCTGCCTGACGAGCCGAGCCATGGGTGATGACAGCAAACTCGACGATTTGCGCGAGCGCATCGACAGCCTGGATGAACAGATCCAGGACCTGATCAACCAGCGGGCAAGCTGTGCCCGCGAGGTGGCTGCAGTAAAACTTGCCGCAGGTGAAGATACCCATTTCTACCGTCCCGAGCGCGAGGCTGTCATCCTGCGGCGGATCGGGGAACGCAACACCGGCCCCCTGCCGGACGCGGAAATGGTGCGCCTGTTCCGCGAGATCATGTCGGCCTGCCTTGCCCTGGAAAAACAGCTGACCATCGCCTACCTCGGGCCGGAAGGCACTTTCACCCAGGCGGCCGCGCTGAAACAGTTCGGCCATTCGGTCCAGACGCTGGCCATGAACGGGATCGGGGACGTGTTTCGTGAAGTCGAGGCCGGGGCAGCGGATTACGGCGTGGTGCCGGTGGAAAATTCCACCGAGGGTGTCATCAGCCACACGCTGGACCTGTTCCAGTACTCGCGGCTGCGTATTTGCGGTGAGGTGGGATTGCGTATTCACCACCACCTGCTGGCACGCCGCAAGGATGTGAAAATTACCCGGGTGCTGGCGCACCAGCAGGCGCTGGCGCAGTGCCGCGGCTGGCTGGAACGAAACCTGCCGGGAGCCGAGCACGTGGCGGTCGGCAGTAATGCCGAGGCGGCGCGCCTGGTGAGTGCAGATGAATCCGCCGCGGCCATCGCCAGCGATACCGCGGCGGAACTCTACGGCCTGGTGATCCTGGAAGCCAACATCGAGGATGAGCCGGATAATACGACGCGGTTCCTGGTAATCGGTACGCAGGCGGCATTACCCAGCGGCAATGACAAGACTTCCTTGCTGATATCGGTACGCAACCGGCCGGGTGCGCTGTACCGCATGCTGCGGCCACTGGCGGACCATGGCATCAGCATGACCCGCATCGAGTCCAGGCCGTCCCGCCAGGCTATGTGGGAATATGTCTTCTACATCGATGTGGACGGACACCGTGAGGATGCCGCGGTTGCGTCGGCACTTGAAGCCCTGGAGCAGGAGGCCTTTGCCGTCAGGGTGCTGGGCTCGTACCCGAAATCGGTTATCTAGGGCCGGAGAAACAATGCAGATGTCTGTTGCTGATGACAAATTCTTTGACCTTGCGGCAGCCGGTGTGCGCCAGTTGCGGCCCTATCAGCCGGGCAAACCGGTCGCTGAACTGGAGCGGGAATACGGGATTCGTAACGCCATCAAGCTGGCATCCAACGAGAATCCGCTGGGCCCGAGTCCGCTGGCGGTAGCCGCGGCGCAGGCGGTGCTGCAGGATGTCTCGCGCTACCCCGAAGGTGGCGGTCACATGCTGGCGCAGCGACTGGCGGAAAAACATCAACTGCCCCGGGAATGCATCACCCTGGGCAATGGCTCCAACGACGTTCTCGACCTGATCGCCCGGGTATTCCTGACGCCGCAGCATTCCGCGGTTTACTCTGAATATGCCTTTGCGGTCTACCCCATCGCGGTACTGGCCGTCGGTGCACAAGCCAGGGTGGCACCTGCTCACGATGGCAGCAGCGGACCGGCTTACGGGCACGACCTTGCCGCCATGCTGGAAATGGTGGATGACACCACCCGCCTGGTGTTCATCGCCAATCCCAATAACCCGACCGGGACCTGGCTGGCGGAATCCGAACTGCAGGACTTCATCGGAAGCCTGCCGGCACACGTCATGGTGGTGGTCGATGAGGCTTACTTCGAATACGTGTCTCACGCCACCTACCCGGACACCTCGCGCTGGCTGGAACGCTTTCCGAACCTGATCGTGACGCGCACCTTTTCCAAGGCCTACGGGCTCGCAGGCTTGCGGGTCGGATATGCGCTGTCGCATCCGGCCGTTGCCAACCTGCTGAACCGGGTGCGGCATCCCTTTAACGTCAACATGGTCGCGCAGGCCGCCGCGCTCGCGGCGCTGGATGATCACGAGCACCTCGACAGGAGTATTCGCTACAACCACGAAGGCATGTTCCAGTTGCTGACCGGTACTGCCCGGCTGGGACTTGCTGCGATCGAGTCTGCCGGTAATTTCCTCGCCGTGGACACCGGGCGCTCCGGGCTTGAGGTCTACAATGAATTGCTGCAGGAAGGCATTATCGTACGCCCGGTGGCGAACTACGGCATGCCGAACCACCTGCGCGTCACGGTCGGTGGGACGGACGAAAATGCGCGTTTCCTGGATGCGCTGGAAAAAGTGCTGGCATGATCGAACGGCTCTGCATCATCGGTGTTGGCCTGATCGGTGGTTCACTCGCACGGGCGCTGCGCGAGGCCGGCTATTGCAAGACCGTGGTGGGTGCGGGGCGCAACCCGGACAATCTCCGGCATGCCATCGAACTGGGGGTCATCGACAGCTATGAAACCGATCTTGCCCGGGCGGTTGCCGGGGCGGACATGGTGCTGGTCGCGGTACCACTGGGTGCGATGGAGCCTGTGTTCCGCGCTATTCGCGGGCATCTTGCCGACGGTGCCGTGCTGACTGATGCCGGCAGCGCCAAGGTCAGCGTGATCGAGGCCGTGCGTTGCGCCTTCGGTGAAGTACCGGCGAACTTCGTACCGGGTCACCCGATTGCCGGTATCGAGCAGAGCGGGGTGGCCGCCTCGCTGCCCGAGCTGTATCGCAATCGACGGGTGATACTCACACCGCTGCCGGAAACCTCCGCAGCCGCCGCGCAGCGAGTGCGGGGCATGTGGGAGGCGGCCGGTGCCAGGGTGGTGGACATGGACCCCGTGCATCATGACGAGGTACTTGCGGCGACCAGCCACCTGCCGCACGTGCTGGCATTTACCCTGGTGGAAAGCCTGGCGCGTCTGCACGACAAGGCGGAAATTTTCGAATACGCCGCAGGCGGGTTTCGGGATTTCACCCGGATCGCCTCCAGCGATCCCGTTATGTGGCGCGATATCTGCCTCGCCAACGGGGATGCAATACAGAAAATGATCGAGCGCTTTATCGGTGACCTGCAAGACCTGGATCGTGCCGTGGAGGCGCGCGATGGTGACCGCCTGCTGCAGATCTTTGCTGATGCCAAGGCGGCGCGCGACCGCTTTGTGCACAAGTGATTTAGCGGATGCACGCTGATGAGTGAACTGCGCTTTCATGTAACCCCCGGTGGTCGACTGACCGGTCGTCTGCGGGTACCCGGCGACAAGTCTATTTCGCACCGCTCCATCATGCTGGGATCGCTGGCAGAAGGGGAAACACGGGTCAGCGGCTTTCTGGAGGGCGAGGACAGTCTTGCAACGCTCGCTGCGTTCCGCGCCATGGGCGTCAACATCGAAGGGCCGCAGGCGGGCAGGGTGCGTATCCAGGGTGTGGGTCTGCATGGCCTGACTGCACCTGCCGAGGCACTCTACCTGGGCAATTCCGGTACCTCCATGCGACTGATGTCGGGACTGCTCGCCGGCCAGGCCTTCGATGTCACCTTGACCGGGGATGCGTCCCTGTCGGGGCGGCCGATGCAGCGCGTGGTGCGGCCGTTGACAGCCATGGG
>Ga0210079_1000065_pt1 | contig 14108 bp, 11 predicted proteins | sample White_CordA_D2_FD_185587 | JGI IMG/M metagenome (GOLD analysis project Ga0210079, IMG submission 185587) | Wetland microbial communities from the San Francisco Bay, California, USA, that impact long-term carbon sequestration - White_CordA_D2... | ecosystem: Environmental > Aquatic > Marine >...
TTAACAGTGCCTGCATATCCTTGTGCTTCGATGAAATCACCGACTTTGAAGGGTTTGAATATCAGAATCATGACGCCGCCGGCAAAATTCTGCAGAGTCCCCGAGAGTGCCATCCCAACAGCCAAACCTGCTGCACCAAGAATGGCAATGAATGAGGTCATCTGAATGCCAACCATGCCCAAAACACTCACCACAACCAAAACTTTGAGCAGTGTGGACACGAGGCTCTTCAGGAAAGGTCTAAGGGATGGATCGACCTCACTTTTTTCCATGCTTCGGCTCAATCCGCCTGTAATCATGTTTGCCAACCAGAGTCCGATGATCAGAGCCAGAATCGCACCGGCCAATTTAGGCCCCCAGACCACAAATAAGTTGATCAACGTTTCAACATACTGTGCACTGTGCTGTAATTGATTTTCCATGTGACCTCCATAGATTTAAAAGATGTCCCCCGAAAAAGCATATTTTGGGGTGCATCAAGAATACAGCAGGGGTTTGAAAAATCAATTTTCTAATAATTGTTAGATAGGCCGGTAGGGTGTTATTTCTTTTTGTCTTCGCATGTCATCAAAGCCATGCCCCAGACAATAGCGCTCCGTAACGGATCAGCTCCGGAGCCAGATCCCAGGACCGGAGCACGCAAAACATCATTTTTTAAAGATTCAATTTGTCACTTGAGAAGGATCGCTGGCCCAGACGAGGACCGGAGGCAAAAGGACAGAGTAGTCCCGCGAAGGTCGCTCCTGGTAAAGACTGGTAGATATGTAGGAGTCTGTCTCTTTCACAAACATTCTTGTAAGCCCCAAAGGGCTCCCAGGTCATAATATTTCAAGAGAATCTTGCCTGTGCCCAGATTGCGGTTCGGTCGGGATGCGATACTTAATGGTTTTGCCAAATATTTTTTTATCATCCTTCCTTGACACCAAGCTTGCGTAGAAACGTAATCATCGGGCACCAGTTGGAAAATGCGCTCTGAAACAGGTTCAGCCCGACAAAGGCGGTAAACAAGAGCCAGTAGGCAGAATGCAACTGCGACAGGGCAACGCTGAGCATGATGAAGAAGCCGGCAATCAGGCGCAGGTAACGATTGATGGTCATGATAATTATCTCCTTGTTTATACTTGCGCCGCTTCGCGGTAACGCCGCCAGCGAGGCAAGAGGGTCTCCGCCTGCAGGACTATCTACAGGCAATTTGATTAGGAACCAACTGACTTATGCTGCCGTTACTCCTGTTGCCGGCTTCTTGAGCATGTAATAAAGCACCGGTACCGCCATGCGGCTGACCAGCAACGAAGCGATTTCGCCAAACATCAGGGAGATTGCCAAACCCTGGAAGATTGGATCAGCGAGGATCACTGAAGCTCCGACGACTACGGCCAGAGCAGTCAGCAGCATCGGTCGGAAACGAATGGCGCCGGCTTCGACGACCGCTTCGGCCAGCGGCAGACCGTGACTGATACGCAATTCGATAAAGTCGACCAGGATGATTGAGTTGCGGACCACGATCCCGGCGCCGGCCATGAAGCCGATCATAGAGGTTGCGGTAAAGAAAGCACCGAGAGCCCAGTGCGCTGGCAGAATACCGATCAGAGAAAAGGGGATGGCTGCCATGACGACCAGTGGTGTGAAATAGTCTTTAAACCAACCAACCATTAACATGTAGATCAGGATCATCACGGTACAAAAAGCCAGGCCAAGATCACGAAACACCTCAAGGGTGATGTGCCACTCGCCATCCCACTTGATCGACGGTTCCATGTTGTTGAATGGCTGGTTGAGGTTGAAGATCTCGAGCGTCTCTGCGCCGCCACCAAAATCACTTGCTTTGAGTTCCGCCAGCTGACGGTTCATATCAAAAATTGCGTAAACCGGGCTTTCAACCTCGCCGGCGACATCTCCGGTGACGTAAATCACCGGTTTCAGATTTTTGCGGTAGATCGGCTGCTCGACCGCTTGTTCGGTGACCGTGACCAGTTCACGCAATGGCACTAAAGCACCTTTTGAATCAGCTGTCGCCCGCAGAGAAATATTGAGCAGGCTGTCGATCCTGGCTCGTTGGCTTGCCGGCAGCTGCAGGACGATATTGATCGTTTCCTTGTCCGCCGGTTGGTGAAACAGGTCAATCGACTGTCCCTGAACCGCCATTTGCACGGTCCGGGTAATCACCCCTTCGCTGAGACCATTGAGAGCCGCTTTCTCCTTGTCGACCTTGAGTACCAGACGCGCACGATCGGTCTCTCGATACCAGTCGACATCGACGACCCCGGCCGTTGAGTTAAAGATCTCCCTGACGCACTGCGCCAGCTTGATCCGTTGCTCATCGGTGCTGCCGTAGACTTCTGCAACCAGAGTCGCCAGCACCGGTGGCCCGGGCGGAACTTCCGCGACAGCGACATCGGCGCCATATTTTTTGGCAATCTCACTGATTTCCGGCCGCATGCGCACGGCGATATCATGGCTCTGCAGCGAGCGCTGATCCTTTGGCAGCAGATTCACCTGGATATCGGCCACCGTTGGCCCGCTACGCATGAAATAATGGCGGACCAGGCCGTTGAAATTGTAGGGTGAGGCCGTACCGACGTAGATCTGGTAATCCGTTGTCGTCGGATCTTTGCGGACAACGGCGGCCATCTCGAGAGCAACGCGGCTGGTCTGCTCAAGGGTCGACCCTTCAGGCATGTTGAGAATCACCTGGAACTCGCTCTTGTTGTCAAAGGGCAGCATCTTGACCTTGACCAGGCCGAAATAGACCATGGCAAAGCCCCCCAGCAGCAGCAGGATAATCGTGGTGAAAAAGAGTGCGCGCGAAACGGCGCTGGCAAGTAAGGGGTCCATGGCCCGATGGTAAAGACGGGTCAGGAGATCATTGGGAGCATGATCGTGGTCCAGTTGGCCAGCTTCCTCGGCGGCTCTAGGCTCTCTGCATTTAGCCAGCAGGCGAATCGCCGCCCAGGGCGTGACGGTGAAGGCGATCAGCAGCGAAAAGATCATGGCCGCCGACGAACCGATCGGGATCGGTCGCATATAAGGCCCCATCAGGCCACCGACAAAGGCCATCGGCAGAATCGCCGCGATCACCGCCCAGGTCGCCAGGATGGTCGGGTTGCCGACCTCGGCCACAGCCTCGATGGCGATCGTCACCATTGATTTCTCGCGGCCTCCGGGAAGGCGCATGTGACGGACAATGTTTTCCACCACGACAATCGCGTCATCAACCAGGATACCGATGGAAAAAATCAGCGCAAACAGGGTGATCCGATTCAGAGTGTAGCCGTAGAGATAAAAGACCAACAGTGTCAGGGCCAGGGTCGTGGGGATTGCCAGCAAGACCACCAGTGCTTCGCGAAAGCCGAGAAAGAAGAAGATCAAAAGTGCGACACCGAAGACCGCGATGCCCATATGCAACAGCAGCTCATTCGATTTCTCGGCGGCCGTTTCACCGTAGTTCCGGGTGACGCTGACCTTGACATCGATCGGGATGACACTTCCCCTGAGATCGTCAATTTTAGCTTCGACCGCATGGACCACATCGATGGCGTTGGTGCCTGGACGTTTTGCCACCGACAGAGTCACCGCTGCAGCTTCTGTCTGCCCCGCTTCGCCGTAGAGCACGTAGGAGTCTGGCTCCTCGGGACCGTCGATGATCTGCGCGACATCGGCAAGGTAAACCGGTCGATCGTCATAAACGCCAACCACAACCCGGCCGATCTCGTTTGCGGAACTGAGGAATTGGCCGGTCTGCAGCGACACCTGGTGGTTAAGAGCCTCGATCTTGCCCGTGTATTGCTGCGTATTCGCCTGCTGGAGAGCTGCAACCAGTTGCTCCGGCATCAGATTCCGCGCCGCCAGCAGCAACGGATCGAACTCAATCCGCACCTGGCGCCGGGTGCCACCGATGAGTTTCGTCTCAGCGACATTGGCAATCGTCTTGATTTCATCATCAACCTGGGCCGCCAGCCGCCGCAGCATAAAATGGTCATAACCTCCGCCATGGAAGGTCAGCGCCAGAATCGGCACATCATCGATGGAGTGCGGCTTGACCAACGGCTGTGAGACACCAGGCGGGATCCGGTCAAAATTGGTGGCCAGCTTCTGATTGAGACGAACAATGGCCGTCTCATAGTCTTCTCCGACATAAAACCTGACGACCAGCAGACTCTGCCCGGCCATTGAGGTAGAGTAGATATACTCGACCCCGGGCAGCTCATAGAGCAGCTTTTCCATCGGGATGGTGACTTGTTGTTCAATCTCTGCAGGTGTGGCACCGGCCATGCTGACCATAACATCGATCATCGGCACCTTGATCTGCGGTTCTTCCTCGCGTGGCAGCAGGCTGATGGCCATCAGACCGAGCAGCATCGAGAAGATCACGATCAGCAGAGTTAATCTCGAATTTATAAAGTAGGCCGCGAGCTTCCCGGCAAAGCCGGCTTTTTCGACCTTCGATTCGTTCATTGTGCCGACCCGTCCGTGATCACCTTCAGGGGTTGTCCATCCTGCAGCTTTTCGACCTCATCGAGCACAATTTGATCCCCTGCCTGCAGGCCGGAAAGGATCTCGATGCGCCCCTCGAATTCGACGCCGGTCCGTACCAGGCGCATACGGGCCACGCCCTGCTCTGCAACAAAGACCTGCTGCATCTGGCCAGTCTTCCTGAGGGCCTTGCTGTTAAGCATCAAGGTCTTGGCGCGGCTATCTACCAGTGCAACACGGGCAAATTGACCGCTGCGCAACTCCGGAGCAGCGGGTAGCGTCAACTTGACTTGAGTCGTGTGTGAAGCCGGATCAACCGTTGGTGAGATTTCCCGCACTTGTGCATTGAGTGACAACCCGGCCGCCGGTACGGTCAACGGTAGACGGCTCGACAGAGTTAAAGAATGAGACTGGGCCTCGGGGACCTGGATCACCACTTCGAGGGCTGTACTATTTTCGAGCTTGAGTAGTGACGCTCCGGAGGAGGCCAGGTCGCCGACTTCGACCAGCTTATCGGTGACGGTGCCATTGAATGGCGCCCTGATTGCCGTATAGCCGAGAATCGTTTGAGCTTCACGGTAGACAGCTTCATTGATCTGCACCAACTCTTTGAGCGTTTTGACCTTTTCCCGGGTCGATGCATTGACCGCCTGCAGCTTGGTCTCTCGCGCCAGATTCCGCTGCGCCTGAGCGAGTTGAGCCTCGGCCTGCTGAAGCCGGGCGTTAATCTCTGCGGCAGAGATTTTTACCAGCAAGTCGCCCTGTTCAACTTTGGAACCGATCTGCACCGGCAAGTCGATAATCTGGCCAGAGACACGTGCCGAGATCGTGGCGTGTTCGATCGCCTGCACCGTGCCAGCCAGTTCAACCTGAATGGGGACCGGGCTCTCGGTCAGAGTTTCGATCTGAACTTCGAGCGGAGGCAGTGCTGAGGCTGTTGATCTCTCCGCAGGATCATTGCAGCCAGCGCCAATAATCAGGGCGAAAATAGCCAAATACCGGGCACTTTTTTGCAAAATCATGGTTGTTTCTCCATGCTGGTGGTCTGCTCGAAGCCTTCGGCATACTGCGGCAAACCCGCCGCACGCCGCAGATCAGCGACGGCGATTTGGACTGCAGAAGAGGCCAGGGCATGACGAACCCGGGCATCGGTCAAGCGGTTCTCGCTATCGATCAGCTCGGAGACTAAAAGCACCCCGGCCTGGAATCGGGCCTGAGTCAAATTTTCACTTTCCACGGCCTGTTCAACCGCTTTCAGTGTGACTTGTTGTCTCTGTCGCGCCTGTTCCAGCGACAGCTGCGCCTGGGCCACTTCAAGGCCAAGCGCCAACTCCAGCTTTTTCTGTTCAGCGCGCAAGGCACCGAGCTGTGCTTCGACTAGCGCAATCTCGGCATGGGATTGATGGCCATCAAACAGCTTGAAATTCACATTAAGACCGGCGATCCAGGAATCGCCGTCACCATTCAGGACCGTGCCCTGGTCGTACTGGTAACGGGCGAAGCCATCCACGGTCGGCAAGCGGCTGCCGCGCGCTGCCTCCAGCTGTGCTTCAGAGGCCTTCAGCGCTGCGGTCGACTTCTTCAACTCCGGGCGCTGTGTCGGATCGGGGTCTATGGGCAGCGCCGGAAGTTGGTCGTCAGTGATCTTTATGTTCAGGTCGTCACCGGGCAGTCCCAGCAACGTCAGCAAAGTCCTTTTGGCCAACTCAAGGTCATGTTGCGCCTGGATCAGCTTTTCCATGGCCTGTGATTGCTCCACCTCGAGGTTCAGCAAGTCGAGCCTGAGAAGATCCCCGGCATCGTAGCGCGACCGTGCTACGGCCAGCGAGGAGGCGATGGAGTCAAGAGCCTTCTGACGTGCTTGCAGAATCTCGCCTGCCTCGACAATTCGCTGAAAACCGCGGAAGACCTCGAATTCGAGCCTCAAAAGGACTGCCTCTCTGGCCGCGGCGGAGAGATCGACACCTGCTTTCGCGGTATTTTTGTGAGCTTGATCCTGACCGCCATTGTAAAAGCGGTACTTCGCGCCGATACCCAGACCGAGGTTGTCGGTGCGCCCGGGATCATTAAAATCGATTCCCGGCGAAAATTCCCCCTGGTTAAGAATATTGCCAAAGGAATACATCGGGTTATTGGTCTGGCTGTAGTTGCCGTACAGCTCAACCTGTGGGTAAAAGCCAACCGTGGCCTTCTGCACCATGGCGTCGGCCTGAAGAATCCTCTGCGCAGCCAGCTGGCTGTCCGGGTTGTTCTGCCTGGCAAAGGTGACCGCCTGGCGTGCCGTCCAGATTTCCGGGATTTCCGAACCCACGGCAACGCCTGATACGCTGATCAGCAGGAACAATAGTAAGAATCGGTTTGCTTTCATTGCCTTGCCTGCCTTTTGACTGTCATTGTGCGCCTTCACTTCCCTGGATACGGCGACACTGATCATGTGAAATCAACGCACTCAGCAAAAATAAAGTCAGTCACATAAATTGTTAGACAGTGGTTACCACAAAATATTCGAATAAATATATATATTGTTTTTTATCTTAAGCCGAAGACAGTTACAACTAAAAAAAGATACCACAAAGATTTGCAGTTATTAATATTTGCGACAAAAAACCCGAGAAATCGCTTACCCACTGGATTTTCGGCAAAAAATGCTTTTAATAAAACAGGGTTTGGTTTACGATGTTGAGCCAAATTTATCAATTCCGGTTTTATTAACCCCATAAAGGAGCGGTAAACATGAAAAGATTGGCTTTGCTCGTAATAACTCTCTGTCTCACCCTGGTCTTCGGCGTTGGTGCAGGACTCGCTGAAGAGAAGAAAGATCCTTTGGCCGCCTGGAAAGCCACGTTTGACCCGAGCGGCGCCGAATACACCTACATCCTGTCCAACATCTCCCACCCGGTCATCGAAGGCGTCGGCTTCGGCTACCGCCTGCGCGACCGTGTCTGGGAAGACTCCAAGGGTCGCCTGTATGTAGACTTCCGTCCCCTGGCCCAGCTGGGTGGTGAAAAGGACGTTATCAACAAGCTCAAGCTCGGCGCCGTACACGGCATGTTGAGCTCATCGGTTGCTGCCGCAAACGTGGCTGACACCCTCGGCATCGTCAACCTCCCCTATGTTGTCGATACCTTTGACAAGCTCGACAAGTTCCGCAACACGCCGGAACTCTGGAAGCCCTTTTCCGAAAGCGCTCTGGGTGGCGGCATCATGACGGTTGACGTCACCGGTTACGGTCCCTACGGCTGGGCGACCACCGAGCCGGTCAACACGATCGCCGATGCCAAGAAGGTCAACTTCCGCATCGCCCAGGCACCGGTCAACGCCGACTTCTACAAGGCATGGGGTCTCAAGTTCACAGTCATGCCATGGCCGGACGTCCCCCAGGCTCTGCAGACAGGTGTCATCACTGGTCTCGACCACACTGCGATCGTCTGTAACATCACCAAGAAGTTCACCATCGCCAAGAACTTCACCGAACTCGACTATGCCCAGGGCCTCTTCATCCACCTGATGAACAAGCGCTGGTTCGAAAAACTGCCCGCCGACCTGCAGCAGATCCTGATGACTGCGATCGTCGAGGAAAGCGCCAAGACCCGCGAGCTCACCCGCAAGCAGCATGAGGACCAGGTTGCCAAGGCCAAGGAAGCCGGCGTTGCCTTCCACAAGCTCTCCGACGCCGAGAAGCAACAGCTGATCGATATGGTTGCACCGGTCTACCAGTCCTGGGGCGAGAAGATCGGCATGGATTATTTCAAAAAGGTTCAGGCTGAGCTCAAATAATTGATTCTTTGAGCGAAACCCGCTATATTCAGCGACCGGGGAGAAGCCTTCTTCCCGGTCGTTTTTTTATCAGCGGTGATTACTGTTTCAGGGCCATTTGTTGAGCAATAATGAAGAAACTCGTTTACCACATTCATCGCACCTTTGCCTTTTTTGAAGACTGGAGTCTCTTCATCACGGTGATGGTCGCGCTGCTGGTGGCAATCGCCAACGTTATGCTGCGCAAACTGACCAGCGACGTAAACCTTTACTGGTCGGACGAGGTGGTCCGCAAGACGATCTTCTTCACCACCTATGTCGGCTGCATTGCAGCAATTCGTAATCGCTCGCTGATCCGCATCGATGCCCTGCCGCAACTCTTTCCGTTCATGAAGAAACCGCTGACCCTGCTTAATCACCTCGGGGTGCTGGTTTTTTCCGGCTTCATGGTGTACCTCGGCTGCTCCCTGGCCGTCCTGGTCTACAATGACCAGTTCGCCAAAACCGCGTCCCTGCAGATCCCCGAGTGGTATTTCTATGCCTTGTTCCCGGTCATGGGTGTAATGATGTTCATCCGCACCCTGATCGTCATGGTTGAGGACTGGTTCGGCATCGACCTCAGCAAGCCGCCGACCAGGGATGGGGAGGTCTGATGGAGACCAACTACCTCGTCATACTGGCGCTTCTGATCGGCTGCCTGGCCTCGACGGTCCCGGTGTTCATGGCGCTCTTCTTCACCGGCATGGTCGGTCTGGTCTGGATTGCCGGGATTGACCCGCAGATCGTTGTCGAGGTCCTCTACCGCAGCATGGACAAGTTTGCCCTGATCGTCGTGCTCTTCTTCGTCCTCTGCGGCAATATCATGACCACCGGCAGTATCGTCGCAAAACTGATCAAGACGGCCAACGCCCTGGTCGGCTTTCTGCCTGGCGGACTGGCCATTGCCGGCGTTCTGGCCTGCGGCTTCTTCGGTGCCATTTCCGGTTCGACGGTGGCCACTGTAGTCGCCATCGGCGGCTTCATGATTCCGGCGCTGCTTAAACACAACTACGACGAGAAGTTCTCCGTCGGCATCATGACCACAGCACCGATCCTCGGCGTTATCATTCCGCCGTCGATCGCGATGATCCTTTATGCCATGGTCAGCAATGACCCGCTTGAGGCGCTCTTTCTGACCGGATTCGTTCCGGGGCTTCTGATCATCATTTTCATGTCGCTCTACGCCTACTTCTTCTGCAAGCGCAACGAAGCCGACACCATCCCGCGCCCGAGTTTCAGAGAGTTCATCGCCGTCGTACGCGAAAGTATCTGGGCGCTGATGCTGCCGGTGCTGATTTTCGGTGGTATCTACTCGGGATATTTCACCGCCAACGAAGCAGCCGTGGTCGCCTGCTTTTACGCTTTCGTCGTTGAGATCTGTATCCATCGCGACCTGAAACTTCGCGACATTAAAAATGTCGTCATCTCTTCAGCGATCACCTCGGCGACTCTGCTGGTGATCGTCGCCGGCGCTTCGGTGTTCGGTGAATACCTGACATTCGAGCAGATCCCCGGCCAGATCGCAAACGCCGTAGTCGAAAATATCCAGACACCCTGGGTTTTCCTGCTTTCGGTGAATATCTTGCTGCTGATCATCGGCATGTTCATGGACATCATTTCCGCAACCCTGATCCTGACGCCGATCTTTTTACCTCTGCTTTCGCGCTTTGGTATCGACACCATGCATTTCGGCCTGCTGATGACACTCAACCTGGGCATTGGCTATTGTACGCCACCGCTCGGAGTCAGCCTCTATATCTCCGGCGCGGTCGCCGACCGCGATCTGATCTATGTCTCCAAGGCGGTTTTGCCTTTTCTGCTGATCCAGATAGCCATCCTTCTGGTTCTGACGTTCTGGCCCGACCTGGTGCTGTTCCTACCCAGGTGGGTTTATCCAACGCCTTGAGCATCATGAGCTCTGACTGGATCCTGCTCCGGCCGGTCAGTCATTAGTCAATGAAAACGGAGGTTGCGATGGAAACGAAAATCCTGATTCCGGTCGATGGCTCCAAAACGGCAGGGCGCACGCTGGAAAAAATCATTACTCTGAAAGAACGCTTCCCTCAGCAATTGACCCTGCTGCACGTTGTTGATGTCGACAAGCTTGCTTATCGCATGATCCCCGATTTCCAGATTGACATGGTCCGTGAAAATGCCGGCAAGGCCGGGCAACTGGTTCTCGATGAGCGGGCCAAAGCCCTCGAAGAGGCTGGCTTTAAAGTTGACGCCCGACTCGAATTCGGTTCGCCCCGACAAACGATCTGCAGAGTGGCAAATGAAGAAGCCTTTCAGCTCATGGTCATCGGCCGACGCGAGAGTACCGGGGAGATCCGCGATGTGCTGTTCGGCTCGATCGCCAATTACGTCCTGCACAACGTGGCCTGCCCAGTCCTGCTCTTCTGATCTTTTCCGGCAAGGGGAATTATGAATTTTTCCACCGAAGACCTGAACCAGCTCAAGCGCCTCGGCATCGACCCGGCGAAAGCGGCCCGCCAGATCAACCTGCTGCGTACCGGACAGGTTGACATCAAGTTGGAACGCCCCTGTGTTGCGGGTGACGGCATCATTCAGATTCGGCCTGAAGCACACGCCCGGCTGAACACGGCCTTCGAAAAAGCCTCTGCTGCAGGCCGACTCCTCCGTTTTGTCCCGGCCTCGGGGGCCGCTTCACGAATGTTCAGTCAGCTCCGCAAGGCCCGGAACGAAGAACCCGGCATTCAGGCTGATGAAGATTTGCAGCGTTTTCTCGACAATCTTTGCAAGTTCGCATTTTACCCGGACCTGCAAAAGTCCATGGCTGAAGACGGGCAGGATTTGTCCCAGGCAGTGGCCGACCGCGACCTGGCGCTGATAACCAGCTATCTGCTCGACCCCTGCGGCCTCAGCTATGCCCTCCTGCCCAAGGGGCTGCTGGCTTTTCATAAGGCCGTCGATGGCGCCCGCACGCCATTCATCGAACATCTCGCAGAAGCTGCCCTGCTGAGTGGCCTTGACAGTGACGTTGACCTGCACTTCACGGTATCGCCCGAGCACCTGCCGCTGTTCAAAGCGCAACTCTCCGCCTGGCTCAAAACACTCGAAGATACCTACGGCTGCCATTTCAGAGTGACCTACTCGGAACAGAAACCATCGACCGACACTCTGGTTCTGGATGACTCTGGACAGCCGCTGCGTGATGCCAACGGCCAACTGGTCCTGCGCCACGGTGGCCACGGTGCCCTGGTAGAAAATCTCAACGACCTTGCGGCTGACATCCTGCTGGTGCGCAACATCGATAATGTCGTCCCCGATGCACGAAAACAGGCCAACCTGATCTGGACCAGACTCCTGACCGGTTACCTGGTTGAGATCCAGGAGGAGCTGCACGCACTGCTCAAGGCCCTGCAGGGTCAACCGAAAGATCCCGTAATCCGCGAACTGGCCATCAGCTTTCTAGTCGACCGCATGCAGACCGATGTGTCGCCGGCCAGCGACAACCAGGCCCTGATCAAAGAGCTGGACAGGCCGATCCGGGTTTGCGGCATGGTACCGAACAGCGGCGAACCAGGCGGCGGACCTTTCTGGGTACGCGACGAACAAGGGCGGATGACCAGGCAGATCGTCGAGACAGCGCAGATCGATAAAAATGATCCCGAACAGGCGGCTATCCTGTCAAATGCCACCCATTTCAACCCGGTTGATATGGTCTGCGGTGTGCGGGACTGGCAGGGCAGGCCCTATGACCTGACCCACTTTGTCGACGACAATGCCGTGATTATAACCACCAAGCACCAGGACGACAGAGACCTTCGCGTCCTCGAGCTGCCCGGCCTGTGGAACGGCGGCATGGCCGGCTGGCATACCCTATTTGTCGAAGTCCCCCCCGAAGTCTTCAACCCCGTCAAAACGGTCTTTGACCTGTTGCGCCCGGCACATCAGGGGTAATATGGCGGGCAGCTCATCTTTCCCGGCCTGTTATTTTACCCACGGACAAGAAATCGATGGTTATCGCAATAAAACAACGGTGTTTATGATCGAAGAATTTGCCTCCCGCCCTGATCCCGAGGTGACCTGTGCAAACTGTGAGGCCTGCTGTTGCCGCCAGGAAGCCATGCTCTTCAACGACACCGAAGTGCCTGATGATTTAATTGAGATCAATGCGCAGGGCGAGAAAAGCATGGCGCGGCTAGATGATGGCTGGTGTAAAGCCCTGGATCGCCATACAATGTTTTGTACGATCTACGAGACGCGACCATGGATCTGCCGTGAATTCGAGATGGGTGGATACGAGTGTCTTTGCGCACGAGCTGACAACCTTTAGCTCACGTTTGGCCGATGGCATTGAGGGGCTCATTGGCAGGTTTTTTAGGATTCATGCAAAATTGCACAAAATTGCTCTTATGAGTTGCGGGAACAACTTGTAGGGTTTTGACGTTTGAGAGCCATCGGTGTATCTTCACAAGCGTGTCCGCTGCTTGGTGAATAAAAATTTTGCGACATATAACCGGTTAACGAAGAGCCATCTGCACGATTGCAGGTGGCTTTCTTGTGGCTCATCAGGGGGAGTCTGTAAAACTTTAGGAAAGTCCACCAGGAGGGGAAGGCCATTTTACCTCTTATCTAGTGAATCGGCCTGTCTAAGGGTGGCTTAGTAAAGCGCTCAATAAATAACGAAAGTCTATTCTGTTGCTCAATGCTGAGGGCTTCGAAACAAAGACTCTTGCGACGCACCGGGACAATGTCGTCGCGCAATTGATAGTCAGACACCTCCTTCACCGGCAGATCCCCAACGATCAAATCAGATTCATAATAAAGATTGATGGGTGGCATTTTCGAGGTTTTGATCTTTTTACCGAGATAACGGAAAGAGAGGCCACCTTCGCAAATATCAATAATATGGTACGGCAAATCTTCAGAATCCAGAGGAAGGGAAACTAGGGCACGTTCTTGTGCCTTGAACCTTTGGTATCTTCTGACCAGCTGATAACTTGAGTGGTTTTCCATTAAACACTCCCTCATCGAAAACAATGTATTGGTTTTTATTGTTTTTAGGAGTTTTTGAAGAAGATTATTTCAGCCCCCTGCCACATTAGAGCCTTGACGGTCGGACATCGGGCCAGCTTTACTACAACATGCTGTCTCACGCGGAGGCAGCAGAAGCCGGAAGGATTATCGACTTATAAACAGCCAAAAACTGTTCAAACAAACAGGGCCACCTCTTGAAGCGCACATTCCAAAGATTAAATTCAGGTAAACCATCACAAACAGAATCAAATTCTAACCAGCACGATTTAGTCCATTAGCGTGGGTCCTGATCCTGACCAGGCGCCCCAACGATTGCTACGACACTTTTGAGTCTGTTCTTGGAGGGTTTTTTCTCACCAGTTTTACAATTGGTAGTTTCAAACGACTGTGTTGCCTTTCACAGTCTTCCCGGGTTAGTTGCAAGAAGATACCTGTGCCAGCTAAAAGCACGCTGGCACCGATCAGTATGCCGACGGGGTAAAAAAGGTTCCCAGCCAAGTCGAGCTGGCTGTATTTGATAATCATAATGAGGCCCTCAAGGACAAGGGCGATACAAACTGTACCAACAAATCGAGTGATCGTACGTCTAACCACCATGAAGGTGTGATCATCTTCTTCAGTGTGTTTACCATATTCTTTCCCAACACCCAGCCCGAGTTCAAAGATGGCAAGAGCGATGATGCTTGTGTTGATCGATTTGATTAGAATATTGACGAGTTCTTTCTTTTCGTTTATGCCCTCTAAAAATTGGAACGCCGCGAGTCCTACCAAAAACAAGGAGAGGGACAGGAAAGTCAGTGCTAGCAAGCGGCCCATCATGAATTTCAGATGGTTAA
>Ga0210079_1000067_pt1 | contig 14031 bp, 15 predicted proteins | sample White_CordA_D2_FD_185587 | JGI IMG/M metagenome (GOLD analysis project Ga0210079, IMG submission 185587) | Wetland microbial communities from the San Francisco Bay, California, USA, that impact long-term carbon sequestration - White_CordA_D2... | ecosystem: Environmental > Aquatic > Marine >...
CCCGTGTATGACCCGGACCGCTGCTCCATCAATTTTCACCCCCTGCACTCTTACCCGGCAATTGGCGCTTATTCATTGCTCCTGTTTATACCCAAATTAAGAATTATCGGTGCCGGCCTCCTGATTCATGTGGGACTTGATTTTTTAGATTGTGTAGTGTGACGTCATGAAACTCTCATTAAAGCTCCATCGCGGGAAACCGGACCTGCCCGTTGTTGTTCTTATTCATGGCCTCGGTATGAATAATTATTTCTGGGTTGATCCGGAAAAATGTTTTGTCTTGGGCGGTTTGGCTCCACTCACTATATTTCTCGCAGACAGGCTTGACAGCGTTGGCAACACCATATCTTTTGGTTCAGTAGATCCTCAAATCCAGGGGCTGTGGAGCTGCCTGAAGACCTGTGGGTTTTCCCTTGCTTCATGGACCCAGAGTCAGCCACTTGGACCGATTCAGTATGCGATTGCTGAGCTGAAAGCAACCCTGGATAGAGTCCGGAAGACATGGCCCAACAAAGCTATCTATATCATTGGGCACAGCCGCGGAGGACTCATTGCCCGGCGCTTTCTGCTGGAAGAAAATGCCGGTGATATTGTCGGTCTTGTAACAATCTGCAGCCCCCATTCCGGGACCGGCATGGCGAAATTTTCGCGTTATCTGAAACCCGCAGGTATTTTAGTAGAAAAAATCATACCGCGGAAATCCAAGGTGACTTTAACTAAAGCCCTGAACCGCCTTTCAACCTTTCTGCAGAGTCCAGCCATTGCGGAGCTTGAACCCGAATCTGAATTTATTGTTTCCATACAAAAAAAACTATCCGGGAAACTGCGCAAACTTTCATTTGGGGGCACAAGCCCGGCATTGTTTCAGATTATTGCCCGCCTGCCTTCCGGGAATCATAAAGTTGTCAAGTTCCCGGATTTGCTGGCTCGAGCCCTTCCTGCGGGACATCTTCCCAGGGAACTAACTCCCGGGCTTGGCGATGCCCTGGTATCTGCTGAAAGCGCAGAACTTGCAGGCAGCAGACACTATAATTTCCCGGATAATCATGTTAAGGCTGCCTATGACAATAAAATTCACGACATAATTCTTGATTTCGTCAGTGAAAGACTCCGTGCTGGTAAAGGATATTGAACCCTATCCCCAAGAGAACCATGCCTCCGGCTATTTCCGCCCTGGCCCCAAACCTTGATGCGGAGCCAAGCAGACAGCCGAGTTTCAGGCCAATGACTGTTAAAAGGGTTGCGACAAGGCCTATTATGGCTGCAGGCAGCCAGATGGAAACATTAAGCACGGAAAAGCTCAAACCCACAGCCAGGGAATCTATACTCGTTGCCACTGATAGCATGACCAGCGTATATCCTCGTGTCGGGTCAACCTTCTGTGCCTCATCTTCACGTCCGGCAATGGAGTCCTTTATCATCTTCGCTGCCACCAGGGCAAGAAGCCCGAAAGCCAGCCAGTGGTCTATACTTGCCAGCAGCGTTCTGACTGTCAATCCGACTGCCCAGCCAATAATATTCATTCCAGCCTGGAAGAGGCCGAAATGGAATGCCAGCCTGAAAATCTGCCGGCCGTTAACCTGGCAGAGGCTTACACCTGAAGCAAGGGCAACGGCAAAGGCATCAACTGCCAGCGCCAGGGCTATGAGTATAATAGTCAATAAATCCATGCGTTAGTTATATCCCAGAGCAATCCAGCCGACAAGTCATTATCAGCAAAAATCCGGGCCAAGTCACCTTTACGATACCTGTATTGTCCTTTTCACGTTTGTCAGGTTTGTTTCTGGCTTTTGGGTTGATTATAGGTGCAATAGGTCTTACTATTCTTGCTGCATGCAACAATATTACCCTGCGTGCAAAATGCTTCCGGAACCCATGCCCGGACTCCCGACCGGTTAAACACTTTATTCTCTACTTTTGGGCCACAATATTGATGACTATAGAACATGCAAAAGAAGTATTAAAAATTGAAGCTGAAGGCATCCTGGCCCTTGTGGATCAGGTCGGGCCTGATTTTGACAAGGCCATTGAGCTGATTATGGCCTGTCCAAGCCGGGTCATCCTGGCAGGCATAGGCAAGTCAGGAATAATTTGCCAGAAAATTGCCGCCACCTTGAACAGTACCGGTACGGCATCCTTCTTTCTGCATCCTGTTGAGGCCATGCACGGAGACCTGGGAATTGTTGACGCCAGGGATGTGGTTCTGGCCATTTCTTACAGCGGCGAAACCGCGGAACTGAACCTGCTGGTTAACAGCCTGAAAAACCGTGCGGTTTCAATAATTGTAATGACAGGCAACCCTGAATCAACCCTGGCAAAACTTGCCGATGCGGTCTTAAATGTTGCTGTTCCCAGGGAAGCTTGCCCTCTTGGCCTGGCGCCTACTGCCAGCACTACCGCTGCCCTGGCCATGGGTGATGCATTGGCTGTTGTCCTTCTTGAACGCAAGCAGTTTAAAGAATGTGATTTTCGCAGGAATCATCCCGGAGGAAGCCTGGGTGAACGTTTGAAAGTCAATGTTTCGGAAGTCATGATCACCGGGGAACACATTCCCATGGTTGAGAAAAATACCTCTTTGCGCCAGGCTGTCTCGATCTTAAACGCCAAAAACCTTGGTGCTGTCCTTATAGTTGATGAAGAACAACGAGTCGCCGGAATTATCACCGATGGTGATATCCGGCGCATGGTAGCAAAAGAAGTTAACCTTGACACCCAGCGTGCCGTAGATCATATGACTCCGGCACCCAAAACAATCTCTAAAAAACTCCTGGCCGCAGATGCCTTGAGCATTATGCAGGAACATGAAATTACCATTTTAGCGATAACCGACACACAGGGACATCTGGCTGGCATTTTGCACCTGCATGATCTGCTCGGCAAAGGAGAATTCCGCTTCATGGTATAAGCAATTTGGGGAGTTCGTAAGGATTCGCCGGCACCGGGAATTCCCTGCGATGTGGACCGCACACCTTAAATCTTTCGATAAAAAGGCGGGGTAAAATATGTGTCAGATGAACGTTGTGCTCAAGAATAATGGCAGGCAGGAAAACATAATGGAGAATGTGACTCACCTGGAAGTTACCAACGAAGGGGTTCTGGTCAGCGCCTTTTTTGAAGACCCGAAGCTGGTAAAATCAGCCAGGGTTAAAAGCATTGACTTCCTCGGAGGCACGGTAACCCTGGACAACGAAGTTTCAGATCATGACTGAAAAACAATACACTGAAATTGAAAAGCTGCGATTGCTCTTAACCCACTGGCTGCAGCATAATGAGGACCATGGCAAGGAATATGCAAAATGGGCGGCTGTCGCCAGAGAGGCCGGGGAATCGACTGCGGCTGAATGTATCGAACAGGCGGTTGACCTGCTCGCAAAGGCGGACAGGGCCTTTGAAAAGGCTTTGGCGTCTGTAGGCGGTCCTGGCAAAGGGCACCAGCACCATCATCACGATTGATGCAGAGAGGCCCCGTAATCAATCGCGGGATTTGCCTCTGCCCTCAAAGGTCCGTAAAGCGTCAAGCGGGTCATCACCCGTAGAGGCAATTCTTCCCGTAACTTTCAGAATCCAGTAGCTGTCTGGAGTCGCGGCAATTTTTTGCTGCAGATGTCTTGAAACTCCATGGGAGTCTTCTACAAGGTTGTAGAAACGGCTGTCAATACCAATAAATCCATCCTGGAGATGGGCGATGGTATGGAGTGTTTTGGACAGATAGCCCTTTTCCAGGCTCAAAAGATCATCAAGAGCCACATAACCCTCATCCTTCAGGTTTTCCAGGAATTCTCCCACTACCTTTTGGTTGGCGCTAAGCCCTGCCGCCATTCTTGCCCGGAAACTTTTTTCAGTGCCGCTGAGCGCCTCATTTTCGCTGATCAGGACCTCGTCATAACGGATGAGCATGGTCCTGGCAAAAAACCGTTTCACTTGCTGCTGGCAGGATGCAAAATCGGAACCTGCAATCAGGATATCATGCGATATTTCCAGGGTCCCCATATAATTCTCCTGCTCTATAGCTTGTGTCTATTCCTGAAAAATCGGCAAACGGGGAATATCAAGAAAGCTGTTTACATGAAAATCAGCAGGCAGCTGCGGATTCTTAAAGGAAATAAGACGCATGCTAACTCCCGCGGTATGCTCCCGGTCAACCAAACTATCGCCGATGTAAACTGCCTCGTCTGCTGATAACTGAAAGTGATTAAGAATCTTCAGCAAGGCCTCGGCATGGGGCTTTGGTTCCTGCACGTCAAGAGATGTCACGACCAGGTCAAAATATTGATCCAGTTCGTGCATTTTCATAACCGCATCCATTGTTGTACTGCGGTTGGTGCTTATTGCCGTATAGAACTGCGGCTTCAGAAATCTCAGAAACTCCTTCAGATCCGGCTCAATGCGCATAAAGTCCAGAAATGGAGTGTAATCAAACGATTGCCTGTACGTGTTGACCCTGTCAATTTCATGCGGGTGCTTCCTGAAAATATAGGCGACTGAAGCAAGTACGTTATGGGAATGGACATAATCCTCTTCCTGTACGTCCATAAGGGGATAACCGAATTTTTCCAAGAGGTGATTATAATATTTCCTGTTGGCGTCTTTTGAGTCGAACATGACACCGTCGCAATCAAATATAACAAGTTTCAATACAGCCATAACCTTCTCTTTTGCCAGAATAACACTAGCCTCTTCCAGACGTAATTTGCGGCGTAGCCGCAGTCATGCTCTCAGCCCCCTTTGTTTCTCTCTCCAGGCGCTCAAAGAACACTTCCATAAAAGTATGCCGCTCCTCTGCAAGTCTTTTTCCTTCGGGGGTCAGCATGCGGTCCTTAATCTTGGACATCTTGAACTTGAATTCCCGATAGGCTGTGTCTTCCTTGGAGTAGGGTTTGCAGGCAAGAATATCGACATCATTTGCATTATGAAGTCTTGCACCTGTCTGGCCGGCAAAAAGAAACGCCCGGCCAATTCCCACAGCACCTATGGAATCAAGCTTGTCGGCATCATAGAGAATTTTTGCCTCAAGCGTCCTGGGGATTTTGTCTCCACGATACCTGTGTGCCTCAATGCAATGGGCAGTTTCATCAATGAAGGCTGGTGCAAAGTCAAGCCTTACCAGGATCTCTCTGGCAAGTTCTGCCCCTTTTTCTGCATGGCAGATTTTTCCCTGTTCTCTGGTCTCAAACCGTCTGCCGATATCATGCAGCAGGGCCGCGGCACTCAATACATCAAGATTCGCGCCCATGAGCCGGCCGATATGCAGTGCGGTTTTATGAACGCGCTCGGTATGATCTGGCCCGTGACAGCCGCCCATGCCATCATGGTATGGATCTGCCTGCTGGCGGAGTTTTTCAGTCAGTTCAACCCCGAGGGGACAATCATCTTCTTTAAAGCTGTCTTTAGTCATACGTTTTCTGTAAACAGGAATTCCTGCAGCCAACGAATTGCAAAACGGAGAAGATTCAGGTCATCGGCAAGAACGGATCTTCTTTTCTCTTTGCTCAGCATATATTTTTCATAAAAATCAGGAGAGGACACAATTTTGCGAAATTCATCCAGCTTGTATAATGCCAGAATGAATGTATCCTTCCCGTCTTGCGTCAGGCCCCGGCCCTGACTAATCTTTTCATGATGCAGCAGGCCAAGAACTTCATCATTAATAGCATTATATTCTATCAACCCCTGGTTTTCGAACCATTCCGTCACGTGATGGGAATGCGGCTCTGAAAAACCCTGGCAATGTTTCTCACGGACCAGGACATGCATTTCACACACATTGCCATGTGTATCAAGAGTGACCCCCCGGCCAACCGGATAGGCCCGACAGGCACCCGGTCTGCTTTTGTAAACCTTGCAGCCCTTTTCAGAGATGAACGGGCAGCTTGCCCGGCCGTCATCAACCATACCCAGATATACATTCGGGAAACCCCCTCTCGCATCCTGCTCCACAACAGCGTAGCGCTTAAAAAAATGCGCCGAGCTCATTTGCAGCTCTTTGCACAGACAGAGGACATCATATGGTGTAAGGGCCAGTTCCAGCTCGCGGCAGCATTCAGTAAAGCAGGACACCCTGGGATGGCATGCAAAAGAAAAACGTTTCTTGCCGCAGAGTCTAGATACATTTTCTGGAAAATACATTGTCATCTCAGTTAAAAAATGGCCAAACAACCCTGAAGCAGGCCGCGAAGCACTGGGCAGAAAAAGAATTCTGTTGCAGTGTAAAAAACTTCTGTCTTTACTTTTTGCCGCTATTCCTTTTTCCACAAACTAAGCACGGGGCTTGCAACAAACACCGATGAGTAGGTTCCGACCAGGAGTCCCACCAGCAGCGCAAAGGAAAAATCATGGATAACAGTGCCGCCCATGAAGAAAAGCGCAACAAGAACCAGGGCAGTGGTAAGCGTAGTGACAATCGTTCTGCTAATAACTTCATTAATACTCAGGTTTATTGTATTGGGAAGAGTACTTCCTTTTGAGCCGCTCTGTTCCGACTTTTTCATATTTTCACGTATTCTGTCAAAGACGACAACAGAGTCATTTAATGAATAACCTGCCAACGTTAAAAGGGCAGTAACGATCAACAGGGTAATCTCAATATTGAGCAGCCAACATACTCCTAGAACAACAAGCACATCATGAAAAGTAGCTATAGCGGCGGCAACTCCGAAGCTTAAATCAAAACGCATGGCCAGATAAAGTATAACACCGCAAAGAGAGATGGCAATAGCCTGCAGGGCTTTGTTGCGCAATACTTCACTTATGGAAGAGCCGATCGCCTCCTGACTTTCCATCAAAAACCCTTTTTCCGGCAGGTTCTCATTAAAAATACCCGCGATCTGCTCACCAAGATTCGAAACTGTTTCTTCTGATTTCTTTAACCTGACAATAAGTCTGTTCTCATTTTCCACCTGCTGCAAATTCACGTCTGCTAGGCCATTTTCTCCTAAAACCTTACGGACTTCCTGCAGACTAAATGGTTGATCCGCATGATACTGGACAAGAGTGCCGCCGGTGAAATCAACACCAAGGTTGGCATTGCCCCGGGCTATCTGAATAAAGGCAATAAGGCCGAGAAGTACAAGCACTCCCGAAATTGAAAAAGTGATCTTCTTCATCGCCATGTAATCAAACTTGGGGGTTTTTATAAACTGAAAGAATTTTATGGGCTTGAGCAAGCGCTTGCTGTGCAGGATATCATAAACCAGCCTGGTACCAAAAAGCGTTGATACCAGGTTGAAGGTAATACCGAGCGACAGGGTGACGGCGAATCCTTTGATTGGACCGGTACCGAAAAGAAAAAGGGCCAGAGCGGTGATCAGCGTGGTTACCTGGGAATCGATGATTGTCCAGAAAGCCTTGTCATACCCCCCCTCAACCCCGGACTTTACAGATTTACCGATGGCAAACTCCTCCCGCATGCGTTCGAAAATGAGAACATTGGCGTCCACAGCCATGCCTATGGATAAAATGATACCGGCTATGCCCGGCAGGGTTAGCGTGGCGCCAAGGGCTGCCAACCCGGCAAAAAGCAGAAATATGTTAAGCACAAGCCCTAAATTTGCGATAACACCTGACAGACGGTAATAGACCATCATAAAAACAAGAACCAGCACAGTACCCAGTAAACCGGACATCAGTCCCTTATCAATTGAGTCCTTGCCCAGGCTGGCTCCGACTGTAAGGTTCTGGATGATTTCCACCGGTGCCGGCAGCGCGCCGACCCGCAGGACAATGGCGAGGTCAGTCGCCTCCTCGTAGGTAAAATTGCCGCTGATCTGAGCAGACCCACCCAGAATCTTCTCCCGGATCACAGGAGCTGAGCGCACCACCTCATCCAGGATAATGGCGAATCTTTTTCCCACATTTTTTTCTGTTACCTGACCGAATATTTTCCCGCCCCTGCCGGTAAGGTCCAGGCCGACATACGGTTCATTAAAATTACCCCCTACCCTGACCTGGGCGTTCTTGACCATCTCGCCTGTCATCATGACCTGGCTTTTTATCAAAAGCGGTGTTTTGGTTTCCGCACCGGTCTGTGGATTGATATTTCGCTCAAAATAAATCTCTGTTCCCTGGGGCAGTACATTCTGCAGGGCAAGATTCAGTTTTTTCCTGCTCTCCCCCGGCTGCCACTTGCCGCTGCTCTGTGCCTGGCTGATAAGCTGCCAGGGATCCGCTCCTGATTCTTCATCAAGGAGTTTAAACTCCAACTGTGCGGTCTGGCCGATGAGGCTTAAAGCCCTTTCCGGGTCTTTGACTCCGGGCAGCTGCACAACGATCTCATCAGCTCCCTGCCGGATGATAACCGGCTCAGAAACACCAAACTGGTCAATCCTGTTCCTGATAATCTCCAAAGACTGAATTACAGCATTTTTCTTAATGAAATCGACTTCTTCGGAATTAAGACTTAATAAAATACGTGGAAAAGAACCCTCTACCGCCTGGATATCGATATTCAGGTTGGGAAAATCATCAGCCACCAGCGTCCTGACAGTTTCTAAAACCCCGGTGTTAGGCAGGGTGAATACTACCTTTTGCAGATCAGCTGAACGTGTTCGCACCGCCGTGATTTTTTTTTCGGCCAAAGCTTCCTTAAGATCACTGGCTGCAAGATCAAGGGTGTTTTCAATGGCTTTTTCAAGATCAACCTTGAGCACCAGGTGCATGCCACCCTGCAAGTCAAGCCCCAGATTTAATCCTTCAGGCGCAATATATTTACTCATCCACTTGGGCGCGCCTTTATAAAGAGACGGGGTCAAAATAATTCCTGCTATGAGAATTATGAAAACCAAGAATGCTACTTTCCACTTGAGAGTCCTGTTCATCCAATAAGCTCCTTCGCTTTTATAAAAACAATTCTATTTGATTAATCACTTACAATACAATGTGCTGAGGCCGTGGCTTTGCCTTGAAAAGCATACCTTGCAGCGGGGCTATTTTTGTACACAATTGGCGTTAAATCAGTATTTTTTCTTATATCCTGCAGCAAAGAAAAAGGCGATTATACCTTAGATGCCAAAAGTGTCAATTTGCTTTTACATATTGAACCGGGGGAAAATCAGCCTATAAGTTTATACACTACATCCTGTTTATGGTCGCAGCCATACAGCCGGCACCGAAACCATTGTCTATATTGACTACTGCCATGCCCGGAGCACAGCTGTTAAGCATTCCCAACAGGGCAGTAATTCCACCAAAAGATGCTCCATATCCAACACTTGTAGGGACCGCAATAACTGGCTTGTCAACTAATCCTGCAACCACACTCGGCAATGCGCCCTCCATACCTGCTGCAACAATCAATACTGCAGCCTGGTGTAGTAATTCTGTTTGAGAAAGCAAGCGGTGCATACCTGCAACACCAACATCATAAAGTTTTTTTACGGGATTGCCCAGGAAGCGGACCGTATAGAATGCCTCTTCAGCAACTGCCATATCCGATGTCCCTGCGGATATGACAAGAACCGTGCCCCGGCACTCATGCTCAATTACTTTGTCAGTATTTCCTGCCAGCATTCCAGCAGTTTCATAATAGTCCAGACCTGCAACCTTTTCACAAACCTGTGCCGCCTTTTCCGGATTCACCCTGGTCGCCAGTACCACGCTCGGTTTGTCCAGCATGGCATTGATGATCGCAATAATCTGTTCTGCATCCTTATCCTCACCATACACGACTTCAGGAAATCCGGTCCTCAGGGCCCGGTGATGGTCCAGACAGGCAAAGTCCATTGTTTCAGAAGGCCAGTGTTTCATTTGTCTTATTGCCTCGGCAATATCACAGGAACCCTTCCGTACCTTCTCCAGGAGTTTTTTTAAGCTCTTTTCATCCATTGCATGCACTCATCAAAAAAATATTCCACGGTCTTTTAAAAAACAGCTGACTTATTTGCTCTGCGCTCATTCTTTTCAGGAAATATCTCCACAAGATTCAGATATGTTGCATTCCAACAGCAAGTTTCCTACAATGTCAAACATTCTGCAACAAATCTGATGATTTTGTGCAAATTCTCCCAATTAATAACGGGACCCGACTGAATCAGCAGATTCAGGGGGGAATACCCCTCGGCGGAGTGCTTTTTACGAGACGAACAAATTTGCTTCTCCAAAACCTATAAACATTATTCAGAAAACCTCAACCGATGATAAAAATATTGTCACTTCCATGAAAAATAACCATGCCATGCACATGGCTGCACGGCTCGCATTTATCACTTCTCTAACTCTCCTCCTGGTTAAATTCGGTGCCTACTTTCTCACCGATTCCAAAGCAGTACTGTCCGATGCCATTGAATCGATCATAAATGTAGTGACTGCAGCCTTTTTAATGCTTTCCATTTCTGTCAGCAGTAAACCGGTGGATGAAAACCACCCCTATGGCCACGGCAAGATTGAATCATTTTCAGCTGGACTTGAAGGCGGCCTCATTATTGTTGCAGCTGTTGTAATCTTTGTTGAAGCAGTACCTGCTTTTTTTACACCTCAACCACCCAGAAACCTGGGCGCCGGTCTCTTTATCTTAGGCGGAGCCGGAGCAGTTAACCTGGCGGTAGGTGCCTACTTAATGTATGCCGGCAGAAAATATAAATCAGAGGCACTCGGCGCTGACGGTCGGCATCTTCTTACCGATTTTTACACCAGTGCCGGGGTTATAATCGGCCTGCTACTCTATCACCTTACCGGTTTTCCCTGGATCGATCCTCTTGTTGCCTGCCTGGTGGCGCTTAACATCTTAATCCCCGGCATAAAACTTACGGCTAATTCCTTTAAAAATCTTATGAATGAGGCTGACCCTGAACTTCTTGAGCGTATAGTTCAGGGTCTCAATACTATCAGGAAGCCCGGTTGGCTGTACCCACACAAATTAAGGGCTCTACGCTCCGGGAGATACCACCATGTCGATCTGCATATATCCCTGCCGCATTACTGGACCTTGACCCAGGTGCACGAGGCTGAACAGGAAATAACCCAGGCTTTGCTCGATGCTCTGGGCGAAGAGGGTGATATCATGATCCATGTTGATCCTTGTGAGCCACCCTATTGTCCGGTCTGCGAGGTTGACGACTGCTCGAAAAGAAACTCTGGTTTTATATGTGCTCCCAACTGGTCTGTTAAAGAGGTCATCTCGGCGCGGGCAACTGACACAACTGCATCGCTCCCCCCCTGAGTCACAGCCATGCCTGCATTCTCTATTACGCACCGTTCTGCCAAATCCTGGTTAAAAATCAGTATCCTGGTCGACGTGCGCATGAGTGAAGCGATTGCAGCCTATATCGCTGAACTGACCGGTACAGGTCTTGAAATAACTTCACCGGAAAACAACCGCACAAAGACTGACGGGGCTTTCCCGACTGAAACAATTACTGCCTATATCCCCATTGCCCTTAAAGAGTCTGTTAATGATGCTGCGTCAGAAAAAATAGCAGCTCTCCGGCAATTTCTTTTAATGGTTTGGCATATTTTCCCTGATTGTCCTGCTCCTGTCCTCAGTACCCATACCATAATGGAGGAAGACTGGGGGGAAAAGTGGAAGAGGTTTTTCACCTCTTTTCAAATTACACCGGGTCTCACCATAAAACCCTCATGGGAGGCTGCAGAGGTACTGGGTCCTGATGGAGGGAATAAGAAAGCTGTCATTGAAATTGACCCGGGCCTGGCTTTCGGGACCGGACACCATGCCAGCACCCAGATGGCCCTCTTGCTTCTGGATGAGCTTTTCCAGGACAAGGGAAAGCAGCTTGAAAGAATCCTTGATGTCGGTACCGGGTCGGGTATTCTTGCCATGGCCTGCGGGCTGTTTGGTGCCAAAGAAGTTCTGGCGCTTGACAATGACCCTGATGCTGTTGAGACAGCGAGGCAGAACATTCTCAAAAACCGTCTTCAAGGAAGGATAACTGTCAGTGGCCGGGAGATATCATCAGTAAAAGCAGGTTTTGATCTGGCTGTTGCCAATATAACCCATGATATACTTGCTGACCTTGCAAAGCTTCTAAGCGGTCTCATCAAGCCACAGGGATTTCTTGTTCTCTCCGGCATTCTTAAAGGAGTACAGGAACATTCCATCGGCGGAATCTATGCAAAACACGGTTTTGCCTGTATCAAAAGTTTACACAAAGATGAATGGGCTGCTTTACTTATGCATAAAATTTAATGGTATTGACTGCATTTCCCTGCAAAGTTTATAACTATTATAAAATTGCCAATTCACGCAGCCGAGCAGGGGCAAAAAGAAGAAAAAGGACAAATAAAAAATTACTTTTGTTTCGTTTCTTTTTTTGTTTGCCCAAAAAAAAATCAACAAGGTTTATATGCGCCGTTTTTTTGTAGAGCCTGAAAATATCGTTGGGCCGACAGCTGTTCTGACTGGAGCCGAGGCCCGACATATAACTGCTGTATTACGGCTTGCCCCCGGCACAACAATTACGCTTTTTGACGGCAGCGGATCTTACTTCGAGGCCATGATCACTAAAATTTCACCCACCAGAATCGAAACAAAAATCATTTCCATAACACCTTATGTTGAGGGAACTGAAGATTTTCCCCCTGCGTTGCATCTGGGTATCGGACTGTTAAAAGGCAAAAAAATGGATTTCATTATCCAGAAAATTACCGAACTTGGCATCAGCAGTTTGCACCCCTTCAGGTCGCAGTACTGTGCTGCTCAAGACCTGGCTGCAGACCGTCTTCCCAGATGGCAGAAAATCGCCCAGGAAGCCTGCAAACAGTGCAATCGCCCCAAGCCCCCTGATTTGCATACTGTCACAGACTACCAAGACATGCTTTACGTTTGCGGACAGGATGAATACGATCTGAAACTTATTTTCTGGGAAGAGGAGGGACAAAAATCTTTGCAGGAAGCTCTAGGCCCATTGCAGGAAATAAAATCTGCGCTGATCCTTATAGGCCCGGAAGGAGGATTCAGTTCAAGCGAAGTTGCAGATGCGGTTGCTGCCGGCTGTCAGCCTGTAACCCTGGGTCGCAGGATTTTGCGGGCGGAAACAGCAGTTATTGCAGCAGTTTCCATCATTCAACACGACCTGGGCAATCTGGCTTAACACCGTAATCAAGGCAGTTACCTCTACTAATATAAACACTTCATTTTTAGATCAGTAAAGTCTGGATCATGCAAAAAAAGGGCCTACACAAAAATAGGCCCTTTTCATGGTTTGTCTGTCTCCTTTGTTGCAAAATGGGTTAATAATAAAAATTCCCGTGTTTAAACTTGTAAACCTTCCTTGACTCGCTGTAACGCAGACCTTAGTTAGCAAACCCTATGCCAAAAGAAATCTCTTCCTTGCTTAAAATCTCCAATAACTTAAAATTATTATGTATAAATTGTTTTTTTACGGTTCCCACACTTTCCGCTGTTGTTAATTTTATTAACATATGTTAACAGTTTTATTTGCTGATTAACGCAAATTAACACCTGTATTTATTTGCAACGCCTCAAGAAAAAAAATATTTTTATTGCTGCACAGGGAATGCTGACACACCTGGTCATCTCGCCAGCCCCCACGGCCAGAGGCCTTTTATCAGAGAAACACCTGCTGAATGCGGAGCAACCGGGCCTTATGTCGCATACCCGACACTGCTCAGCACAGCTTTTATTGCTTCAGGTCTGAATTTTGCATTATTCTCTCTGGCATTGAATCATTGCAGATTATATCTAGCGCTTTTTAGGAGGAGATATGCTGGAAACAACATACGGTAAATATTGGCAGACGGTGATCGACACCATGCTCGAAGGATTGATGCTTGTCGACCCTGACGGGAAAATTATATTTGTCAACCGGGCCTTTGAGCAGCTTTCCGGCTACAACAAAGATGAAGTGGAAGGCAAATCATGTGAAATTCTCGGGTGCGACACCTGTTTTGGTACCAGAGAGGAAGGTAAGGATAAATATTGCGCTCTGTTCAAAGAAGGGAAGGTAAGACGCCGCAAGTGTATTTTTAAAAAAAAAGACGGCAGTGAACTGCATGTCCTTAAAAATGCTGCCATTATAAGGGATACAACCGGAAAGGTAGTCGGAGGTGTTGAAAACCTTA
>Ga0210079_1000071_pt1 | contig 13529 bp, 11 predicted proteins | sample White_CordA_D2_FD_185587 | JGI IMG/M metagenome (GOLD analysis project Ga0210079, IMG submission 185587) | Wetland microbial communities from the San Francisco Bay, California, USA, that impact long-term carbon sequestration - White_CordA_D2... | ecosystem: Environmental > Aquatic > Marine >...
CATCTATTCCAGCCGGCAAATCAAGCGACTCCTGTACATGACCGAGTGGCGGATTCGCTATGCCTCGTCACCGGCGCTGCGGGATTCCGCCGTGTACTTCAAGTCAGGCTCGCTCTACAAGTGCAAGCAGGAACCTGATTTCAAGTGCGGCAAGTACATGGGCAACGTCAGGAACTATATGAATTCCGTGGCCATCGTGGAGACGGACAGTGACGGCCGGCAGCTGGACTACATGGTGACCCTGATTTCCAATGTGCTGCGCAAGAACTCGGCCGTTGAGCACCAGACCCTCGCGACGCGCATCCACCGACTCATAGAGAAGGAGCACCCCGTGCAGGCCGCGGCACCGGCGGCCCCCGTGGAAACCGTGGATAGCGCAGCAGCTGTTGTCCCCGTTGATGAACCCACTGAGACCACTGATACCGGCGACAGCCAATGAGTTATGCAGGCCGTTGTTCAGTGCGTTGCCTTGAAGGCTGCGATGCAACCAGAGTGCCGCTCCTGCCAGACAGTAATCACGAGTAGCAGCGCTGCCCTCCGGCGGGATTTTTGCAGGGCGGTGTCGCGCTCTGCAGAGAACGCTAGTCCGTTGGTTGCATGTGCATGAGTGCCTTCAGTTCCCTGACGATATCCCCCAGGGATCGCTGGCCATAGCGGCCTTCATGCTGCGACCCGAGGTGGCTCAGCAGATCCTGGTACAAATCAGCCGGTAGCACGTTTTCAAGATATTCCAGCGCGGTACCACGCAGGTTGACGTCCTCGCTGAGTGTCGCCTGCATCGCGAGATAGACGGCGTCCGGGTCGAGAACCAGTGCCAGCAGGGTAAAGACATGCTCTACTCCGCGGTCGACCAGCTTGGTAAGGATTTCCGCATCCGGGCTGCCATCCCGCTGCAGGGCACGATTGCGTGCCGCCCACTCCTCCGGTGTTGCCTGCAATTCCTTGCGAATCGCGGCGAATACCTGCTGCTGCGGTATCTTGAGTTCCCGGTTTCTGCTGCGCATGCGTGCCAGTGATCGCGCGCAGCTGTAGCGCACGTTGAAACTCTCGTCCACCATGCCGAGCAGCAGGCCCTTGACTGAGCGCGGGTTGTGACTGGCCTCGAGTACACCCGGGAGACGCTGGCGTGCGCGCAGCGGTATGTCAGGGTCCAGCATGGCATCGGTCAACTGCCCGGTGATGCGCGGCACCATCCAGCGGAGTTCCGTGCGCACGTCGTTGGAAATGTCGTCATTCGCCAGCAGCGGGATGATGCACGGGATCAGGCGGATATCCATCGCCGAGCTGCCAAGCGCCCTGTAGATGCGATCGGTGTCGCCGGAACACAGGTCGCTGACGGTGTTGGCAAACTGCAGCGAGGCATCGATTTCGCTGTCCGGCAATATCGAGCGCTCCTGCATGAGTGCAAGCTTCGACAGCAGGAATTCACGTTCGGAATAGGCATTGGACTCTGCAAGAATCTGCTGGGTCGTGGCATCCACGATATCGCTTTCCTGGATATTGACTGCGCCGCTGCGCAGGCTGCGCGCGAGTTGATCGATATAGCCCTGGTTCAGTCGGGTGATGACGAACAGCACAGCCAGGGCGATCAGCACCGCGCAGCCGGTGACCATGGCCGTGGGCAGTTGAGGTACCAGGAACAGTAACAGCAGCAGTAGTCCGCTGCCGATCAGGTCACCCAGCCGGTCACTGGCGACATCGATGATCGCCTTGGTGGGTCGCTTTTTGTGCGGTGACAGTGGTGTGTACAGCAGTTCGAAAGCGGACCGGAACAGGGAGTTCACCAGGATCGCATGCCCGCCACGCAGCAGGGCCATGGACCACAACCGCGTGAATACCGTGCCGATCGTGCCGAACACCGCGATGGCGACCGGCAGGATCGCGAGTGTCGTGCCGATACCGAAGCGCTGCAGTATGCGCCTGCCAAGCAGCGTTTGCAGGACGAACCCGGCAAGACCGGCGATTGCATAGAAGGAGGCAAAAAAGGCAACCAGCGATTCACTGTCCTGGTAGCGCATGGCAGCCTGTGACTTGAGTGCATAGTCGAGCAGTGCCGCCATGACAGCGACCAGCACCAGGAGCAACGCCATCCATTGCAGGTAGCGGGTGCGGGCGATCACAGCAAAGGCCGAGCGTGTCCTTACAGCCTCGCCTGTCGGGACTGTACTTGTGACCGGGCCGCCGATACCGCGGGTCGCCAGCACGCAGATTACATGCAGGCCACTCAGAAACAGCAGCATGCTGCGCACGTCCATCAGTGCGCTGACCCGGGCAGCCAGTACCCCGCCGATTACACCACCCAGCGTGGCGGCAGCCGCAATGCGCGCCACCCGCTGCTTGGCTGAGTGGGGATCGAAGCGCTCGTTGATGATGGACCAGAAACCGCTGATGAGGATGGCGCCGAATACCGCCATGTGCAGGTACAGGATCACGGATGCAATACGTGGCTGGTAATCCAGCAGTACCCATTCACCGATAAACAGCAGCGCGCTCAGGGCGAAAATGGAAGGCACCACCCTGATCGGGCTGATACGTGCCAGCAGGCGCGACATGACCAGCACGCCGGCCATCGAGGCAATGGCCGAGGCAATGACGATCTTTGGCAGGTTGGTGACATCAAAATTCGACAGGAACAGGGCATCGCGGGTTGCCTTTCCCGCAACCTGCTGCCCGATAATGACGGTTGCAGCCAGCAGTGCAAATGCCATTGCCGTCGAATCTGAGCGTTTCGAAATTACCATCGTCTGTTTTTCTGGTTGTTATCAGTCCCGGTGCAACAATCTACAGTGATCCTTTCGGCATGTTTGCTGCCGACGCCTTGCGATGCTCGCGCACCAGCATAATGCCGAACAGCAGCCACAGCACGACGAGGGACACGTTGAAGATAAAGAATTGCCGGGTTGCCAGCGAGAGTAGCTGCACACCGACCAGTACCGTAAGAGCCGCAAGTCCGTCTCCCAGCCTGACATAGAGGGTATCGATGGCAGGTTTTGCGCGGAACTTCATGATCGAGTCGACCGGAAGCCAGAGCACATGGCGCGACGTGTTATTGATAGAATAGTCAGTCGCATTCTCCGCAATTTTCATTATTTTCACGATAGCCAGGATCGGCAGTAATGCCATGGTAGTGTAGGACACCATTGCGATGACGGGAAGTATCAGCAGGATGGCTGCAAAGCCACCGTACTTCAGCAGTCGCGAGGCCACCAGCGACTGCAGCAGCAGCGCAATGATATTTACCCAGAAGAAAAAGTTTCCGTAAAAAACGGTCGTGCCGTCGCGGGTGAATTCGAGAACAGCCCGGGGTTCCGTCACGCCCTGGTCGCTGGCCTGCACCGCCAGGGCCTCCTGGACAACCCGGAACAGCAGGTTCTCGCCGTTGGTGTTCACCCAGTTTGTCAGCAGCGTGACAAGGGCGGCGGCCAGCATGAAACGACTGATGAGGACAAGTCTGGCGCCGCTGAGGAGAAAGCCGAGACCTTTTTCCTCGGCAGCGGTTGCCGGCATCACGGGCTTGTCGTCAGGTGCCGGGGCATCGCTGCTGTAGTGCGCATCGACAATACGGGTCAGCAGGATTGATGCGAGCAGCGGCAGGACTGCAACCAGCAACAGCGCCTCCGCAGGTACGATGCCCGAGTCCACCAGCAGATCGACAATCCATGAGCCGGCTGCAGCCCCGGAAGTTGCCCCGATGGCAATTACAGGCAGGAGTCGCCTGCCACCCTCGTCAGTGTAGATGTCTGCACAGAATGTCCAGAATTGTGCTACCACGAACACGCCGAACATGCCGACCCAGAGATAGAAAATGATGCCTGAAGCCGGCAGGGCCTCGAAGAAAAACCCCGGCTGGAGAAACCAGAAGATAACCATGTTCGAGATGCAGAACAGGGTTGCCCGCGTAATCAGCACGGAACGTTTCCAGCGGCCGGCAAGACGCCCGTACCAGCCGACAACGAACAGCAGCAATGCACTCTGGGCAAAACTCGAGTAGGCCTTGACCTCCATTTTCGACAGGCCGGAGATATCCGAAATTGCGATCCATCCCTCGCGCAGTGGCTTGATGAAGTAATAGGCGCAAAGGATGAGGAAGATATTGGCGAACATGAGCAAGGCCTTGCCGCCTTCACCCGGTCGTACTTCGGTGAAGATTTGCAGTATTCGTTCAGCCTTCGAAAGTCGCATTGTGGTCATCGGTCTGCTTGCCTGGTCCTGTTTATCAACATTGCACGATAGTTCATCGTGAAGTCACGCAAAAGAGGCTTGATATGTCGCTGGACACAATTCAGCTGCATTCATGCTGGCGGAAGCCTGTTACCAGGTAATCCGGACTTCACACAACACTCATTCGGCCGATGTACCTGTATCTGTGTTGATGCAAGCACAGCGGCTGTTGATTTGTGCTTTGTGACTGACTGCGTAGTGGACGAATGGCCAATAGGCAGGGAGTTATAAAAAATGGATACTCGATATGGCTATACAAACATTCCGGCAGCTGCTTTTATGAGAGGGCGCCATTGTTTTGACTGTGACCGGATTCATAGAACATTTCCTGCATTAATGTTTTGCTGTATGCCGGGTATTTGCTAGAATCGCGCGCCATGACTACAATCCGTGCAGTAGTATTCAGCTTCTTGACACTCCTTGTAGTGGCTCCGGTGTTTGCCGATGCGCTGGACGGATACCCGTCCCTGTGGGAAAGCACTGATCCTGGCCTGCAGAAGAAGCTGGACAATTCACTGAAGAAGCTCGGACTCGATGCCGCCGTGCGCAACGGGACCCTGGGTGTGGCGCTGGTCGATATCACCAACATAGACGAACCCCGCGTAGCTTCTGTCAATGGCGACAAGATGATCTACGCCGCAAGCCTCCCCAAGATCGCGATACTGCTGGGCGCCTTTGTCGAGATTGAACAGGGCAACATGGTACTGGACGAGGATACCCGCGCATCCCTCACCCGCATGATCCGCAATTCATCCAACGTCGATGCTACAGCCATGCTGAACCGGGTCGGCAAGAAGCGTCTGCTGGAGATCCTGCAATCGGAAGAATATCGCCTGTATGACCCGCTGGTGAATGGTGGTCTCTGGGTGGGCAAGGAATATGGCAAGTCGGCTGCCTACAAGCGTGATCCCCTGCATAATCTTTCACACGGCGCCACGGCATTACAGGCAGCACGCTTCTACTACATGCTGGAAACCGGGCAACTGGTGAACCGCAAGCTGACTGCTGAAATGAAGCGCATGCTCGGAAACCCCGGTATCAATCACAAGTTCGTCAAGGGGCTGGCAGAGCATCCCGAGGCAAAGATTTATCGCAAGTCCGGGTCATGGAACAAATGGCATGCTGACAGCGCCATCGTGGAGGCCAACGGGCACAAGTATATACTGGTCGCGCTGGCCGAGAACCCCGAGGGTGGTCGCTGGTTGAGCAACCTGATAAAGCCCATCCATGAGTTCATGGTGCCGAACAGACTTGCCAGCAACGTGCACAACTAGACAGTATTCACACCGGCAGTTTCAACGACTGCCGTTTCTACAACTCCGTCCCTTTCTGCAGCTACTGTTTTTTGTCTGCTGTATGCGCCTCGATTAGTTCATGCAACCTGGTTGCAATAGCCCGGTGCAGTAACGCCGCATCCTTGCGTAGCAGGTTTGTGTGCAGGCTGACGAAATAGTAATGCTGCATCCCGGTTGCCGGTGACTCGACAATCGCAACAGAATTCATCATGTTGATCCGGTCGCCCCTGAATGGCGGGCAGGCGCCTTGCCGCTCCGGGTTGCAGGCATACAGGGATCCTGACTTGTAATATACGGCAGCATCGTACAAGGCTGGGGATGCTGCGTAACGGACCCTTTGCTCCGTGACGTACAGCAGGCGTTTCAGTTCCCGGCTGGAGAACGCATCGACGACCTTGCCCTGCTCCAGCTTGAGCAGAAACACGAGCAGTTCGCGATCGGTCGCGTTGCTGCCGCTGCCGGGGACCAGTCGTTTCCCGGTACGTGTATAGAAGCTTCCCTGGCGGAGTTGTGTCGTGTCGATTCCGCTGCGCAGCAAGGCCCTCTGCATGCTGCGCTGCAGCAAACCACGCAGTTCCTGCCTGGGTGTTTCTGCGAAAAAGCGCTGCACCTCTGCGTCAGTTACCGGATACTGCCTGCCGAAATGTGCCAGTAACAGGGTCTGCTGCATGCAGACGGAGGCCGCTGCATTGGAACTGGCTGAAAGCATCCAGTCGAGCCAGTTCCAGAGCGTGGCAGTGTCACCGATTTGCAGCGGCCGGCGTGTCAGTGTGCGGCTCACGGGGTCCCACAGCCTGACATCGTGTGTATCCTCGAGGACGATTTCGTTTCCCACGACCACAGTATCGCGCAGCACGGCGAAACGTTTCTCCAGGTCGTCCGGCCAGGCGTCTGCCAGTGCCTGGAACAGGGCCGCGGCAGCAACGAGCTTGCCAACACTGCCAGGTTGGAAGGGTACGGTGTCGCGGTATCCCGCATAGCGCGGATTGTCCGGGTCTGACAGGTCCAGTACCGCGAGACTCACGGTGTCGCCATAGGAATCCAGCAGCGACCTGATTTCAGAAGCAAAACGGGGATCGGGTGGCGGTAATTCCAGTTGCCGTGCATGCAGCAGGCGCAGGTCTACGGCATCCAGGGGCAGCAGTTCACCGGCCACTTTCTGCCGCCCGGGGATGCCCCCCTCATGTGCAAGCCGTGCCTGCTGCAGGCGTAAAATGCCACGTTCCTCGCTGCCATACAGGGGGTAACCCGCTACCACGCAACTCCACCCAAGCAGGGCCAGCAGTGTCATCAGGATATATAGGCGTTGCGCAGGCATGTCGTTATGATGGTACCGGATTTTGCGAACTGATATACGGCCTTGTAAACTCTCGGCAGAAAACGCCGGCCGGGTCAGCCTATTCCGTTATGACCGGGAACAAGCCTGAATGCAATGAGCAAATATTTTCATCCCGCCACCTGGTTGTCATACCGCCCGTGCATGCTGGCTGCAGGACTGTCTATCGGCATGCTGGCCGGTTGTGCAAAGCCGGCGATCGATAAGACATCGCACGAAATGCTGAATGCAACACTGTGGCAACACACCTCGGCGGAATACGAGTGCGCAGTTCAGCAAGCCTATCGGCTGGCGACGGAAAACCTCGACAAGGCACTGCTGGACACTGACTGGAGTGCGGCCCTGGAGCAACAGGGCAATGACACCGGCCTGCCTCCGGCCATCCTGCTCGACCTGGATGAAACGGTGCTCGACAACACGATGTACGAGGTTCGCATCATCAGGGAGCTGGGCCAGTATTCACCGGAGAGTTTTGCCCAGTGGTGTGAGTCGACGGACGCACCTGCAATCAGCGGTGCCGCTGAATTTCTTGAATACGCAGCGAGCCGGCAAGTGGCCGTGTTTTACTACAGTGCACGCAAGGAGTACTTGCGTGGCTGTACCACGCGGAATCTGCGGGCGCTTGGCCTGCCCTTCGCTGACGAGTCGCGCCTGTTACTGGACGATGGCAGGTCGAAGTCCGAGTACCGTGCCATGATTGCCTCGAAGTACCGGTTGCTGCTGCTCGTGGGTGATAACCTGGAGGACTTCGTTGCAGGATCGAAGGCACATTCCGGATTGCGACGGGAACTGGCACAGCGTTATTCACGGCGCTGGGGACGTGAATGGATCATTCTGCCGAACGCGATGTACGGTCACTGGGAATCGAGCACCTATGACTTCGACTACCGCCTGTCACGCGACCAGCAGTTGAAGCGCAAGCGGGATGCGTTAACAGCCCCTGATTAAACCTACAGTTCTTGCGACTCCGGCCGGGGCGCCTCCTGTGTCGCTTCTTCCTCAGGTTGCGTCAGCTCTTTGGTTTTGTCCCATGCCTTTGCAGTGCCCTCCCTGGTGGCCTCCCAGGCGTCTCCGGAAACCTCCCTGGTCTTGTCCCACGCCTTTGCACTGCCCGCCTTGGTGGCTTCCCAGGCTTCAGCGGAAACCTCCCTGGTCTTGTCCCAGGTGCCGGGACCGGGTTCGGTTGTGGCTGCTCCTGTATCACCTGTTGCGGTTGCGGTTTCAGCGGCATCCGGTTCGGTTGCGTTAACCTGTCCAGGGATCAGGGTGACTGGCAGGAAGAACAGGATAGAGGTTTGCAGTAGTGTCTTGAAACGCCGTGTTTGCATTGCTTTGCCTCGCTTGACTATCGCTCAGATTTTCAATTCAGGGTTTAGCCGGGTCCGGGCAGTCCTGTCAGTTTCCGATCACGGCCACGTCGCCCATATAGCCCTGCAGCACGTCGGGTACCCGGATTGAGCCATCGGCCTGCTGGAAGTTTTCCATGATGGCGACAAGGGTCCGGCCGACGGCAAGGCCCGAGCCGTTCAGCGTGTGCAGCAACTCCGGTTTGCCGGTTTCCGGGTTGCGCCAGCGCGCCTGCATGCGGCGCGCCTGAAAGGCCTCGAAATTACTGCAGGAAGAGATTTCCCGATATTTCTGCTGGCCCGGTAGCCATACCTCCAGGTCATAGGTCTTGGCTGCAGAGAAGCCGATATCGCCGCTGCACAGTACTACCACGCGGTACGGCAGCTCCAGGGCCTGCAGGATCGCTTCTGCATGACCGGTCAGCTCCTCCAGTGCGGCATAGGAGTCCTGTGGCCGCACCATCTGCACCATCTCGACCTTTTCGAACTGGTGCTGGCGAATCATGCCACGCGTATCCTTGCCGTAGGAGCCGGCCTCGGAACGGAAACAGGGAGTATGCGCAGTGTAGCGCAGCGGCATGTCAGCAGCCTCGACGATCACATCCCGCACCAGGTTGGTGACCGGTACCTCTGCCGTCGGGATCAGGTAGTAATCCGGGTCGCTGCCGGTCTTGAACAGGTCTGCCTCGAACTTCGGCAATTGTCCCGTCCCGCGCAGGCTGTCGGCATTCACCAGGTAGGGTACGTACAGTTCCCGGTAACCGTGCCTGCGGGTGTGCGTGTCCAGCATGAACTGGATCAGCGCGCGGTGCAGGCGTGCCAGGGGACCCTGGATGACACTGAAGCGTGAACCGGTGAGCTTGGCGGCGGTCTCGAAATCCAGCAGACCCAGTTGTTCACCCAGGTCGACATGGTCCCTTGGTTCGAAGTCGAATTCCGGCAAGTCACCCCAGCGCCTGATTTCCCGGTTGTCATCTTCACCGCTGCCTTCCGGCACCGAGTCGTGCGGCAGATTGGGTATACCCATAAGCATGGCATGCAGCTCTGCCTGTAGCGTTACCAGTTCTTCCTCCTTTGCCTTTAACTGGTCACCCAGTCCCTCGACCTCCTGCAGCAGGGGGGCAATGTCCTCGCCGGCGGCTTTGGCCTTGCCGATACCTTTGGAGCGGCTGTTGCGCTCTGCCTGCAACTGCTGGGTTGTGACCTGGATATCCCTGCGTCGTTCATCCAGGGACTGGAGTGTACCGGTATCGAGTGTATAGCCGCGCCGTGCAAGCTGTGCCGCGACTAGCTTGATGTCGCTGCGGAGAAGTTTTGGATCGAGCATGGTTTTCTCGTGTGTTGTTGAATGTTACCGGGGTGGCTGCTGCATGCTGACGCGAGGTTTTCCCTAGACCAGCAGGGTTGCCGGCCAGCTGACGATATGGCAGGGCTCAACATCCTTGCAGATGTGTTCGAGGATTTTTTCCACCTTGTCCGGATCATCGAAAAACTCGATGACCAGCGGCAGGTCCAGCGACAGGTCCAGCAGCGAGGAGGAATGCATTTCCCCCGACTTGCCGAATCCACTGATGCCGCGAAACACCGTGACGCCACGTACCCTTTCCTGGTCGTGCAGCCGTTTCAGCAGGCCTTCCATGCAGCCCTCGCCTTCGGTCAGGTAGATACGGACGAAACTGATCTCGATGGTGTTCATAATTGCCTCGCTGCCAGAACGCCCAGGCTGGCAGCGCCGATGCACAGTGTGACGCTGGCAAGGATGTTGGCCAGTGCCCTGGCGACCTGGCCGGTCTCGACAAGGTTCAGGGTTTCCAGTGAAAACGTGGAAAAGGTGGTGAACGCACCCAGCAGTCCGATAAGCAGGAAGGCGCGCAATGCGGGCCCTTCCGCCACCCGTTCCAGCAGCCAGATGTAGAGGAACCCCATGAGCAGGCTGCCGACCACGTTGACCATTAACGTACCATAGGGGAATGCAGTCCCCAGCCTGGCGTGCACCGCCGTCGATGTCCAGTAACGCAGCAGCGCACCGACGGCGCCACCCGCGGCGATTGCCAGCACCTGTGTCACGTGCATGCCCTGCGATTCATGGGCTGTAATAGTACACGCCGGCCATGTCCGGCGCACCCCGCAGGCAGCGTGTTTGCTGCATGCGGCTGTCAGGAATGCTTGCTGTCCAGATCACGCAAATGGGCCAGTTTCTCTGCAATCCTGATTTCCAGGCCGCGCGCCACCGGCTGATAGTAGTGCGGCCTCCCCATGCCTTCCGGGAAGTAGTTTTCTCCGGCAGCATAGCCTTCCGGTTCGTCGTGCGCATAGCGATATGCCTTGCCGTAGCCGAGCTCCTTCATCAGCTTCGTAGGTGCGTTGCGCAGGTGTATCGGTACCTCCAGGGAACCGGTTCGCGGGATGTCGCTGCGGGCGGTGTTGTAGGCCATGTAAACTGCGTTGCTCTTGGCGGCGCAAGCCAGGTAGATGACCGCCTGTGCCAGTGCCAGCTCGCCTTCCGGACTGCCGAGCCGTTCCTGCACATCCCAGGCATTCAGGCACAATGTCAGCGCCCGGGGATCGGCGTTGCCAATGTCTTCCGAGGCCATGCGCACAATGCGCCGCGCCAGGTACAGGGGATCACAGCCGCCGTCCAGCATGCGCACCAGCCAGTACAGGGCGGCATCGGGCGCCGAGCCGCGTACCGACTTGTGCAGTGCAGAGATCTGGTCATAGAAATCATCCCCGCCCTTGTCGAAGCGTCGGCTGCCGCCGGCAATAACCTCGTTGAGGACGGCCTCGGGGATGACGTTCCTGCCGTCGACTTCCTCCGCGAGGTCGGCGGCGATCTCCAGCAGGTTCAGGGCGCGCCGGGCATCCCCGTCTGCCGCCTGGGCCAGCCGGTCACGCAGTGTGTCATCCATCTCCAGATTGCGTTCCCCCAGGCCATGCGTGCGGTCATCCAGTGCAGCATCGATGATGCGGCGCAGCTCTCCCGGCTCCAGGCGCTTCAGCAGGTAGGTGCGTGCCCGCGATAGCAGTGCACTGTTCAGTTCGAAGGACGGATTCTCCGTGGTGGCACCGATGAAGATAACGGTGCCGTCCTCGACATAGGGCAGGAAGGCATCCTGCTGGGCCTTGTTGAAACGGTGCGCCTCGTCGACGAACAGGATGGTCTGGCGGCCTTCCAGGTCGCGTATCCGGCGTGCCGCGGCGACTGCCTCGCGGATGTCCTTGACGCCTGCGAGCACCGCGGACAGGGTCATGAACTCTGCCTGTGTCTGTTCGGCCAGCAGTTTGGCCAGGGTGGTCTTGCCGGTGCCTGGTGGCCCCCACAGTATCATCGAGTGAAGGTTGCCCTCCTCGATAGCGCGACGCAGCGGTTTCCCGGTACCCAGGATATGCGGCTGGCCGGTGAAGGCATCGAGCGAGCGGGGGCGCATGCGATCTGCCAGCGGTCGGTAGGAAGCGGACGCTTGCGTCATGTGACTGGCATGTCAGGCAGCTGTGTTACTGCACGTCTCCAACGACATCTGCACCGGCGGGTGGCACGAACAGGAACAGGTCCGCCGGGAGCGCGGGGTTGCGCTCTACTCTGCTGAAGCGGAACGTGGTGGTATTGCCGAAACTGTCCTGTGCCGTAATCTCCTGCAGCACGCCGGCCTCCAGGTACAGGTTGAGTGCCGTGATGTTGCTGTCGTCGGTTTTGGGCAACAGGCGTACGCTGTCACCGTCGGCTTCCAGGGTGAAGACCTGCTCCAGGGGTTGTTCGCCGCTGAGCAGCATGGCCGGTGTTGCCGTCAGCACCTCGCCGGCCGCCTGCACGGTGACCTGCTCGAGGTCCTCGTCGTAGGACCAGAGCCGCGTACCGTCCGCCACGATCTGCTGGCGGTAGGGTTTCTCGTAATCCCAGCGAAAACGCCCCGGGCGCATGATCCACATGTGCCCGCTGGAGCTTTGTTGCGTTCTGCCGTATTCATCGACGACCTGCTGCTCAAAATCCGCCTGCAACGTTTCCAGTCCCGCAAAGAAGGCACGCAGGGCTTCGATCGGTTGTTCGGCATGGACTGCAGTGCATGACAGCAGCAACAGGGCCAGCAGCGCCTGCCCGGCGGCTCGCGGTCTCATGCATCCACCGGGGGGGGTGCCAGCACCTGGCGGGAGCCATTGGTTTCCATGGGGCCTACGACACCGGTTTCCTCCATATGTTCAATCATGCGCGCGGCGCGGTTGTAGCCGATCTTGAGGCGGCGCTGTACCCCGGAGATGGAGGCCTTGCGCGTCTGGGTCACGATGGACACTGCCTGGTCGTATAGCGGGTCAGCCTCGGTGTCATCGCCGTTGCCGCCGCCATTTGCCGGAGACAGGCCCGGGACCGGTTCGCTGGAGACTTCCAGGATCTCGGTCATGTAGTCGGGTGAGGACCTGCCTTTCAGGTGCGCGGTGACCTTGTGCACTTCCTGGTCGGAGACGAAGGCACCGTGAACACGCATCGGCACGCTGGTTCCCGGCGGCATGTACAGCATGTCGCCATGCCCCAGCAGTTGATCGGCGCCCATCTGGTCAAGGATGGTGCGTGAATCGATTTTCGACGAGACCTGGAAGGCGATGCGTGTCGGGATGTTGGCCTTGATCAGGCCGGTAATAACATCGACCGAGGGACGCTGGGTGGCGAGTATCAGGTGCACACCGGCAGCCCTTGCCTTCTGTGCCAGGCGGGCAATCAGTTCTTCCACCTTCTTGCCGACGACCATCATCATGTCGGCCAGCTCGTCGATGATAATCACGATGTAAGGCAGTGTCGTCAACACCGGATGCTCGGTTCCCTCCAGTGCTTCCTCGGGATTGAACAGCGGGTCCGGGATCGGCTTGCCGGCCTGCTCGGCCTCCCTGACCTTGCGGTTGTAGTTGGCGATGTTGCGCACGCCGAGTGCCGCCATCAGGCGGTAGCGGCGCTCCATTTCTCCGACGCACCAGCGCAGTGCGTTCGCCGCCTCGTTCATATCGGTGACCACCGGGGTGAGCAGATGCGGTATACCCTCGTATACCGAGAGTTCCAGCATCTTGGGGTCGATCATGATCAGGCGCACATCTTTCGGCAGGGTCTTGTACAGCAGGCTAAGTACCATGGCATTGACGGCCACGGACTTGCCGGAGCCGGTGGTGCCGGCGACCAGCAGGTGCGGCATCTTCGCCAGGTCTGCAACGATCGGTATGCCGCTGATGTCCTTGCCCAGCGCCAGCGTCAGGGGCGAAGTCGAACGTTCGTAGGTCTCCGAGCGCAGGATTTCCGAAAGGTAAACCGTCTGACGCACCGTGTTGGGAATTTCCAGGCCAATGGTCGAC
>Ga0210079_1000074_pt1 | contig 13319 bp, 10 predicted proteins | sample White_CordA_D2_FD_185587 | JGI IMG/M metagenome (GOLD analysis project Ga0210079, IMG submission 185587) | Wetland microbial communities from the San Francisco Bay, California, USA, that impact long-term carbon sequestration - White_CordA_D2... | ecosystem: Environmental > Aquatic > Marine >...
GCACTGACTGCCGCATTGAGTTTCTGTTTCTCGATCAACGGAACTTCTATCAGCCCTTCGCGGCCGGCATGACGCACTTTGAGAAGCTTGTCATCGATTTGCTCAACCAGAAATTCTTGGCCGGCACCAAAATGTTCACCCTGCTTGACCAGGAACAGGTTACCGCCACTGGAGAGAAAGACTGTCTTTTCTCCAGCTTTTTCCAGAAACCCCAGGAAAGTGAATTGACTCAACGATTTCCTTATCACTTCGACAGGGACAACTTCAGGCAGAACCACGGGTTCCGGGACTTCCCTTTTGACAACCCGGGGGGGGGATGCAATCTCGACCTGACGGCGCGCCCCAAATCGGAAAATGTCACGCTTAGAGCCGGTGAATTCCTGCGGTTCCTCCGTCTGATAAGAGAAGTCAATGCGATCGCGATTTTCTTTCTCGTCTCCCTCAGGAGATCCCTGGCTGGCCGGTTGCGAACGCAGGCCCGCCGCTCTTGGGGGGGCCTTTTCCAGGCGCGGGGTCGCCAGGTAGGCATAAACCAGGCAGACCGCCAGAACTCCGAGCAAGCTACCCAGGATGACGCGTTTGCGATTCATGTATCACGTCCTCCCGGCCGGAAATAGGTTTCCAGGTTCAAGCGCAGGTTGACGCCCTTGTCATCCGCGCCCTGCAGGCCGATCTGTTTGATAGCAATCAACCTGGACGACTGTTCAAGGGAGTGGATGAACTTCTTGAGCTGATCGTAATCTCCGGAGACATTGAAATTCAGGCCGAACTTCAGAAGCTCACTCTCTTTGAGTTGCGCGGAGTTGTAGCTGATTTTTGTAATATTCAAACGGGCGCGACTGGACAGGACCAGAAGCTCCTCAATCAGACCGGTAAACTCCTGATAATCAGGGATGGTCTGAAAAAATTTCGACAGATCCTGAGCGGCCATCAGATACGCTTGTTCAGGGGGGTTCGTCGCCCCACCCTGGTTACGAAGAAGCTGCCGAACTTCACTTTGTCTTTTCAGGAAATTGCTTTCCCGTTCAGCAACGCGAGGCGTAACGAACTGCTCCAGAACCGCCAAAAGCAGCAGGTTTAATATCAGCAGGACACCGAGCCAGATCAATGAATTGCGATGGAATTTCCAGAGTTGCCCGGTCAGTTCTCTCCAGCGCATCAGAAGGCCTCCCTGATCTCGATAGAGAACCCTGTCAATATCTGGTTACTGCTGTTTTGCCCATCCTTGACTTCGCCATGACTTTGCAGGAACGCACGGTTCAGGTCCTCAGATGTCAGGAGATTGTCAACAAACTCTGTCAATGCCGAGACGTCACGTGCCACCCCCGACAACTTTACAGTGCGCGCTTTGAAATCCGGCTGGATTGAATGAATACTGACATCAGCAGGCAGCAGATCTTCAAACCTGCTGAGCAGCTCCGTCCAGCGGAACTGGTCGGCGTCAATGATTTCGTTTGCATGCTCAATCTCGGCTTTGACCGCGACCAGTTTTTCCGGGGTGTAGTCCGCCGATGTCCCATGAATTCCGGCAATCTGGTCATTTAATTCCTGGAAGCGGATATCAAGCAACTGCAACTGTCGGTAGTTCCGATAACCGTAGGAGCCATTCAGCAGGAGCAGCAGCACCATCAGGATGCTGAGCAGCAGTAACCAGAGACGGACACTCTGGCGATTCAGATAGGGCTTGCTGGCTAGATTGAGTTTGATTTCCATAGTTCTTACATCATACGCTCGGCAGCACCGAGGGCAGCAACAACGGGACCAACCGGCTGCAACCCGCCGGTTCGCCCCTCGCCACCAAAGCGTTTCAGGGCAGGGTCCAGGCATTTGACCTCACGATCAAATGCGGAACAGAGCAGTTTGTCGATCTCTGGACCCAAACCTGGATCAACGTGGGCAAAAACAGCACAACGTTTCATCGACGGGAAAGATTCATAGGCTTCGACAAGTGTCCGGGTGATCTCACGGAAAGCTCTCTCGGGAGTCAACTTGAAATTACGGACACGCTGATAGCAGAGACCGTGATCGAGCACGTACTGAATGCCGAGCATCCCCTGCTCCAGGCTGACCAGGATAAATTCATCACCAAGATCCAGCCGGGGCCGATAATAGTTATAAAGGTTCAATGAATGAAAATCGATCTGAATCGCATGTCGACCTGCTTCGTTGACCAGGTCCTCATACTGTTCGAGAACCGGCCGGGCCAGTGCGGCGACAATACATCGTTGACGACCACTTTCATGTTTATCGAAAACCTGGTAATCAAGCTGGACCTGCGCCGGAGCTGCAGGCAGATTCGCCTTGAGACGCCACTTCAGAACTTCCACCCCTTCAGCATGAGTTTTGAACGGTGCATCAATGTCGGTCAGGTAAATACGTCCTGCCCGATCGGGCAGACTCAGGGCAATACGCTCTTCCTGACCGGCCAGGGAGTCGACACCGCGGCGTAAGCCTTCCACGAAACGGCGAGCATCATGGATGTTCGGCTTGCGACTGGAAGCTTCCAGTACGCCTTCCAGGCTTTCAAATCGCAAACCAACCAGCCGGGTTTGCGGCCGGTTACGCTGCAAGACTGCGAAGAACAAGCCTGCTGGCTGCACATCTACGCCGACATAAAACCTGCTCATGACCCTCCCCCAAACGGTTCGGCAAAGGTGACCCGGTTTATTTCCTCAAGGGTCGTGACTCCGTTGAGCAGCTTTTCGACTGCCGAATCACGTAAAAAAGAGGTTCCTGCTGCGCGTGCGGCGTCCTTGAGGTGACTGACCGAAGCCTTGCTGATGATCATGTCACGTAAATTGTCGTCCATATCAAGCAGTTCGACAATAGCGGTTCGACCGTGAAAACCCTGGCCATTGCATTCCCGACACCCGGCTCCCTTGAAGAAGCTGTGTTGACCGTACCTGTCATAATCCAGGCCTGACTCTTCGAATGCCTGACGGTTATAGCTCACCGGCTGCTTACAGTGCTTGCAAATCTTTCTCACCAGACGTTGTGCAGCGACACAGTTGAGGCAGGAGACAAAATTGTAGGCGTCGATCCCCATGTGCAGAAAGCGCCCGAGCACGTCGAAAACATTGTTGGCATGTACCGTAGTGAAAACCAGGTGCCCGGTCAATGCGGATTGGACCGCAATCTGTGCCGTCTCAGGATCGCGGATCTCACCGACCATGATTTTATCAGGGTCGTGACGCAGGATGGAGCGCAGGCCGCGGGCAAAAGTCAGGCCCTTTTTCTCATTAACCGGAATTTGCACGACCCCCTTGAGCTGGTATTCAACCGGGTCTTCAATCGTAATGATCTTTTCCTGCTCGTTGTAAATCTCTGTCAGTGCCGCATAGAGCGTGGTGGTCTTGCCGCTACCAGTCGGGCCGGTCACCAAAACCATGCCGTAAGGCTCGCGTATCATCCGCCTGAACCTGGCCAATTCATGGCCCTCGATGCCAAGCACATCCAGGGTCAGGCCATGCAGGTCCTTGGCGATACTTTCCTTGTCGAGAATCCGGATCACGGCGTCTTCGCCAAAGATACTCGGCATGATGGAGACGCGGAAATCAATCGACTTGCCGGCCATGCGTACCTTGAAGCGCCCGTCCTGGGGAATGCGGCGTTCCGAGATATCGAGATCACTCATGACCTTGATCCGGGAGATGATCGGTCCCTGGAAACGGCCGTCAAGGGGTTCCGTTGCCCTGAACAAAACGCCGTCAACGCGATATTTGATTTGTACTCCATCAAGGTTGCTCTCGATATGGATATCGCTGGCACGCTTGTTCAGCGCATCGAAAAGGGTGGAGTCGATCAGGCGGATGATCGGGCTGCTGTCATCGGTCAACTTCTCTATGGAGAGGACCTCTTCTCCCTTGTCCGTCTCCTTGACCAGCAGCAGTTTGAAATCCTCGGAGACCTCCTGCAGAACCTGTTTCGAGCTCTGCAACCGCTCAAGCAGGGCGGCAACCTTGTGTTTGGCCGCCACCTTGTAGGTTAATTGGAGATCGAGTTGCATCTCCAGATCATCGAGGTTCGCGACATTGGTCGGATCGGCAATCGCCACGACCAGGCCGTTATCGGTTTTTTGCAATGGGATAAAATTATAGCGCACCGACAAATCAGCGGGGAATTCCTCCGCCAACTCAGGGTCGGCGACATATGTGTCAAGATCGATGTATTCAAGACCGAACTGCAGTGCCAGAGCCTGAGCCACGTCGTCGTCCTTAAGCAAACCCTTGGAAACAGCAACTTCACCAAACCGCTGACCCAGCTGGCCCTGTTGTTCAAGAACCAGACGCGCCTCGGCCGGCGCGAGAACGCCCATATCAACGAGGATTTCACTTATTTTACGATGTTCAAACGACATCTTTTTCTCCAAACTACTGTACCGTACCCGCCAACTGGAATATCGGGATATACATGGCGACGACAATCCCTCCTATCAGGAGTCCCATCGTCATCATCATCAAGGGTTCAACAATTGTCGTCAGGCGATCAAGTCGACGTTCAACCTCACTTTCATAATATTCTGAGACATCAGTCAGCATATCAACCAGCGAGCCACTCGTCTCACCGACACCGATCATGCGCAAGGCGATCACCGGAAAAGTTCCGGCCTGTTCAAGTGCTTCGGATATTTTTGCCCCCTCCCGAATGCGATTGACTGCTTTGGAGAGCCGTTCCTCAAGGACACGATTGTTCAAGGTCCCCCGGGACATCTGCATCGCCTGGACAATCGGAATACCGCTGGCCAGGGTTGTCGCAAAAGTCCGGCAGAAGGTCGACAGAGCATATTCATTCAGCAACTCACCAAAAAACGGCAGGCGCAATTTGAGGCGATCCAAGAGCAGCGCACCACGTTCGGTCCGTGCATAGGTACGTAGCAGAAAAAGACCGACAAGAAGACCCGGCAACCAGAACGGGAGGCCCGACACCAGCCCGTTTGCCAAGACAATCACCATTCTGGTCAGGAGAGGCAACTGTACGTTGGCATCGGCATAAACCTGGGTAAAACTTGGAATCACGTAGAGCAGCAGGAAACCAAGGACCACCGTCACGGCAATGGCCAGAAGCGCCGGGTAGAATGTGGCACTGCGGACTTTCGCCTTGATCGCCTCGACACGCTTCTGATACTCGATATAGCGCCCGAGGGTTATCGGCAGATCTCCGGACTGTTCTCCGGCCCGCAGCGAGGCGACATAGAGTTGCGGGAACATGTGCGAAAACTTTTCAAATGCATCGGACAGAGAACTGCCGCCTTTTACATCTGAGCGGATTTCCTGCAATGCACTGAGCAGCCCACCGGTCTCCATGCGGTCGACCAGGGTGTCAAGCACCTGCAGAATTGGCAGGCCGGAGCGAATCAGGACCAGCATCTCCTGGTTCAATGCCAGGAACCTGCGTCCGCTTAAACTGCCCCCACCGACTCCTTTTGAAAACCACTGCAGGGGCGCTTTACGAATCCTGAAGACGTAGAAGCCCTGCTCTTCAAGACTCTCCTGAAGGACCTCGCGGCCGACCGCCTCGAAATCCTTTTCGAGGATCCGACCATCAGCAGTACCAATTTTGCAGCGGTAGGTTGACATTAGCCCTATCATTTAACATATCTGACGGGAAAAATGAATGGAAAACCCCTAACCCGTCATGCCAGAAACGCAAAGTGACCGGTCATTTTGACCGGCTGTCTGATTAGTATGTTCAACAGATTCGACTGATAATCCGGAGCTTGTACTTGAATTTATGGACTCAGAGAGCAGGATCATCCATCCTGGTCGGTGCCTTAGTGAGCATCGTAGGAGGCGACACGAGATATATCGCCCACGCCAATCATTCGTTGCCATAGCCGCTGTGAGTCTACCTGGAGGCCTCTCCCGCGTCTGCCTAACGCAAGGCACAAGGCCAGGTCAAAACATCATAAACAAACTAAGGCGACTCCTTATAAGTTATCAGGAATCGCCTCATTTGAATATGGCGGGGCTGACGGGACTCGAACCCGCGACCTCCGGCGTGACAGGCCGGCGTTGTAACCGACTCTACTACAGCCCCTTGAGCAAATTGTAAATATGGTGGGCGAAACAGGGCTCGAACCTGTGACCCTCGGCTTGTAAGGCCGATGCTCTCCCAGCTGAGCTATTCGCCCAAACTTTAAAATGGCGGGGCTGACGGGACTCGAACCCGCGACCTCCGGCGTGACAGGCCGGCGTTGTAACCGACTCTACTACAGCCCCGCGACAGACTGAAAATAGGAAACGCTGTCAAGGGGGATACCCTCTCCCGCGTTTCCTATTTTCAGGGTCTTTACAGCCGGACCGGGACGCACCTGATACGACTGGATCTCTCGCTTTAATTAGTTGATGGAATCCTTCAAAGCCTTACCGGCCTTGAACTTGGGAACCTTTGCTGCAGGGATGTTGATTTTTGCACCGGTCTGGGGATTCTGACCCGTGCGAGCAGCGCGTTGACCTACGCTGAAAGTACCAAAACCAACCAAAGAGACCTTTTCGCCTGCTTTCAGGGCATCCGTCACGGCATCCGTAAATGCTTTCAGAGCCTTTTCTGCATCAGCTTTACTCAGTCCCGCCTTCTCTGCGATTGAATTAACAAGATCGGCCTTTGTCACAACATACCTCCACGTATAAAAGAATGATTAAGCCCTGCTGAAACGGCCTTATTTATATCAGACGCTTTAAAATCTAGTCAAGCAATAATTGGCTGGTTTGCTCAATGATGCACCGATTTTTCAGGGTCTAACACATAATCTTTATTGTCCGCAGTCGATGACGTCGAAAAGCTCCCCAGGATTGCTTCGTCGAGAACTTCATCCATGTGTGCGACCGGAATAATTTTCAGAGACCGGCGAATCGTTGCCGGGACCTCTTCAAGATTTTTTTCGTTTTCCTTCGGAATCAGGACACGGTGGATACCGGCACGCTTGGATGCCAGGAGCTTCTCCTTCAGTCCGCCAATCGCCAGTACGCGGCCTCGCAAGGTAATTTCTCCTGTCATTGCCAAGTCCTGGTCAACCACTAGCCCGGTCAGGGCAGAGGCCAGAGCTGTCGCCATGGTGATTCCGGCGGATGGGCCATCCTTGGGTATTGCACCTTCCGGGACATGGATGTGAATGTCGACCTGGGTGTAAAAGTCCTTCTCCAGGCCCAACTCCATCCACCTGGAGCGCACATAGCTGAGCGCTGCCTGTGCTGATTCACGCATGACCTCCCCTAGTTTGCCGGTCACGGTCAACTTGCCCTGACCGGGCAGGACCGTGACTTCGACAGTCAGAAGCTCACCCCCGACTTCTGTCCATGCCAGGCCGTTGACAAGTCCGACCCTGTGTTCTTCCTCCCGGACACCAAAGCTGTAACGCGGTACGCCCAGGTACTTCTTGATTTGTGGTGCGCCGACCTGGAACCGGTTCCCCTGCAGGCCAGCCTTGACGACCTCGCGGGCGATCTTGCGGAATACGTTGGCGATCTCACGCTCCAGGTTCCGCACACCGGCTTCTCGTGTATAACGACGGATAATCTCAAGCAGGGCGGCCTCCGAGAACTTGACCTGGCCCTCTTTGAGCCCGTGTGTTTCCAACTGCTTCGGCAAAAGATAGCGGTCCGCGATATGCACCTTCTCCTCTTCAGTGTAGCCTTCGATGCGGATCACTTCCATGCGGTCCCGCAATGGCCCGGGAATCGCCTGCAAGGTATTCGCTGTTGCGATAAACATAACCGAGGAAAGATCATAATCGACATCGAGAAAGTGATCACCGAAGCTATGGTTCTGCTCGGGATCCAGGACTTCCAGGAGTGCGGACGACGGATCCCCACGGAAATCGGTGCTCATCTTGTCGACCTCATCAAGCAGGAAGACCGGGTTGCGTGTGCCGACCTTGCGCAAGCCCTGAATGACCTTGCCGGGCATGGCGCCGATATAAGTACGCCGGTGGCCGCGGATTTCCGCTTCGTCACGCACACCCCCCAGGGAGACACGGATGAACTTGCGCCCCATGGCTCTCGCCACCGAACGGCCGAGAGAGGTTTTACCGACGCCGGGAGGGCCGACCAGGCAGAGGATCGGGCCCTTGATTTTTTTGACCAGCGCCTGCACGGCCAGGTATTCCAGGATCCGTTCTTTGACTTTTTCCAGACCGTAGTGGTCCTCTTCAAGGATTTCCTCTGCATGCAGCAGATCGATCTGGTCCTTGGTCCCCTTCTTCCATGGTAAGGCCACCAGCCAGTCGATATAATTCCTGACCACCGTCGCTTCAGCGGACATTGGCGACATCATTTTCAGCTTGCGCAGTTCTGCCGTAGCCTTGTCGGTTGCTTCCTTTGACATCCGCGCTTTGACGATTTTCTCTTCCAGCTCACGCAGTTCCTGCTTGAACTCGTCCTTCTCGCCAAGCTCTTTCTGGATGGCCCGCATCTGTTCATTCAGATAGTACTCTTTCTGACTGCGCTCCATCTGATTTTTGACCCGATTGCGGATTTTCTTTTCAATCTGCAGGATTTCAACCTCGCGCTCCATGAGAGCCAGAAGCTTCTCGAGGCGCAGCAGGGAGTCCATCTCTTCGAGGATCTCCTGCTTGTCGGAAATCGGCACCGTCAGGTGCGCAACAATGGTGTCGGCAAAACGGCCCGGTTCTTCGACGCCGGCGATCGACGTCACCATCTCTGCCGGAATCTTTTTGCTGAGGTTGGCATAGGTATCGAAGGTCGTGTTGACGCTGCGCATCAGGGCCTCCTGTTCGGGAGACATGGCTTCCTGATCCGGCAATTGCTGCAGGTTTGCGAATATGCATTCGTCAGTGTATTCGAAATCGATCAGGCGGGCCCTGACCGTACCCTCTACCAGGACCTTGACGGTTCCGTCAGGCAGTTTCAGCATTTGCACAACCTGCCCCAAAGTCCCCATTTCATACAAATCGTCAGCCAGGGGATCATCCGTCTTCGGATCCTTCTGGGTCACGAGAAGCACTTGCTTGTCGTGTTCCATAGCCCATTCGAGAGCATGGATCGATTTTGGCCGCCCGACAAAGAGGGGGGTTACCATGTGCGGGAAAATCACGATATCCCGCAACGGCAGAACAGGAAATGATACAGGGGGTACAGATTCAGACAGGACGTCTTCAGAGAGTTCGGTCATAAAAATATCTTCCGGCTGAGCGAGCGCCCGACAGGAACTCTATCAGGCCGACTCAGCGCATTCGTAGATTATAATAGGCTGTGAACCCTTAAAAATCACATCTTCATTGATGACAACCTCCCGGACACGATCCTGGGAAGGGATATCATACATGACGTCGAGCATCGCATTCTCAAGAATCGAACGCAAACCGCGTGCACCGGTTTTACGCTTGAGGGCCTCCTTGGCGACTGCGACCAGAGCACCATCGGTAAACTTGAGATCAACATTTTCCATGTCAAAAAGCTTCTGGTACTGCTTGATCAGAGCGTTCCTGGGTTCGCAGAGGATCCTGACCAAAGCGTCCTCGTCCAGTTCGTCAAGAGTCGCGACAACCGGCAACCGTCCAATGAACTCGGGGATCAGGCCATACTTGAGCAGGTCACCCGGTTCCACCAGGCACAGCACCTCGCCAATCTTCAGATCGGCCTTCTTCACAGACTCGGAACCGAAACCCATGGTTTTGGCGCCGATCCGTTGATTGATGACCGTTTCCAGCCCCGAGAAAGCGCCTCCGCAGATAAACAGGATGTTGGTGGTGTCCACTTTGAGGAATTCCTGTTGCGGGTGTTTGCGGCCACCTTTCGGTGGTACGCTGGCGGTCGTCCCTTCGATAATTTTCAACAGGGCCTGCTGGACACCTTCTCCGGATACATCCCTGGTGATCGATGGGGAATCCGATTTGCGGGCAATCTTGTCGACCTCGTCGATATAGATAATCCCTTTCTGAGCCTTTTCCAGATCGTAGTCGGCCGCCTGTAACAGACTCAGGATAATATTCTCGACATCTTCACCGACATAACCGGCCTCGGTCAGGTTGGTGGCATCAGCGATTGCAAACGGGACATTCAGAACCCTGGCCAGGGTCTGGGCCAGCAGGGTCTTGCCGCTGCCAGTCGGTCCGAGCAGGAGGATGTTGCTCTTTTGTATTTCAACATCGCCGGCCTTTTCGGAGGCCTCGATGCGTTTGTAGTGATTGTAGACAGCAACCGCCAGGACTTTTTTCGCCCGCTCCTGCCCGATCACGAAATCATCCAGGACATCCCTGATTTCAACCGGCTTAGGCAGCAGACCGTCGCCCATCGGCGCCTCATCAAGATGAGCTTCCTCGGCGATGATATCCTTGCACAGTTCTATGCATTCATCACAGATATAGACCGCCGGTCCGGCGATCAGCTTCTTCACCTCTTCCTGCGCTTTGCCGCAGAACGAACAGGTCAATTGGTCATTGTGGCCACTCTTTTGCGTCACTGCCTCACCTCTTCAAATCAGTCTTTTCTCGACACAATATCGTCGATAATACCATACTCTTTGGCCGCTTCGCTACCCATGAAGAAATCGCGTTCCGTATCGGACGACAACTGGCTGACCGGCTGGCCGGTATGCTCGGCCATGATCGAGTTCAAGGTCTCCTTCAGACGCAGGATTTCCTGGGCATGAATGCTGATATCGGTCGCCTGCCCCTGGAAGCCGCCGAGCGGCTGATGGATCATGATCCTCGCATGTGGCAGGGCGTAACGCTTACCGGAAGTTCCGGACGAGAGCAACAGGGCCCCCATACTGGCAGCCTGGCCGACACAGATTGTCGAGACAGGGGCTTTCAGGTACTGCATGGTATCGTAGATTGCCAGACCGGCGGTCACTATGCCACCCGGTGAGTTGATATACAGGTGGATATCTTTTTCAGAATCCTCCGATTCGAGAAAGAGCATCTGGGCAATCACCAGGTTGGCCACATGATCGTCAATGCCGCCGCCAAGAAAAATAATCCGGTCCTTGAGCAGCCGTGAATAGATATCATAGGAGCGTTCTCCACGTCCGGTCTGCTCCACGACCATTGGAATCAGGTTCATGCGTCCTCCTCGGTTTTCTTGTCAGTCTTCTTTTTCGGTTTTTTCGGTGAGACTTCCTTGACCTTGGCGCTGTCCAGGAGAAAGCTGATGACTTTTTCTTCCGCAATCTGCGCCATCAGGCCGACGCGGGCTTCAGGCGCTGCGTAGTATTTCTTCACTGTCTCGAGGGGAGCATTGGCCATGCTGGAAATCTCTTCCAGCTTGGCGTCAATTTCGCTTTCATCGGCCTGGATACTCTCCTGGCGGCCGATCGCTTCAAGGATCAGGTTGCCGCTGACCTGCTCGACAGCAGTGTCACGATAATTCTCGCGGAAATTCTCCGGCGTGATCCCCAGCATGGCGACAGACATCCCCTGCGACTGCATGCGGTTGCTGATATTTTCATACATGTAATCAAGCTGTTTGGCAACCATCGTCTCAGGGACCTCGATCGGGTTGCGCTCGATCAGGGCACTGACCAGCTTTTCACGCAGGTCATTCTCAACCCGGTTCTTCTCCTGGGTCTCATGGCTCTTCTGCAATTCCCCCTTGAGTTCGTCCAGTGTATCAACGCCGAAGCCTTTGGCAAATTCATCGTTCAGCTCCGGAACAACCTTTTCCTTGATCTCCTTCAACGTCACCTTGAAAACCGCCGGCTTGCCGGCCAACTCTGCCTGGCCGTACTCTTCGGGGAAAGAGACTTCGACATCCTTGGACTCTTGCCGTTTCATGCCGACAACCTGCTCTTCAAAGCCGGGGATAAAGGAACCGGAGCCGAGTTCGAGGAGGTAATCTTCTCCTTTGCCGCCCTCAAAAGCCTCTCCATCAACAAAACCCTCGAAATCAATCACTACGGAATCACCGTTGCGGGCCTTTTTGCGGGTGGTCACTTCGAGCTGTGAACGGGACGTGCGCATCTCTTCAAGACGCCCCTCAACGACCTTGGCATCGACAACAAGCTTTTCCTTTTCCAGGGCCAGCTTGGTGTAATCCTTGGCCGTCACTTCCGGCTTGATCTCAACTTCTGCCTCATAGGTGAAGGCTTCACCCTTGTTAATCCCGCTGCTATCGACAATGTTCGGCTCGCCAATCGCAGGGATATCATGCTCATCGAGGGCCTTGAAGTAAGTATCGTTGATCAGGCGGGTCAGGACCTCCTGCTCCATCTGGGCGCCATAATACTTCTCCAGAACCGAATCGGGCACTTTGCCGGCCCGGAAGCCTTTGACCTTGGCGGTCTTGCCGATCTTTTTATAGGCACGACCGATTTCCTTGTCGACTTGTTCCGGGGCAACCTCAAAAATCAGCTTCTTTTTGATGCTGCTGACATCTTCAACCTTCACATTCATGCTAACGCTCCTCATTTGCTCTGCCATGACAGTGCCAGGGCACTGTCGCCGACAACTTTATCAATCACTTTTCATGCTCAAGAATTTGGTGCGGGTGAAGGGACTCGAACCCCCACGCCTCTCGGCACTAGATCCTAAATCTAGCGTGTCTACCAGTTCCACCACACCCGCGAAACCAACTGGCCCATCGCATACAATTAAGGCCCGACATTTCCCGGGATAACCGCCACATTCTGAGGGGTCGACGGGGAAAAGGCAGGCCCGGAATATTTATGGGGTGAGTGACGGGGATTGAACCCGCGACAACCAGGGCCACAACCTGGTGCTCTACCGACTGAGCTACACCCACCATAAAGTACTGAATTCTAGACAACGCAGAGGAATAATGTCAACGAGAAACCATTCCTCGAGCACCTAAATAACATGGCGCGCCAGGAAGGACTCGAACCCTCGACCGTCGGCTTAGAAGGCCGATGCTCTATCCAGCTGAGCTACTGGCGCTTTAAGTGGTCGGGGAGACAGGATTCGAACCTGCGACATCCAGTTCCCAAAACTGGCGCGCTACCAGGCTGCGCCACTCCCCGAAGGGCGATTTTCTAGCATGCCAGGAGTAATAATGCAAGAGTAAATCACACTTTACTCTTCCGTACGACAAGAAAAGCCTGAACGCTACTGACAGACTTGACTTCAGCTGTCTTCCAGGCTGAAACGGACGGGGATGCGAACCTGGCTGTCCACTGGCAAACCGGCCCGCGTTGCAGGGGTGAACTGCCAACGTTTCACGGCTCTCCTGGCGGCCCTGTCCAGGACCCGGTAGCCGCTTGAGCTCTCCAGATCTACATCGACGACCAGCCCTTTTGACGAGACGTCCACCAAAAGCCAGACCACCCCCTGCCAATGTCTCTGGCGGGCTATGTAGGGGTATTCCGGCAACGGGTTGTTGCGATAGTTCGGCATCGCTTCAATCAAG
>Ga0210079_1000075_pt1 | contig 13277 bp, 13 predicted proteins | sample White_CordA_D2_FD_185587 | JGI IMG/M metagenome (GOLD analysis project Ga0210079, IMG submission 185587) | Wetland microbial communities from the San Francisco Bay, California, USA, that impact long-term carbon sequestration - White_CordA_D2... | ecosystem: Environmental > Aquatic > Marine >...
CTGGGCATCGGGCCCTTTTTTGAGGTCCATTAAAAACAGAGGCTGGCGACTGGAGACTTGGATGAACAAGAAGGCAGTGGTTCTGTATAGCGGCGGGCTGGATTCGACGACCTGCATGGCGATAGCAAAAGCCGATGGTTTTGAGCTTTATGCGATGAGTTTTGCCTATGGCCAGCGACATTCTATCGAGTTGGAGAAGGCTCGCGAATATGCGCCCCGGACCGGTGCGGTGGATCATCGAGTGGTGGAGTTCGACCTGCGGCAATTCGGCGGCAGTGCCTTGACTGCAGATCTTGACGTGCCGAAGGACCAGTTGGTGGAGGGTGTTATCCCGATTACCTACGTGCCGGCCCGCAATACGATATTTCTGAGCTTTGCCCTGGGCTGGGCGGAAGTCCTCGGCGCCCATGATATCTACATCGGCGTCAATGCCCTCGACTATTCCGGCTATCCCGATTGCCGCCCGGAATTCATCAGCGCCTTTGAAAATATGGCCAATCTGGCGACCAGGGCCGGGGTGGAGGGGGACAACCCCTACACGATCCACACCCCCCTGATCCAGCTCAGCAAGGCCGAAATTATCCGCACCGGGCTGGACCTGGGTGTTGACTACAGGCTGACCCACTCCTGCTACGATCCGACCCCGGCCGGCGTTGCCTGTGGCCGCTGCGATTCCTGCCTGCTGCGCCTGAAAGGCTTCCGTGAGGCGGGGATCGAAGATCCGATCGAATATGAAACGCGAAGCGCGAAGTGAGAGGCGCGAAAAACCCAAACAACAGAGTATAAAATTATGACTGAGAAAAAAGATTCTTCGCACCTCGCAGCTCGCACTTCGCAGACCTCTGACAGCACCGCTGTCGGCATGCCCGACATGCAGAAATTGCCGGATGATCGCAACATTGCGATCAACAAGGTCGGGGTCAAGGATATCCGCTACCCGATCGTAGTGCTTGACAAGTGCAAGGAGTGGCAACAGACGGTGGCACGCATCAACATGTATGTTGATTTGCCCCACCACTTCAAAGGCACACACATGAGCCGCTTCATCGAGATTCTCAACCAGTACCATGGTGAGATCAGCATCGAGCGCATGGACACGATGCTGCGCAACATGAAGGAATACCTTGAGGCGAGTTCTGCACACCTGGAGCTGGAGTTCCCTTACTTTATCGAGAAGCAGGCGCCGGTCTCCGGGGCCCGCAGCCTGATGGAATACCAGTGTCGCATGGTCGGCAGCCTCGATGAGGATTACGATTTCATGCTCGGCGTGACCGTGCCGATGACCTCGCTCTGCCCCTGTTCGAAGGAGATCAGCGCCCGTGGCGCCCACAACCAGCGCAGTGCCGTCACGGTGGAGATCCGCTATTCCGATCATATCTGGCTTGAAGACCTGATCGCATGGATTGAGTCGTGCGGCAGCGCACCGGTCTTTGCCCTGCTCAAACGTGAAGATGAAAAGGCCTTGACCGAACAGGCTTATGACAACCCGATGTTTGTTGAGGACGTGGTTCGGGCCGTGACCCAGCGCCTGCTTGAGATTCCCGAAATCACCTGGTTCCGTGTTGCCTGCGAAAACTTCGAATCGATTCACAACCATTCCGCGTATGCCATGGTCGAGCGACCGATGTCTGAAAAACGTGGATAACCCTGTGGACAAGGTGGACAACTCTTCAAACCGCCACATTTTTAGTCATTCTGGCCCTGTCATTGGCCTGTTTGCCAAGCAGCCGGTTCCCGGACAAGTCAAGACACGGCTGACGCCGCCGCTGTCGCCGGAACAGGCCTGCCAACTCTACAGGATTGCTTTGCATGAGTCCGTTTCCCGGCTGCAGAACACGGAAGTGGCGATTGCGATCTGTTATGCCGGAGAGCACAGCTGGTTTCAGGCGACTTTTCCCGGTCGGCCTCTGTTTGCCCAGCATGGTGAAGGACTCGGTACTCGCATGAGCAATGCCGTAGAGGAGCTGTTTGCCGCTGGCGGCGGGCCGGTGCTGCTGGCGGGCTCCGACAGTCCGGACCTGCCGCACAAGCTGGTCGAAGAGGCGATCGACCATTTGCAGCGGAGGGATGTCGTCAGCGTGCCCTGCCGGGACGGCGGCTATGCGATGATCGGCTTACGACAGCCGAAGAGGGAACTTTTTATCGATATTCCCTGGAGTACTGCGGCGGTGCTTGAAGCGACGCGCCGACGTTGCCGTGAACTCGGCCTGAGTTACCATGAAACGGCAGCCTGGGCCGATCTCGATGAGCTGGCAGACCTGCAACAGCTGGTTCAGAGGTCCCCCGGATCGGTGACCGCCAGGCATATCGTCAGCGAACTTGCGGCACTGCTCTGATGCACAATGAACTTTACGGGTTTGCCCGGTTGACTTGCCGTCTAGGCTGCCTGATAATCAGGTGATAACCTTTTTGAACAAAGGAGAATTCTTTTGGAACTGGTGCTCAATGCGGGACCGGTGGTCAAGCTGGTCCTTTTGATTCTGGTCTATTTTTCCGTGGTCTCCTGGACCATCATTTTTTACAAGCAGCTGACCATCCATCGTGCGACCCGCGACTCGGAACGGTTTCTCGACTTTTTCTGGTCGAAGAAACGTTTTGACGCAATTGGCCAGGGCCTCGAAGATTACCGGTACTCGCCATTAACAGTGCTCTTTCGCGAGGTATACAGTGAGCTGGCCCAAAGCCGTCGTTCGGGAGAAGGACAGGAAGGGGACAACCTTGTTGCCGACCTGGGTGAGCAGGAGCGGGTCGCTCGCGTATTGCGTCGTTCCACAACTTCTGAGAGTCATCGCCTGGAAAAGTACCTCTCTTTTCTCGCAACGACAGGCTCTGCCGCTCCTTTTATCGGCCTGTTCGGTACGGTCTGGGGCATCATGGACGCCTTCCATGGGATCGGCACCAGCGGCAGTGCCTCGCTTGCCGTTGTTGCTCCGGGGATATCTGAGGCTCTGGTTGCCACCGCGATAGGTCTGGTTGCAGCCATTCCGGCCGTTATTGGCTACAATCACTTTGTTAACAAGATTAACGTTTTAACTGGTGAAATGGATAATTTCAGCCAGGAAATGCTGAACATTGTTCAGCGCATGAGTCGAGGGAACTAAGATGGAAGTCGGTCAGAGACCCACGAGCCGGCGAACGGTTCTGGCCCAGATTAACGTCACGCCTTTCGTTGACGTCATGCTGGTGCTGCTGATCATCTTCATGATTACTGCGCCGATGATGGAAAAAGGCGTGGATGTCGCTCTGCCGGAAGTCGAAAATGCCCCGAACCTTTCGTCAATCAAAGAGCCGCTGGTGATCACTTTGACCCGCAAGGGGACGATTATGATCGGCAACAATGCCGTGGAAGATGTCACCAAGTTGACCCCGGTATTACAGCAAGTCTTAAGTGAGCGCGAAGACAAGACGGTCTATTTGGAGGCGGACAGGGCCGTCCCTTACGGCAATGTGGTCAAGGTCATGGCGGCGGTCAAGCAGGCCGGGGTTGTCAAGCTCGGCATGGTGGCCCAGGAACCGGAAAAATGAGCAAACGAGCGGTCTGATGCCAGCTGTGCCTTTGCACCGAAACAATGCCTTCCACAACGAGCCAAAGTTTGGTTACTTTTTGCTGGTTTCGTTGATCGTACACGGACTGATCTGGATAGCCTTCACTGGCGACTGGTTTGGTGCCAGAGTGAACCCGAAGCCGCCAATCTTCGTAGACCTGGTTCATAAGCCGGTTCTCAATCCTCAGGCCGGGCGACCTGATCCGCGGCCGAGCAAAAAACAGCAGGCCGCGCCTGTGAAAAAATCCGTGGCGACCCCGGTTGCCCCGAAGGCAGCGACCAAGCCGGAGGTCAAGCCGCTTGCCAAACCGGCCAAGACGGCCAAGCCAAAGCCGGTTCCGAAACCGGTTCCAAAGCCGGATCAGCGCCAGGAAAAGAAAGTGCAGAGCGCCATCGATGAGATTCGTCAGCGCCAGGCGCGTGAAGCAGAGCGCGATGCCCTGAAGGACAAGCTGGCCAAATTACGCGAGTCGGTGGGCGCGGCAGCAACAGTCCCAGCCGATGTACCGGTCGGCATGCCGGACGGCACAGGGGATGAGGCCGGCGTCAGCGCACTGGCTTTTGTCCAGGCCTTCATTCAACAGAACTGGGCTCTCTCGCCCTACCTGCTTGACCGGTCTCAGATTGCCAATATCGAGGCAAAGGCGGTTTTGGCGTATTCGTCAGCAGGAACACTGGTGCGCTACCGGATAGACACCCCTTCCGGCGACCCGCAGTTTGATGATTCATTAAAAAAAGCCATTATCAAATCGCAGCAACTGCCGCAACCGCTGCCGAAAGACCTTGAGCTGGTAGTGATTTTCAATCTCAAGGAAATGGCTGCGACAAGGAGATAAGAGATGTTGTTGCGTTGCTTGGCAGTTATATTTCTCTGTCTGGCCCTGCCCTGCACGGCACTGGCCGCCACGGAGATCGAAATATCATCACCCGGAGAGCAGACGATTCCGCTCGGGCTGACAAAACTTCTGTCCGAACAGGGCACCCGGGCTGACCGGATTGCTGACGAGTTTGATGAGGTTCTGGGTGCCGACCTGGACCTCTCCGGGCTGTTTCGTTTTGTTGACCCGCAATCGTTCCTCGATGATGCCGGCCGTGTCGGATTGTTCAGCAACCAGGTGAATTTCCCCCAGTGGCGGTTGCTCGGAGCCGAAACGCTGATCAAGGGAACCTACCACCTTGACGGCGACAACCTGGTTGTCGAGGGGCGGCTTTTTGATGTCGTCAACCGTCGCCTGCTGACCGGTCGCCGCTATGTCGGCCAGCCGAAAGATATCCGGCGCATGGCTCACGCCTTTGCCGACCTGGTGCTCAAAGCGCTGACTGGCGAGGAAGGCCCGTTCAGCTCGCGTATCGCCTATATTTCCAACCAGACCGGTGACAAGGAACTCTGGCTGATGGATGTTGACGGCAAGCGTCCGTTGCGACTGACCAACCACCGATCAATCGTACTCAACCCGGATTTCTCGCCGCGCGGCAAAGAGATCCTGTTCACCTCCTACCGGGCCAACAATCCGGATCTCTACCGCAAGGAGATCTACACCGGCAAGGAAGCCAAGCTCTCCTACCAGCCGGGACTCAATGTCGCCGGGCGCATGTCTCCGGACGAGCGGGAGGTTGCCCTGACCCTGTCCAAGGACGGCAACCCGGAAATCTACCTGATCAGCACCAGCGGCCGGGTTCGCAAGCGGATTACCGACAGCTGGGGGATCGACAGTGACCCGTCCTGGAGTCCCGATGGCGGAAGTATTGCATTTGTCTCGAACCGACAGGGCAACCCGCATGTTTTTATTGCCGATATTTTCTCCGGCAAAACGACCCGTTTGACCACGCGCGGAAAGTACAATGCGACACCGGCCTGGAGTCCGAAGGGCGACCGTATTGCATTCACTCGCCAGGAAGGCGGCCGTTTTGATATTTACACCATCAAGTCCGACGGCACCGATGAACGTCGCCTGACCTTCGGCCCGGGCAATAGTGAACACCCGCGCTGGAGCCCGGATGGTCGTTTTATCGTCTATTCCTCGGACAAGGATGGTAACCGTGCAATCTATGTCATGCGGGCCGACGGCACCGGTTCGCGCAGGTTGACCAGCCTGGAAAGTGATTGCCGTCATCCGGCCTGGTCGCCGCGTTGGTAACAGAAGGTTGTTATTTGCACATCATATGGCTATAATGCGATTTCCCTTATAATCGAATCGGCTTCTCTGGTCATGTTACATGAGATGCTATGAACCCTGACTGTCAAGGAGTGTACAATGAAAACAATGCAGATTCTCAAGCTCGCCCTGGTCGTTCTGTTTCTCGTTAGCGGTATCGTCGGTTGTGCATCTACCCCGCCACCCTCTGAGGAAGGTACTGTCAGTCAGGCAGATATGAGCCAGCAGGCCGATGTCAAGCCTGTTGCTGACGCCGATCAAGACACCATGAAGAGCGAAACCGTTCCGAGTCATATGGATCTGGCCGGTATGGGCAACATCTACTTTGATTTTGATCAATTTACTCTTTCCGCCGAAGCCCGCAAAACCCTTGCTGACAACGCCAAGTACCTGAAAGCTAACAGCGGCACCCAGGTCGTCGTCGAAGGACACTGCGACGAGCGCGGCTCCGATGAATACAACCTGGCCCTCGGCGAAAGCCGCGCCCTGGCCGCCAAGAACTACCTGGTATCCCTGGGCGTCAGCGCCAAACAACTCTCCGTCATCTCATATGGCGAAGAGAAGCCCGCTGCCATGGGTTCCAACGAAGAAGCGTGGGCGAAGAACCGTCGAGCTGAATTCAAGGCCGTAAAATAAATATGTAACGACGCTTACCGCGTCGGTCGGGAGCATGTTGATGTTGCAAGTTCGTAGCCTGGCTATCTTGGTTGCCGGTCTGTTGCTGAGCAGTTGCGTGGTGACACAGCAGGATCTGCAGATGCAGCGCGATCTCTTGGAAATGAAACGCCGGCTCGGCGAAGCTGAACGTGCGGTCAAGGAACTCCAGGATGACTCCTCGGGAGGCGTCCGTGCCCACGTCGAAACGCTGGCTGGCAATCAGGCTGATTTCCAGGCGGAGCTCGATGGTCTTCGTGTTGACCTGCAGTCGATGCAGGGGCGAACCGGTGATCAGGAACGGATCAACGATGAGCTTCGCCAGGACCTGACCTTGCTGCGCGACGAGTTGAGCCTGCAGGTTGCCGACCATGAGCAACGCCTGGCCAAGCTCGATGCAGGGATGGCAGCGGCGTCAGCGGCACCGCCGACTGTGAGCCCGTCGCCGACACCCGCAGTGGCGTCTCCCGTAGCGACGACGCCGGCCGGGGAAAGTGCCCCGGAGCTGTATGACCGGGCTCTAAAAAAGATCCGCGAAGAGCAGGATTTCGACGCTGGTCGCGAGCTGATGGAGGCGTTCCTCAAGCGCTATCCGGAGCATGACCTGGCGGTAAATGCCGCCTATTGGATTGGCGAAACCTACTACGCAGAAAAGAACTACGAACAGGCGATCCTGCAGTTCGAAGAGATCATCCAGAAGTACGGTGACCACCCGAAGGTCGCCTCGGCCATGCTCAAGCAGGCCCTGGCTTTTGAGTCGACCGGTGACCAGGCAACGGCCAAGCTGTTGCTGCAAAGGGTGATCGAGCGCTATCCGCTCTCCGATGAGGCCGGTAAAGCCAAGCAGAAACTGCAGACACTGTAATCGAAGGGGAATAAATCTCCCGGGAAAAAAGGGTTGACAAGCAAGTCCGGGTCAGTTTATAAGACGCCTTCTGTGTGCCGCTAGCTCAGTTGGTAGAGCATCTGACTTTTAATCAGATGGTCGTAGGTTCGATCCCTACGCGGCACACCATTTTCAAACGGCGTATATTGCAGGACCTTTTCCTGCTAGGTACTCAAGATATCGAGTCCCTATCGTCTAGCCTGGCCCAGGACACCGGCCTTTCACGCCGGCGACGGGGGTTCGAATCCCCCTGGGGACGCCAAAAAAAAAGCCTCTTCCAGTTTTACTGGAAGAGGCTTTTTACTATTCTTGATGTTGATCACCAATCGTTATCTATCTGCTTCCTGAACCCGACAACCCGATGAAAAGCCAGACGTGATTAAAGTTTAAGCATGCTGCTATTTTCGCTTGAGCGCGAACGGCATTTCGGCTATAAAGATGGCTCTGTATAAAATTTATGCAAAAATAGATTAAAAAGGAGGCACAAATGGCTAAAATGGATGAAAAGGTTGAACCTATTTATCAGGAAGTCCTGGCACGCAATCCTGGTGAAACCGAATTTCACCAGGCGGTTCGGGAAGTTCTCGAGTCACTTGGACCGGTTCTGGTCAAACACCCCGAGTTTGCTCATCACAAGATTATTGAACGCATCTGCGAGCCGGAGCGCCAGATTATCTTTCGCGTCCCGTGGTGTGATGACAAGGGGACGGTGCAGATCAACCGGGGGTTCCGCGTTGAGTTCAACAGTGCCCTCGGCCCGTACAAAGGGGGGCTGCGTTTCCACCCTTCGGTTTACCTTGGCATCATCAAGTTCCTTGGTTTCGAACAGATTTTCAAGAATGCCCTGACCGGACTGCCGATCGGTGGTGGCAAAGGTGGCTCGGATTTCGACCCAAAGGGCAAGTCGGATGACGAGATCATGAGTTTCTGTCAGAGTTTCATGACGGAGCTCTATCGCCACATTGGCGAACACACCGACGTCCCCGCCGGTGACATCGGCGTCGGCGGTCGCGAAATCGGCTTCATGTTCGGTCAGTACAAACGCATTACCAACCGCTGGGAAGCTGGCGTGCTGACCGGCAAGGGGCTCGACTGGGGCGGTTCGCTGGTGCGAACCGAAGCGACCGGCTACGGGGCAACCTTCTTTGTTGACGAAATGCTCAAGGCTCGCAAGGACAATTTCGAAGGCAAGATCTGCTCGGTCTCGGGCTCAGGGAATGTTGCGATCTACACGACCGAGAAGATTCACCAGCTCGGTGGCAAGGTTGTGACCTGTTCTGATTCGAACGGTTATATCTATGATGAAAAAGGTATTGATCTGCAGTTGCTGCAGCAGCTGAAAGAGGTTGAGCGCCGCAGGATCAAGGATTACACTCAGTACCGCAAGCACGCCAAGTACGTTGCCAAGGGCAACATCTGGGAGATCCCCTGCCAGGTCGCGATGCCGTCGGCAACCCAGAATGAGATCAACGGAGCGGATGCCGCGCTGCTGGTTAAGAATGGCTGCATCGCTGTGGGTGAAGGCGCCAACATGCCGACCACTCCTGAAGGCGTCAAGATCTTCCTTGACGCACAAATTGCTTACGGTCCCGGCAAGGCGGCCAACGCCGGTGGCGTAGCAACTTCGGCACTGGAGATGCAGCAAAATGCCCAGCGCGACTCATGGACTTTCGATTACACTGAAAAGCGCCTGCAGGAGATTATGCACAACATTCATGAACTCTGTTACCAAACGGCAATAGAATATGGCACACCCGGTAACTATGTGAACGGGGCAAATATTGCCGGCTTCATCCGTGTTGCCAACGCCATGGTTGCCCTCGGTGTCGTTTAAGCCATTAACAGGATGGGTGGGCCGGTGGGTTTCCTGCCGGCCCTGAATAAATGAAGAAATTGACACCAGGCTTGTGATCATATAGCAAAGATACGGGGAACACAGAGGGATCGCCATGAACGACAGGTGGGTAACGACCGGATTCAAGGGTCTTGATGATATCCTCGACGGCTTGAGAATCGGCGATAATGTGGTCTGGAAAGTCGACACTATCGAAGATTACCAGTATTTTGTCGAACCCTATGTGAAACAGGCCCTGGCTGACCAATGCGAGGTGGTCTACTTCCGTTTCGGCCAACACCCCCCGGTTGTAGAGACGGACCTGGGCGTAGAAACCTTTGAACTCGACCCCCGTGAGGGTTTTGAACCTTTCGCCTGTGCGATTCATGCGATTGCCACCGAAAAGGGCGTTGGCACCTTCTACGTGTTTGATTGCCTGTCCGAGCTTTTGTCAGCCTGGGCCACCGATCATATGATCGCGAACTTTTTCCAGGTGACCTGCCCCTACCTGTTTCGTCTCGACACGGTCGCCTATTTTGCGCTGCTGCGTAACCGCCACGCCCATAAAACGATTGCCCGCATCCGTGAAACCACCCAGGTTTTTCTGGAATTGCACAACCGCGAAGGGCAACGGTTCGTTCATCCTCTGAAAGTCTGGGAGCGGCACTCGCCGACCATGTTTCTCCCCCATCGCCAGTCAGGTGAAAGTTTCATCCCCCTAGCCAACAGCCTGGAAGCGACCAGCCTGCTCGCCGGTGCCTATAGTCAGGACCAGGCTGCCGGCAGTCGCCGCCTAGATCATTGGCACCGGTTGTTCCTGCAAGCAGAGGATTTGAATGCCGAAGGGGTCCCGACCGCAGAACAGGAGAAAATGGTTAATCATCTGTGCCGACATCTGATTGGCCGTGAGGATAATATCCTGAATCTCGCCAGACGGTTCTTTTCCCTGAATGATCTGCTCTCTTACAAGTCTCGCATGATTGGCACCGGTTTTATCGGTGGCAAGGCCGTCGGCATGTTGCTGGCGCGCCGCATTCTCGAAGCACAGCCCGATTCTGACTGGTGTGATCAACTGGAACAGCACGACTCCTTCTTTGTCGGCTCGAATGTTTACTACTCCTATATCGTTAACAACGGGTTGTGGGAGCTCTACGCCGCGCAAAAGACCCCGGAAGGGTATTTCAGGGCGGGCGCGGAACTGCACGAAAAAATGCTGACCGGCTCATTCCCTGAACAGCTGCGCGAAGACTTTCAGAGCATGCTAGATTATTATGGCCAGTACCCGATCATCGTACGCTCCAGTTCATTACTGGAAGACAGCTTCGGCAGTGCGTTCGCCGGCAAATACGACAGCTTCTTCTGCGCCAACCAGGGTTCACCTGAAGATCGCTACAATGCCTTTGAAGATGCGGTACGAAAAATCTTCTCCAGTACCATGAGCGAGGATGCGCTGACTTATCGCAAGCAGCGCGGCCTTGATCAGCAGGTGGAGCAGATGGGACTGCTCGTGCAGAGGGTCTCCGGTTCGTATCACCGACAGTATTACTTCCCGGAGCTGGCTGGAGTGGGAATCTCCTACAACACCTTTGTCTGGGATAAGCAGATGGACCCGAAGGCGGGGATGCTCCGCCTGGTGCTTGGCCTTGGCACGCGCGCTGTCGACCGTGTCGAAGGAGACTACCCTCGAATTGTGGCTCTCGACGAACCGATGAAACTGCCGCTGAAAGGCTACGAGGATATCCGTCGTTTCTCGCAAAAAGATATCGACCTGGTCAACATCAACGACAACGATCTGCAGTCGCAGTCGCTTTTCCGACTGATCGAAGAAGGAATCGATTTCAACCTCGATCGATATGGTGTTCTCGACCGGGAAACCATGAATCGGCTGCGTGAACGAGGCAAACCTGCCCAGCAGGTCTGGTTACTCACCTTCGAGCACCTGCTGACCAGAACAGATTTCCCCCAGCGGATGCAGAAGCTGTTGAAAACCCTTGAAACAGCTTACCAGTATCCGGTCGATATCGAATTCACAGTCAACCGCAACGCGGATCAAACGGAGAAGATCAATCTCCTGCAATGCCGACCTCTGCAGACAAAAGGGCTAAAGAAGCGGGTCAGTATCCCCGACGGGATCACCGCGGAGAAAATCTTTTTCAAGGCGGAGGGCGGTTTTATGGGCGGCAACACGGCCCTGCAGATCAAACAGGTGATCTGGATCGATGCGAAGCGTTATTCGCAACTCTCTCTTACTGACAAGCATGAAGTCGCACGCCTGATCGGTCGTCTGAACCGGTGCATCAATGACCGAGAGCAACAGCCGACTCTGCTGCTGGGACCGGGTCGCTGGGGAACATCGACGCCATCACTGGGGGTTCCGGTCAAATTCTCGGAAATCAACAATATGGCGGCTATTGGCGAGGTGGCCTTCCAGGAAGGTGAACTGATGCCGGAACTTTCTTTCGGCTCACATTTTTTCCAGGACCTTGTCGAAGCGGATATTTTTTATCTGGCATTGTTTCCTGATACCTTCCCCTGCAGCCTGAACGATGGCTGGGTCTACCAGAGCAGCAATGCCCTGGAGGAATTGATGCCGAGCAGCAGCCATTTCAAACCGGTGGTCAAAGTTATTGAACTGCAAAAACAGAACCTGATGCTGTTGGCCGATGTGGTTGCGCAAAAGCTGGTCTGTTTTTGGGACGAGGAGTAGCCCCCTGCTAACTGTAGATTAAATAACGATTGGCTGACTTGAATCACGACAGCGACTCGTTTATAGCCAGCTTGCCCGGCAAAGATGCCTGGGCAGGAGAGCATGTTCAGATGCTTTGTCAAGGATGCCGGCTCAACCGCGAAACGGGAGAGCCGTTTTTTGTTCGAGGAACAATTAAGGCATTGAAGAATTTTTATTTTGTATACAAAATCTAGAGTGCTGATTTTGGCGGTCGCGCTGTGGTAGAATGTCGAAGTTTTTTAACCGCACAGAACCTAGAAGCGCAACGCTATGAATGAAGCAGAGAACTCTATAGTGGAAATCTTCTCCGACGGCGCCTGCTCCGGGAACCCGGGACCGGGAGGCTGGGGGACGATTCTGCGTTTCGGTGGGCATGAGAAAGAACTCTCGGGTTATGATCCGGAGACGACCAATAACCGCATGGAGCTGATCGGTGCGATCGCCGGGCTTGAAGCCCTGACGCGGCCATGCCGGGTCAGAGTGACCACTGACTCGGAATACGTTAAAAAGGGTATGACCGAGTGGATCGAAGGCTGGGTCAAGCGTGGCTGGAAGAACACCCAGAAAAAGCCGGTCGCCAACCGCGACCTCTGGGAGCGTCTGCTCGAACTGGCTGACCAACACCAGGTTGAATGGCACTGGGTGCGCGGTCACGATGGACATGCCGAAAACGAGCGCTGCGATGCGCTGGCCAGGGCCGCGATCGAAACGGGCAGAAGCAACCACTTCATGGATTCCCCGGCCGTCTCCTGATGAAGTGCAGCAACCGATGGACGGGACCGGTTTTTGTGCTAGTCTTTTGTGATGTTTTTGTTTGAGACAGATACGGGACGAACTCGACTTTAAACCGAACCTTTTATAACGGCTATGTCACCAGTCAACACCTCGACAAAACTGATCGCTGCTCAACCGGATTTCGAGGCCTACCTGGCACTGGGGATCTACATCGGGATCGCAATATTCCTGGTTGCGGTGCTGTTGCTGCTCTCCTGGGGGCTGGGTCACAAAACCCGTTCCCGCCAAAAACAGGAGCCTTACGAATCGGGCATTCTGCCGGTTGATAATGCACGGTTGAAAGGGCCTGTCCCCTTCTACCTGGTTGCAATTTTCTTTATCATTTTCGATGTCGAGGTGATCTTTGTCGCCTCATGGGCCGTTGCCTACGACCGGCTTGGCTGGCCGGGGTTCGCCCACGTCTGTTTCTTTATCTTCATCCTTTTTCTCGGCCTGGTCCATCTCTGGAAGACCGGTGGCCTAGAGTGGGGTCCGCGGGCTCAGCGTGCAGGCGGCAATGCAGGACGGAGTGCCTCGTGAGCGAACAGCTGCCGCCGAATGTGATCCTGACCACCCTGGATGACGCCATCAACTGGGGTCGCAAGAACAGCCTCTGGCCGATGTTCTTCGGCCTGTCCTGCTGTTTCGTCGAGATGATGACCAGCATGACGCCACGCTTCGACCTGGCCCGCTTCGGCGC
>Ga0210079_1000076_pt1 | contig 13211 bp, 15 predicted proteins | sample White_CordA_D2_FD_185587 | JGI IMG/M metagenome (GOLD analysis project Ga0210079, IMG submission 185587) | Wetland microbial communities from the San Francisco Bay, California, USA, that impact long-term carbon sequestration - White_CordA_D2... | ecosystem: Environmental > Aquatic > Marine >...
GCTCTCTATCAGAGACAAAAGCCCTTGACTATTTGTTTGGGGCTTTTCTCTTTTGTCACGATTTATAGAATGAACCATGGCCACCTGGTAGCGGGTGGCCTTTTTCTTAGATTGCAGGACAAAAAGAAATATCTACTGGCGTAAACAGCTTCAGTCCAAGTCGGGGAGCCCTCGGCTCAAGGCGTGATCTTGTTATGGATCAGATCTTTTTTGCGTCCCTTTCGGACAATTTTTGTTGGCGTCATTGCATGCATTTTCATCCCGTTATTTGCTATAGAGCAATCACCAGCTCAAATATTTGACGGGCATCATATTTCATGGATTGATGATACTCATTGCTTGCCAGCACGATAGAATTCCAAGAAGTTATTTTGCGCCCTATTGTCTAGCACTGATATTAAGAACGGTATGATGTGCTTGTTTTTTGCTAATTACAGGACACCTGCCATAATTGAAAAGAAGAACGCACTAAATATGGTGAGCCTAGATTTCTGATGGCGAGAGGTTCATTTTATAAAGGCTTGAAGTGGTGTGATGATGGCCGATGAGAATCCTATAAATACCAGCCCCCCCGGGGAAATGGATCCGGGCACCGATAAACGGTTGCCGGATGAGGCGGTTGCCTGGAAAGAGCGCTATCTGCGCCAGCTTGCCGACCTGGAGAACACCAAAAAACGTCTGGCACGCTCCTCTGCTCAGGAAGTCGATGCACAAAAGGAGACGCTGCTGAGAGACATTTTACCCGTTGCGGACGGTCTTGATCTCGCCTTGCTGCATACTTCACCCGACGATGATAGCCGGAATATCTTGCAGGGGATCGAAATGATTCGAAGCCTTCTGGGGAAATTTTTTGCCAAATATGATGTCGAAGAGATGGACGCCCTGGGCCAGCCTTTCGACTCCAGATTGCACGAAAGCATAGGGGTGGTCCGGTATCCCGGCGTCGCCCCCAACACCATAGTAAGAGTCGAGAAAAAGGGTTATCTGCTCAGCGGCAAACTGTTACGTCCGGCGCAGGTGCTGATCGCATCAAGTTGATTCGTAAATCTTGACCGGATCCAAAGATCGGTTGTTGGCCTTGGCAGACGAACCCTTCCGGGTGAGACGAAATGGAGACCGCATGGAGTATAAGGATTACTACAGTATCCTAGGGGTAGATCGTCAAGCGGACGCGAAGGAGATCAAAAAAGCCTACCGCAAGCTGGCGCGGAAATATCACCCTGACGTCAATCCGGGAAACCGCGATGCGGCAGTGAAATTTCAGGATATCAACGAGGCGAACGAAGTGCTCTCCGACCCCGCAAAACGTCAGCAGTACGATCGCCTTGGTTCCCAGTGGCAACAGTACCAGAAAAGCGGAGGAAAGCCCGAAGACTTCAACTGGGGAGAGCGTGCCGCAGCAGGTAATCAGAACTACAGTTATCGAACGGTCTCTCCCGAGGAATTTGAAGAGCTGTTTGGTGCTGGCGGCGGATTTTCGGATTTTTTCACGAATCTGTTTGGCGGCGGTCGGCAGCAAAGCCCTGGAGATAGGGTCAGCCAACGATTTTATCATCAGGAGCGGCCGCGAAGCGGAGAGAACCTCGAACATCCCCTTCAGGTGAGCCTCAATGAGGCCTTCCACGGGACCAAGCGATCGTTGCAATGGGAGGATGGTCGCAAGATTGATGTAAAAATTCCTCGCGGGGTGAAAACCGGATCCCGTGTCAGGGTTAAGGGACAGGGGGGATCTGGCACTGGAGGAGGGGGATCGGGAGATCTTTATCTGACTGTTGAAGTTTTGCCCGACAAACGGTTCCTGCGTGATAACGATGATCTGAAGACCACGGTTCAAGCAGACCTGTTCACCATGTTGTTAGGCGGCAAGCTCTCGGTTTCCGGTATCGACCGCAAGGTCAACCTGCCTATCCCACCGGAAACAAGAAATGGACGGGTCTTCAAGCTGCGCGGTTTAGGGATGCCGAAAATCAAGCACCCCGACCAACGCGGCGATCTGTATATCACCGTGGAAACCGTTCTGCCGCAAAAGCTGACCGCGAAAGAAAAGGAACTGCTCAAGCAATGGAAGTCTATACATTAAAAGAATCGTTGGTACCCAGTTGTGCCATTCCAGCGGACTGGTGAGGAGAAGGCTATGAAGAAATACCCGATCGCGCTTTTCTGCAATGATCCTGGAGCTTTGTACGAATATCGGATTGTAGCCCGCATGACAAGAGTCTCAGAGGAGTTCATTCGCCAATGTGAGCATGAAGAGTTGGTCACTGCGCATACGATGTTGCATGGCGCAAAGGGCTTGAGTGCAGCGGATGTCAGTAAACTTAAACTCATCCGCTACCTGCATGACGATATGGGGCTTGCCCTGGAGGCGATAGATTTCGTGCTGCGCTACCGGGAGCGAGTCAAGACAATGGAGCGTCAGCTTGATGAAATGGAGCAAAAACTCCGCCAAAAAGAGCAGGAACACCAGGCTGAGATTCTGAAGCTTTGCCGCCGGTTAGCGCAGATGATGAGTGAAGACCAGACCATTTAATAGCTGGCAGGGGTGTTCAGTTTTTCCGCAGACACGAAGGGAATAGAGGGTTATCGACATGCGCCGACTGAAGATTACACACCTGACGGAATACCAATTTTCCAGTACTGTGACGCTGTTGCCGCATCGCCTCCTGCTGCGGCCCCGAGAGGGCCCGGAGGTACATGTCGAATCGTCCTTGTTGACGATCACGCCCACCAACCACATGGTGAAGTGGCATCGGGATGCGCAGGATAATGCGGCGGCGGTGGTCGATTTCCAGGAGCCGACCCAGTTCCTCTCCATTACCAGTGAAGTGGTCATCCAGCACTATGTGGAAAACCCTTTCGATTTTCTCTTTGAAGACTACGCCGTTAACTATCCCTTCCACTATGTGTCGATGGACAGAGTGGATCTGCTCCCCTTTTTGCAACCGGTCTATCCCGGTGATGAGTACGCTATCCGTAACTGGCTGGACCTGCTGGGCCTGGGCCAGCCGGTCATGCAGACCTACGCGCTGCTCGACCAGATCAATAAAGCCATCGCCGGGCGATTTACCTACTTTTCCCGTGAAGAACAGGGAGTACAAACACCCGGGCAGACGCTGGCCTGGGGGCAAGGCTCCTGCCGCGACTTTGCCACCCTGTTTGTCGAGACCTGCCGTTACCTGGGCCTGGCGAGTCGCTTTATCAGCGGCTATGCCCACGCACCCGCGACAGAGCATTGGTCTGCGACGACCCATGCCTGGGCCGAGGTGTATCTGCCGGGGGCCGGTTGGAAAGGGTTCGACCCGACCAACGGCGAGGTTGCGGGGCGACGGCATATTCCGGTCGCCGTATCCCGCCATCCCGAGGCCGTCCCCCCGGTGGCCGGAAGCTTTATCGGTCCATCCGGATCACCCCCCAAGCTGATCGTCGATGTCCGCATCATTGCCCTCTCAGAGAGTTAAAAACCGAATGACCAATGCCCGAAAGAGGGAGAATCTCAATGCCGAAAGAATATGCCTTCACGACCAGACATTCTCCGGCCAAAGACCTGTATCAACCTGACCTGGAAGAACATATGCATCAAATGGCCAAGATGGGAAGGGAGAAGGGACAACGCTATGATAAAGTTCAACCTGGATGAAGCAAATCGGATCCTGACGGTTTCTCCTGAAGGAAAACTGGAAGCTGAAGACTTCGCTCAACTGGCGGAGGTCGTCGATCCTTTTTTAGAAGAACATGGGCCGCTGAGAGGGCTGCTAATCGAAGCGGAGGCCTTCCCCGGCTGGCAGGACTTCGCCGCCCTTATCTCACACTTGCGCTTTGTCAAAGCGCATCATACCAGAATTGACAGGGTCGCCGCAGCAACCGATAGCGGCTTCCTGTCCGTGTTGCCGCAGGTAGCAAATCATTTCGTCAAAGCCGAGGTCAGGCATTTCCCTTATCAGGACAGGCAGGTCGCGCTCGACTGGCTTCTGCAATCCTGATCAAGACACGTCATGGAAGCATTTATTGAACATTTTGGCTATCTGGCGATCCTGCTCGGCACCTTCCTGGAAGGTGAAACTATTTTGATCCTCGGCGGTTTCGCCGCCCACCGGGGCTACCTTGACCTTTCTCTGGTCATCATGTCGGCTTTCATCGGCACATTTTTTGGTGACCAGTTATTCTATTTCCTGGGTCGCAAACACAGTCAAACGGTGTTAAACCACCGGCCTCAATGGCAATCCAAGATCGACAAGGCCAGGCAAATGATCGATCAGCATAGAATTCTGATCATTTTGAGCTTCAGGTTCCTGTACGGCCTCAGGACAGTGATCCCTTTCACGCTCGGGATCGCAAATGTTCCGGCCAGAAGGTTCGTGCCCCTGAATATTATCGGCGCTCTGGTTTGGTCGGTTGCCATCGGTTTGGCTGGATATTTTTTCGGCCACGCCCTGGAAATTGCCTTAGGGCACATCAAGCAGATCGAACTCTGGGTCATGATCGGGATTGTTCTGTCCGGCGGGATTATATGGCTGACCTATGTAAGGCGTTCAAAAAAGTAAGCCCCATAGACTTCCAAACAGATCGCGGTATCGATGTAATGCTCTGTGGCAGGAACAACCCGTTACAAGGCCTGCCCGAGTTCAGCAATGAATCTGTCGATCTCCTGCAGGCTATTGTAATAGTGCAGCGACGCTCGCAGCAACGGCGGCAGGCCGCGATTTGCCGCACTGACCGGATTGGCAGAAAAAGGCACCAGCGAGGTGTTGATGCCACGTGACATCAGCTGCTGCTGCAAGCTGTCGGCAGGAACCTGCTCGGCAAACAGTGTGACGATGCCAGATTGTTCGACACCCTGGTCAGCAACGGCAACACCATCGATATCGGCCAACCGGCAACGCAGCTCCGCCGCGAGCAGGCCGATGCGCTGCTTGATGGCTTCAAGTCCCCAGCCAAGCGCATAATCAATCGCCACGCCCAAAGCGACCTGGCCGGCACAGCTGCGCTCCCAGCATTCAAACCGTCTCGCATCCTCGCGTAACCGATATGTGTCGATACCGATTAATTCAGCAGCATGGTGGTTGAGCTGACTCGGTTCGAGTTGCTCAAGCAGCGACTTGCGTACATAGAGCAAGCCGGTCCCGCGCGGACCGCGTAGAAATTTACGCCCGGTGCCACAGAGCATATCGCAACCGATTTGCTCAACGTCAATCGGCATCTGCCCGAGCGACTGGCAGGCGTCGAGCAGGTAGGGCACATTGTAGGCTTTCGCCACCCTGCCAACGGCCGCTGCCGGGTTGACCAGCCCGCCGCCGGAAGGGATATGGGTCAGACAGATCAGGCGGACCCGGGAATCGATCCGTTGTTCTAAAGCCTTGACGTCGATCTGTCCATGCTCGTCATCCGGCACCCAGGCAATCTCAACCCCACGACGACGGGCCAGGTGCAGGAAGGCGACCAGGTTGCTGCCGTACTCGCTGCAGCCGGCGAGGATGCAATCACCCGGTTGCAGGTCCAGGGCATAAAAAGCGGCGCTCCAGGCCCGGGTGGCGCTGTCGCAGAATGCGATTTCAGAAGAGGTACAGTTGAGCAGTCTGGCCGCGGCAGAGTAAAAGTTCGCCAAGGCGTCAGCGCGCCTTGCCATGGTCTCGTAGCCGCCGCGCATCTCCTCTTCGTGCAGGTACGCGTAGAGAGCATCGGCGACCGGGACCGGTGGCAGCGACGCTCCGGCATTATTGAAATGGATCAGCTGTTCACAGCCCCGGGTGTCGCGCCGGGCCTTATCGACATCAAAAGTCGATGACATCAGGAGAGCTTCTCCCAGATCGTCAACTGTGCGATTGTATGCTGGAACTTGCGCGCCGTTTCACGGAGCACGAAAGGCACATCACGCGGATCGCCGAGTATTCTGAAATGTTTGCCGAGCTGATCCTCCAGGCCTTCGAGCGTCGTAAAAGGCTCCCCAGCACGGCGCACCCCGCCGACCCAGTTCTCCTTGACCGTATACTCTTCCAGCCAGGTGTAAGGTGAGGCGATCACCAGCAGCCCGTTTGCATTGATCCGCTCGTGGATGCTCGACAGGAAACGTTTCGGGTCGTACAGCCGGTCGATCAGGTTTGCCGCCAGGACCAGGTCATAACCGGAAAACTGCGGCTTGAGATTGTGTGCATCCCCCTGGACGAACTCTATTTTTTCACCCAGCCCCTCAAGCCCGAATTCACTCAAGCGTTTCTCGTGGAAGGAGACGATTTCGCCCTCCTCGGTGAGCTGGTAATGAATCAAACCCTTATCCTGCAGCTGGTGGGCTATCCGGATAAAACGGGCGGAAAAATCAATCCCGGTGACAAAGTCGAACGATCTTGACAGTTCGAAGCTGGTCCGACCAACGGCGCAGCCGATATCCAGGGCCCGTTTCATCGGTCGTTCGCCGATTGCCGACACGCAGATTTCGGCGAGCTGTTTGGGGAAATTGGCTATGCCAAACTTGTCCGGCCCAAAATGGGCATCACAATACTGCGCAACGGCATCGTCGGTTTCGTACATCGCTTTCGGTTCCGCGATGGCCTGTTCGGCAGCAACGTAGCGGAATCCGGCGTGCTGAAAGAAATGCCTGCGGAAAGCATAACGCGAATCGCGCGTCGCCTCGTTGCCGGTCGAGATCCATGATCCGCCCTTGATCAGGTTGTGCTGGGTATCGAAAGTCGGGGTGGAAAAATCGTCGTAGTAAGGATGCACTTCAAAGCCGTCAAAGCCGGTAATCGGGGTTTCAGTCCACTGCCAGACATTGCCGATCAGGTCATAAAAATCACCGAAAGCAAAGCGGTTGACCGGGCACGATGAGGCCCAATGTTCGAGGTTGATATTACCTGGAGCCTTGTCCCAGTAGGGCTGGTCGGGGATCTCGTGCCGATCGCGCAGCAGGTACCATTCATCCTCGGTGGGCAGGCGAATCGGCTGGCCGGTTTTTGTCGCCAGCCAGTTACAATAAGCCTTGGCCTCCAGGTAATTGACCTCGACCGGCCAGTCCCAGGGCATGTCAATTTCCTGGGCCATGGTGCGAAAACGATAGCCGGCATTATCCTTGATCCAGAAAAGCGGCTGCGTGGCCTTGCTGAACTGCAGCCAGCGCCGGCCCTCTTCCGTCCAGTATGTTTGTTCCTGGTAGCCGCCACTGTCGACAAAATCCAGGTATTCGCGATTGGAAACCAGGTATTGACTGGCAGCGAAATCTTCAACCGTGAAGCAGTGCCGGCCGAACTCATTGTCCCATCCGTAAAGGGGATGGGCTCTGCTCTTGCCAATCCGGACTTCACCTCCAGGCACCTCCAGAAGCTGATTTTGTGGCGCAGCACCCGTATCAGTGCAGATGTCCCAAAGGGGTAATTGTCGAACCTTGTCGATCGGTATCCGGCGGATAATTACGGAAGAGGTTTCCAGGTGAATGCGCTGATGCTCGATCCCCATCATGATCGCCCAGAACGGGTTATCCCAGTCGATGGGCATGGTCAGGGGCAGCGCTTCGATAGCGTCGCTGACCCGTTGCCGGACCTGGTCGCGATAGGCCTTGACTTCGGCGACAGTCGGCCAATCGTAATTCTCGTCGTTGAGATCATCCCAGGACATCTCGTCGACACCGATGGCGAACATCGATTCAAAGCGCGGATTGATCCGATCCTCGATAACCTTGGCGACGATCAGCTTGTTGATGTAGAAAACTGCCGTATGACCGAGGTAAAAGATCAGTGGATGGCGCAGAGGCTCGGCGCGCAGGTAGAATGCGGCATCATCGGCGAGCGTCTCGTAGAGTTGCTCGTCGATACTGTAGGTCTTGTGAAAGTAATCGAGTATTTCGGCGCGCTTTTCGTCCGGCGTACCGGAATTCAGGATGGTTGTACGGGTATTGCGAAGCACCAGAGAACCTCCATTGAGTGGCAAGTGATTGATTATTATAACAAGCTCACCGGAAAATTAAATACAAGGCCGCGGAACGAATGAATGCTCTTCGATTCCTGCAAGGCAGGATTCGAGATCGTCCTGTTGCGCAGCCCTTGATTTTAAAAGACCTGCAGTGAAAACACCACAGGCCTTTTTGGTTTTGCTGGTTGTTATGCAAAGCGCCGGTCGCATACCCCACCCGCGGGGCAGAAGCGTCTCAACAGCGGCGCTCAGAACAGTCCGCTCTCCTGCAGCGATTTGCTGATCGTCTCGAGGTAGGAGGCGATAGCTTTGGACGGAACATTTTCGCGCGTTTCGGTGATCGCCGACCATAGGACCTTGTCCGTAGCAATGTCGTAAATGACTGTTTCAACTGTCGAGATATAGTTTTCAGTGACATAGCCTGGGGCGTTGAATGCATTGTAGCCGGCGCCGTAGTAATTATACCAGCCACCCCGGTAACGGTTTCCGTAAAAGCCATCGTAGTACGATGGGCCACCGACATAGACCGTTTCCACCTTGCGATCAACAAGACGGGCAAGCAGGACGCCATCGATGCCATACTCTTTACTCATTCGGGACGCTTTGTCTCTATCAATCTGATCAATATTCGGGAAGGAATCAAGGGTCGGGACCGCTCGAAGCGTCTCGCCGTTAAGAATATTAACAATGCCATACTCTATTGAATCCCGGTAGGTCGGGTTCTTGACGACAGCCAGGACAAAAACCTTGTCGAGCTTTTCTGTCCTGGTTTCATCTTTCCAGACACTCTCGACGTCGGTCGTGGCACAGGCAACAAGCGCCAGGGCCGTACAGCATAGCAACCACCATAACCTGTTCATCTGTCAACCTCCTCGGGAATGCGTTTCTGGTGCTGTTGATCTTTGGAGCACCTCTACCGAACAAAAGACGCCATCATGTCAACCACTTTAAATTTCCCCGAACATACTGCAGGCACCGCTGTCGAAACAAGCGGGAAAACAAGGCGCAGGCGACTGGATTCCGATTGTCATGCGGCGTGCCGTGACACTATTTATTTTTCAAAAACGTTGACTCCGAACAACGGGTAAAGCCCCAGCATATGATCCAGGAAGATTTCTACTGCAGTACTTTCCGCAGGACTCAACGGCGGCTGTTCAGAACAGTCCGCGCTGATGATTTCGGCTTTGTCCGCACCTCGGGCGAGCTGCAGCAGGCGTGCTGCGAGCGACTGGCACTGTCCTAAATTGAGGTTGTTCTCCTTGCAGGTAAAGACCACCGCCATCGACCAGCTTTGATCGTCCGTGGCGTACCGTGCCAGCCCGTCGCAGACCGGATCGGCGGCGCCGATGCACAGCGTCGGCCGGGCCGCACCGACACCGGTTTCGGTCAACAGGTAGACTCCGGGAGCGCTGAGCTCTGCACGTCCCAGCTCTTCGGCAAGGCAACCTCGGGGGATCACCAGGCCGCGGCCGGACCACTTCGACCGGGAGACGATTCTGACGCCGTTGGCGTGGCCGTCCTGGAGGAAGATCCGGACGGAAAAGGATTTGCCGGTCATGGCACCCACCTTTTAAGGAGACGGCCCGAATTCAGCTAGATATCGATATCCCGGCCGTACTGGCGGAATTCGCCGAGATTGCTGAACTCTCCCCACTCGAGGTGCTGATTGGGAGCATTGACGAAATTGTAGAGGTTCTCAAGGATGTTGAAGTGCTGGTGTTCCTCGCCGGCGATCTTCAGCAGCACCGCCTTGACTTTGGGGTCGCTCTCCTTTTCAGCAGCGTCCTCGTAGAATCGGAAGCTGTCGGCTTCAAGCTGCATGGCATGCTTGTAAGCCGGCAGGACTCCGGAGATTTCGCTGAGCTCCTCACTCCTGGGGAGCAGTGAGAAGACGTTTTTCGCTGTCACGAGCGCTTCTGTTTCGGCCATGGTCCACTCATCGTTGCCAGCCTTGAGTTCGCGGAACATTTTGAAATGCTTGCGCTCATCCTCGGCGAGACTGCTGAAAATCGTCTTCAGCCCCGGAAGTGTAGCCGTTCTTGCCAGGTTTGAGTAATAAACATAGCCATTGTCCTCCATCTCCATCGCAAAATCGAATACATTCATGGGTTCCTCCCTGGAACGTGTCAGTCGTCTGCAGTTCCAACTTTAGTTGACCTGGAGCGGCTGTCAAGATAACACCGGGGCTGGATCAAAGAATCCTTTATCTTTACATCTCCCCGTCGATGGCCCGGCAGGCCAGCTCGACGGCCTGCTCCATCGGCAGGCGGGTACGGGTTTTGGCCAGGAAGCCGCTGGTATGGACAAAGCGCACCTCCGGGTCATCGGCAATCGCCCGAAAGTCGACGATCGTGTTGTCGCCAAGCCGCAGGAATTCCCAGCCGTCACCGCGGTTTGAGGGGGTGATGCTCATCACCACCAGCTCATCATCAAGAAACCGCAGATACAGCTCCATGGCGAGCTTCGGGTCCTCGCTGATGTCGCTGAAGACGGTTTTCAGATGCCTGACCGGAAGCACCCTGGCCTCTGCTTTGAGCTGCTCGAGGCGCTTCGTCTTGCGCTCGACCAGGTCGATCATGTCCTGGCCGAGCGCCTTCATCAGGAGATAAAGAGGGTCCTCGCGGTGCAGCGACGCGACACCGGAAAAGGTCGACAGGATATAGCCGTCGATCGGCGACGAGGAGGCAAACAGCACGCTGGTATCGACGCCGAGGTGGTTGGCTGTGCGGTGCGGCCCGCGCACATCCATCATGCTCATATGCGGATACCAGGCAAAGATCTGCATCGCGGCATCATGCAGGCCCAGGTGCTGCATGACCAAATGAAAGGCGCAGGGCAGCGAGCAATCCTGGTGGTGGTCGAAGTTACGGCGCTCGGGGGCATATTCAAAACCGACGTCCACCACGTAGGTGTTCAGGTCGGCCAGGTCCGCATCGGTCGCTTCGCGCCGATAGATTTCGGCGTCACCAAGGTCGGCGAGCAACACACAGGTTGCCAGGAAATCGTCCTTATGCGAACTGCCGGGATGGGTAATGATCTTGTACATGGCGCTTCCCTTTGTCGTGAAAGTCAATCGTGCCATTGAATTTTAGCAGGTTTCAACGGCACTGCGATAGATGGGGCAATCAAAGGGGCCCTTCGATCAAAGTGCCCGAATTTAACTTGATCGCCAGAAGAGTGGTTTCGGCGCATTGGCCAGGTAGGCGCCGCAAACCACCAGGAGTCCGCCGCCGAGCAGGGAGATATCGAGCGGTTCACCGAGCAGCAGGGTTGCCAGGAGCACGCCGTTGACCGGTACGAAGTTGATGAACACGGCGGCACGCGACGGGCCGATTTTCTGAATCCCTTCGAAATACCAGAGGAAGCCGACCACGGTGCCGAACAGGCCGAGGTAGCCGATGCTGAGCCAGGTCATCCAGGAAAAGTGGCTCGCTTCCGCCAGGCTGCCATAGAAGAGCGCCGGAATCGACAGCAGCAGCGTCCCGGCAATTGCAGACCAGCAGACCGCCGCCAGCGGCGAGAGCCCGCGCATCGCCGTCTTGCCGATCACCGAGTAGAGCGTCCAGGACAGCACGCAGCCGAAGATCAGCAGTTCGCCGCGGCCGATACCGCCGCTCAGGATCTGCAGCGGGTGCCCCCGGGTAATCACCACCAGTGCGCCAACCACTGAAAGAGGAATGCCGATCAACCGGCTCAGCGGCAGGGCGTCGCGGTAGATCAGTGCCGAGCAGAGGGTGATGGCGACCGGATTCAGGGCGATGATCAGCGCGGCTCGGGCGGCGCCGATCAGGGTCAGGCCGTTGAAGAAGAACAGGTTGTAGGCAAACACTCCGGTCAGGCCGAGCGCCGCAACCGCCAGAGCCTGCCGGGCATCCAGCTTGTGCAGCCGGCCCTCGGTCTTCCAGACCGCCAGCAGCAGGCAAACCGAAGCAATCGCAAAACGAAAAAAGGCCGCGGACACCGGGTGCGCGTTGCCGGCCAGGAAACGTCCGGCGACAAAGGTGCCGCCCCAGAAAAAGGCCACGGCAAAAAGTTTCAGGTAGGTTTTCAAGCGGAATCTACTTTTCCAGGCTGACGATAAAGGCGTCGGCCTCGCGAATCGCCGCTTCCATCTCGCGGATCAGGCTCGAGACATCACCTTCGACGCGGCCCAGTTCGCTCTGCAGCGAAGCGATCGCCTGGGCGTTCAGGTTGTGCTTCAGATACAGCACCTGGTCGCGCAGCGGTGTCAGGACCGGTTCGATCCTGGCCTCGGCGCGACGCATGGCCTTCATCAGGTTTTGGTAGCGGTTGCGCGTCTGCTCCAGTTTTCCGGCACTGGAACGACGCAGGCTGTCACTCGAATAGAGCTTGAGCTCGTCTTCCCATTCATCGAACAGCGCCTCGGCGACATCTTCGACCTCGTCGATCCGCTTGCTAACGTCCCGGGCGTGCTCCTCGCTGGCTTCGAGCTCTGTGTTCAGCTGCGTGTACTTCTCCTCCAGAGTGCCGCCCTGAAAGTTCAGCACCGCACTGAATTCCTCCAGCGCCGAGGCAAACTGCTGCTTGGCCTCCTCCTGGCTGTCCCGGGCGTCCTCGACCCGGTCGACCAGGATCTCGCGTTTGTGGATGCCGAACTTTTCCATGACCGCGTACTGGGCGCTGCTGCAGGCGGTCAGCAGCGGCAGAACCAGTAGAGCGGCCAGAACCAGGCGGCGGAACAGATAGTCGGACATGAACCCTTCTCCTTCAGTTGCGTGTGGCAATCAGTGATGCTGTACAACCAGAAGAATTCTAACATCGAAAAACAGGGACCGTTACCTCTTTTGATTGATTTCAAAGAAAAAAGGGAACGTTACCTTTAGTGGATCATCTGTTGCTCTTCTCTTTCTTTTTGCTTTTGCCTTGCCCGCTGCGCGGGTCGGCGGCGACAACAGGGGAGGAACGTCAAAGACAGGAACGACAAGGGCAACAGATGGTTAATCTGTTGCCCTCTCTACCGTGAAGTCCGGCTAAACTTTGTCAGCAGCCTGGTTAGCTAAAAGGTAACTGTCCCCCAAATTCTAGGCAGCCTTGTCATTCACCCCGGAGCCCAGCTGCCCACGTAGGGCATCGATCTCAGCGCTCGCCAGGTACTCGTCGAAACCCATGACCTGGTCAATGACCCCGCCGGGGGTCAGCTCAACGATCCGGTTGGCCAGGGTGGCGACGAACTTGTGGTCGTGGGAGGTGAACAGGATCACTCCGGAAAACTCGATCAGGCTGTTGTTCAGCGCCGTGATCGACTCCAGGTCGAGGTGGTTGGTCGGCTCGTCGAAAATCAGCGCGTTGGCGTT
>Ga0210079_1000080_pt1 | contig 13169 bp, 12 predicted proteins | sample White_CordA_D2_FD_185587 | JGI IMG/M metagenome (GOLD analysis project Ga0210079, IMG submission 185587) | Wetland microbial communities from the San Francisco Bay, California, USA, that impact long-term carbon sequestration - White_CordA_D2... | ecosystem: Environmental > Aquatic > Marine >...
GAAGACAAGATCATCCGTGCCGCTCAAATCCTGATTGACGAAGGCATCGCCAAGCCGATACTGCTTGGGAACAAGGATGAAATCGAAGCCCGCGTCAAGGAACTCGGTGCAGACATTACGGGAGCAGAGATCATTGACCCCGATGATTCACCCAAGCGCAAAGAGTATATTGACGCGCTCTTTACCATGCGTCAGCGCAAAGGTGTCACGCAGGCAGAAGCCAAGCGCCTGATCAAAAAGAACCGCAACTATTTCGGCGCCATGATGGTCGAAAAAGGCGACGCAGACACCCTGCTGTCAGGAATCAGTCATCACTATCCGGAAACGATCCGCCCTGCCCTCGAAATCATCGGCAAGCAGGACAACCTCTCCAAGGTCCATGGCCTGTACATGATGGTCACCAAGAAAGAGGCGGTGTTTTTCGCTGACACGACTGTAACCATCGAACCAACAGCCGAAGAACTGGCTGAGACAGCGATTTTGACTGCCGAAAAAGCCAAGTACTTTGAAGTCGAGCCAAGAGTGGCCATGCTCTCGTTCTCCAACTTCGGCAGCGCCTTGCACCCACTGACCAGTAAAGTTGCCAAAGCGACCAGGCTGGTCAAGGAAATGGCTCCCGATCTGATTGTTGATGGTGAGGTCCAGGCCAATGTCGCCCTGGACCCGGAGCTGGTCGAGAATCAGTACTCCTTCTCCAAGCTTAAAGGCAATGCTAATGTCTTCATCTTCCCCGACTTGCAATCCGGCAACATCGCCTACAAACTACTACACAAGCTTGGCGGAGCCGAGCAGATCGGCCCGATTCTCATGGGCACCAAGAAACCGGTCCATGTCCTGCAGCGCGGCGACGATGTCACCGATATCGTCAATATGGCAGCGGTCGCTGTTGTCGATGCCCAGGAGCATGCGGTAGAGAAGAAATAGCAAACACAAAAGATTAAAACTCTCGAGGGGCAATCACACTGGTTGCCCCTCTTTTTTTGATGAGCCGGGTGATCCACGCCACGCGCCAAGTGCCACGTTTACCCTTTCCTGCACATTAAACACCTGCTAGAATGCCGCCCCAAACAACAACACCGAGGACCCTACCATGAAATATCTCAGTACCCGCGGGCAGATCAAAAACATCCCCTTCAAACAGGCGGTCATGATGGGCCTTGCCGAAGATGGCGGCCTGCTTCTGCCGGAATCGATCCCGCAGCTTACCCCTGGCGACCTTGACGCCCTGGCCAAACTGGCCTACCCTGAACTGGCCTTCCATGTCATGAGCTATTTCATCGAGGATATCCCGTCCGCCGATCTTAAATCGATGATCGACCGCTCATATTCAACCTTTACCCACCCGGACATTACGCCTCTCGTACACAAGGATGGCCTGTACATCCTCGAGCTGTTTCACGGTCCGACCCTTGCTTTCAAGGATGTCGCCCTGCAGTTTCTCGGCAACCTTTTCGAGTCCCTGCTGACAGAATCCGGCGACCACATGAACATCCTCGGCGCGACCTCCGGCGATACCGGCAGCGCCGCCATTTACGGCGTGCGCGGCAAACGCAATATCAACATCTTTATTCTGCACCCTCACAAGAAAGTCTCACCGGTGCAGGAACTACAGATGACCACGGTCACCGACGAGAATGTCTTCAACCTGGCGATCAAAGGAACCTTTGATGATGGTCAGCAGATCGTCAAGGACATATTCGGTGATCTCGACTTCAAGAGGAAATACGCTCTCGGTGCCGTCAACTCGATCAACTGGGCACGGGTTCTCGCCCAGGTCGTCTATTATTTTTACGCCTGGGGGCAGGTCCGCAAAGAGACCGGTGCCAACCAGGTTTACTTCTCGGTGCCGACGGGAAACTTCGGTGACATATTCGCCGGGTACATAGCAAAACGCATGGGACTACCTGTAAAAAAGCTGGTCCTGGCGACAAATGCCAACAACATTCTTTCCCGTTTTGTCACCGCGGGAGATTATTCCATCGGAGAAGTCCACCCAACCTTCTCACCATCGATGGACATTCAGAAGGCCAGCAACCTGGAACGCTACCTGTACTACCTCTTCAATGAAGATACTGAACTGCTTGCAACAGCCATGAAGGATTTTGCAACAACCGGCAAGCTGGTCTTCAGCGAAGCGCAGATTGCAGAAATCAATCAGGTCTTTACCTCGGCATCGGTTGATAACGAGCAGACCCTTGACACAATTCGCAATTTCCATGCTGCAACAGGTTATGTCCTCGACCCGCACACAGCAACCGGGGTCAAGGCTGGCAAAGACCTTGCCGGAGGAGATTATCCCGTGATCTGCCTTGCAACCGCCCACCCGGCTAAATTTCCTGACGCTGTCAGCCGGGCGATTGGCAAGGACCCGGACCGGCCGGCAAGCCTTGATGGCCTGGAAAAACGGAATCGACGTTGCGAACTCGTTAAAGCAGATATGTCAACAATCAAGGAGTTTCTATCGAAGCATTCGTTGCGATAATCTCACGCTCTATCATGACGACTGGCTTAATTTGTCAACAAAATGAAGGGGCAGCCATGTGGCTGCCCCTTTCTCTTGTTTCTTTATTGAGTTCTCGCGCCTCGCGCTTCGTTGTTAACAGTCGAAGTACAAAGCAAACTCGGTCGGAGTCGGGCGCATGCGCACGGCATCGACCTCGGCTTCACGCTTGTAGGAAAGCCACATATCGATGACGTCCTTGGTGAATACATCACCCTTGAGCAGCCAATCGTGATCAGCTTCCAGGGCATCAAGTGCTTCGCTGAGAGAGCCAGCAACATTCGGGATATCTTTCAACTCTTCTGGCGACATGCCGTAAATGTCCTTGTCCAGAGGCTCGCCCGGATCGATCTTGTTCTCGATGCCGTCGAGACCGGCCATCATCTGGGCTGCAAAAGCGAGGTAGCCATTGCAGCTCGGGTCGGGCGTACGGTATTCGACACGCTTCGACTTCGGGTTGTCGGTGACCGGGATTCGCAACGATGCCGAGCGGTTACGATTCGAGTAGGCCAGGTTGACCGGAGCTTCGAAACCGGGAACCAGACGCTTGTACGAGATAGTGGTCGGATTGGTGAAGGCGCAGAGAGCCTTGGCGTGCTTAATGATCCCACCGATGTAGTACAAGGCGGTCTTGGAGAGGCCGCCGTAGCCGTCGCCGGCGAACAGGTTCACACCGTCTTTCCAGAGCGACTGGTGACAGTGCATGCCGGAACCGTTGTCGTTAAAAATCGGTTTGGGCATAAAAGTCACGGTTTTACCGTTACGGAAGGCAACGTTTTTGATGATGTACTTAAACCACTGCAGGGTATCACCCATCTTAAGCAGGGAATCGAAACGCATGTCGATCTCGGCCTGGCCACCCGTGGCAACCTCATGATGAACAGCCTCGATAGTCATGCCAACACTCTGTAGTGCTTCAACCATTTCATTGCGCAGGTCAATCATTGAATCAGTTGGCGCGCAGGGGAAGTAGCCTTCCTTGTGACGGGGCTTGTAGCCGAGGTTCGGGAATTCTTCCCGGCCGGTGTTCCAGATACCTTCAGCCGAGTCGATCGAATAGAAGGATTCATTGGCACTCGAATCGTAGCGAACATCATCAAAGATGAAAAATTCCGGCTCAGGGCCAAAATATGCGGTATCGGCAATGCCGGTCTGCTTGAGATAGGCCTCCGCCTTCTGGGCTATGAAACGGGGATCGCGGGTATAACCTTCCTTGGTGATCGGGTCAATAATATTGCAGATCAGGCTCAGGGTCGGGACCTTCACAAAAGGGTCAATCTGGGCTGTCGTGGGATCGGGCATAATCAGCATGTCCGAGTTGTGAATCGGCTGCCAGCCACGGATTGAAGATCCATCAAACCCGATCCCCTCTTCAAATGTGTCTTCGCTGAATTCACCTATCGGCGTAGAAAAGTGTTGCCAGATACCGACAAAGTCAAGGAACTTGTAATCGACCATCTTGCAATCGTTATCCTGGGCAAACTTGACGACTTCTTGTGGGCTCATTTTCAACTTCTCCTTTTAGATAATGATCTTGCTGTCTAGAGTTATTATTCAAACGTTAGAGCGCATCGTCACCGGTTTCACCTGTACGAATTCGGACAACTTCGTCAACCGGAGTGACAAAAATTTTGCCGTCACCGATGCGGCCGGTCTTGGCTGCTTCACCGATCACTTCGACAATTTTTGCAGTCATTTCATCCGCGACGATAATTTCCATTTTTATCTTGGGGATGAAATCCACGACGTACTCTGCGCCACGGTACAGTTCGGTGTGACCTTTCTGACGGCCAAAACCTTTAACCTCACTGACCGTAATCCCCTGGATACCGATCTCATTCAATGCTTCCTTCACTTCATCCAGCTTGAAGGGCTTAATGATGGCTTCGACTTTCCTCATGACTTGTCGCTCCTCTGAAAATGATGTCAATTCTTGCTGAGTAAAACGTTCTGAAAACTGTGCAGCATTAACCAATAGCAAATAGCTTGCCTAAATTCAAGACAGGCAGACAAACCGTGTCAAGACATTGATATTACATGTTTTTTACATACAGCAGCAGGTGATCATCTATGCACGACTGCAACAGGAGATGGAATAGTTGCTCATAAACAATGCACCCCAAACACAATCTGCCCAGCTTTTACGCATTACCCGGAATCGGGGCAATTGGCTGCATACAACTCCTGCCATAAATCAGGAAAAGATGTTCCGGGGCAGAAAGCGATCCGGCCAGGGTCAGCCGATTGGTAGCGACGGGCAAAAGTCTTGAACATTTGCCACTCTTCCTCGAAATTCGGGGTAAAGACCTCCTGCCCTAAAAGTTGATCAATCTGATCGTGCGTCCAGAAGCGCACCTCGGAGATTTCTCTACGCTCATAGACAATCTCGTTATCGGTCATTGCGAGATAGGTCTGCACGTTCTCCGACTCGATCTGGTTTCTGATGACTGACCGGTACAGATATGTCAACGGCAGTCCGGTCAATCCCAGCTCTTCTGCCATTTCGCGATACGCTGCGGCGAGGTACGACTCGCCAAGAGCGAGGTGACCTCCAACACTGGTATCCCATTTGCCCGGTTGAATATATTTCCCAGGAGCACGTTTCTGCAACAGCAAAGCTCCTGAGCTATTGAACACCAGCACGTGCACGGCACGATGGATTAGGCCCGGATCACCATGGCAGGCACTGCGCAGAGCCTGCCCTATCACCTTGTCGTCGTCATTTACGAGATCAAACAGTTCGTCTGGATCGGTCATCATCATTCGAAAACCAGGTGCAAAAACGGGGCTGGTTTTGCCGTCATCAAGCACCCGACCTATCCTTAACCCCGATCAGCCTGTATCAAAAAACGGATTTTTACCTTTGGCAGCCAGCGGTATGCCATAGGCAATCTTCACATCCCCACCAAGGATGCCGAGTTCAATCGCCGCCTTGCCAGCAGTATACATGATACGGTTGTCGATTCTCAGGTCCGCGGCAAGAGCGACCGCAGAGCCGACCGCGATACCGAGATCACCGGCATTGAACGAGCAGGTACCGCCTGCGTTGACCATGGCGTCACAATCAACAAAGCCGCAAAAGCCGCAAGCCGGGATCTGCAACGGTTCCTTGCGAGTACCGATCAGGACGACAACCGGTGCATGGTCGATATTGTCTGCATCACGAAGAAAGAAAGCGACCCCGTCGCGTTCGCCGATCCGCCTCATCTGCTGCTGGAGGCACGCTTTCTCTGCTTCAGTTACAATGGCTGTTACAAGGAGGTCCTTGCCCTTACCTTTGGGTGCCGTGCGCGCAGCCACACAGAGGCTCTCGGCAGCACGCATCAACCCGGCGTTCTCGGCTACTTCATTCATAATCAGCATCTGGTTCTCCATTATTGGCCAAATTTGGAGTTGTGACCTGTATGCGCGCAGCGAACAGACTTTACAGGACCAATTCTCCTCATTCAAATATTATTCAAACAGGAAGATTGCCTGTTCACGATACAAAGATAGAGGCTCCTGACCCGGCGCTTTCTGGTTTAAGGGCCTTCTCGTAAAAGAGATTTAAAACAGAAGACAGCCGCTCATCCAGGCAGGACAGTGTTTGTGCTGCTATATGATCGGGGACCCTGCCAAAATAAGCTTCTGCGATCCCCCCCGCGATGCAGGCCTGAGTGTCACTATCCCCCCCCAGAGAGACCGCATTACGGACAGCATCTTCAAAGTCCTTTGCCTCCAGAAAAGCCATGATCGCCTGCGGGACCGAGCCCTGGCAAGACACATCATAGTTATAATCCGGCCGTATTGCGTCAATCGTTGCGGACAAGTCATAGTTGAATGAGTCCTCTATGTAAGCACGGATTAGACTCTTGCGGGCTCCCTTTCGAGCCATGAAAATAGCCGCGGCGACGGCCTGGGCACCAAGCAGGCCCTCGGGGTGATTATGGGTCACTTCGGCACTTCTCAGGGCCTCTGAGAGGACATCATCAAGAGTGTCGAACAGCCAGGCAACCGGGCTGACACGCATTGCGGAACCGTTACCGTAGCTACCATAAGGAGCCGCGGTTGTCGACCGCACCCAAGCCCGGAAACGACCGCCATAACCGACATTCGGATAGTGATGGTAATATTCCCGCAGTTTCTCCTGATAGGGGACTTTATGCAGAAGGCTGTCTGCGAGGGCAACGGTGTGAACCGTGTCATCGGTAAAAACACTCTGCCGATTGAACAGCTCGAAGTCCTTGCTCTTAATCCCGGCATGTTCAAAACGTGAACCGATCACATCGCCGGCAATTGCTCCCAGCATTGACATCCTCTCAATTTGTTGTTGAAGTGCTGCCCGGAAAGTATACAGAGACAACTCCACTTATCAAGCAGAGGGGAACAATCCCTGGAACAGCCTCCTGCAACGGTGCAGATATGGATTAAATTAATGCAGATAGACGTTGAGACGAGGAGACAGAGATTTCAGTTTTACCTGACGTGCGTCTTTCGGCAGCGACCCGAGCTTTTTGACTTCGGCATAAAATGCTGGCAGATCGTGATCGACGCTCTGCATCAGAACTTGAAATGCCGAAACCAGTTCATGGTAGGTCGCAGCTGATGACAGGCGTGCATTGTTGAGGCCTTTTTCCATCCACCTGTCGTAACCGGCATAACCACCCCACTCGACCTTGAGACGGTCATAGCGATCATAGCCATCGGCAATAATCTGATTTTTTGCATGCCGTTTTTCTTCAAGTCCCAAATCTGAAGAATAAACGGTCTGTAATTCGGTACGGATACTCCTCAGATAAGTCTGAAAATCGGCAGAAAGTTTCTCACGTCGCTGGCACTCCTGCCACAGCTCATGCGATTCCTGGCTGAGAAACCAGCGACGTAAACCCTCTATTTCAACTGTTTTGGCAAAAGACTCATTGAATGTCGTAGCATCCGGCACAAAAACAACCTGATGCGCCAGCTCATGAAACAGCAGCGCAGCCACGTGTATTTCATCGTTTTTCAGGAAAGTATTCAGGACAGGGTCATCAAACCAGTTGAGCGTCGAGTAGGCCTCGACCCCGTAAACATCGACGTCAAAACCCCTTGCAGAGAGCTCTTCGGCCATGGCACGTGCCGAGGTCTCATCAAAATAGCCACGATACGTGACACAACCGACGACGGGGAAGCACCATTGCTCCAGTTCGAGAGAAAACTCGGGGGCAGCGGTCAGGTTCCAAACAACATAGGGCCGTTCCAGGTCTGCATACTCATGGTAGCTGCCATTATCCGGCAAATGCAGTGAATCAACGGCAAAACGCCTCAGCCTGGCAACCGTTTCCAGCTGGCTGAGGATAATATCTGGTTGATCTTTTCTGGTCAGGATTTCATCTATGGGCTGTGCGCGTGACATCAGCTCCATGTGCCCCTTGAAACTCTGGAGCAGATAGTCGCTTTCGCCGCACGCATTCAGGAAAACAAGGCAGAGAGTCAACAAAAGGAGCAATGTCGCACGGCTTACAGTCTGCATAAACACCTGACCGTTTAGGAACGGCTGTAACCAGACGTCCGGAACCCGCCAAGATTACGGTCCGAGTCCTTGTTCAAGAGCAATCAGCCTGGCTTTGGTTTCCTTGCCAGCTCCACCGGAATACTGACCCAGGCGACCATCCGCATTGACGACGCGGTGGCAAGGCACAATCAGCGGAAAAGGATTTGTCGACATGACCCGTCCGACAGCCCGCGCTGCGCCTGCCGAACCTGCCAACCGGGCCAGGTCACGATAGGAAATCACCGAACCATATGGCACATCCCGTAACGCATTATGAACTTTGCGGGCAAACTCGGACAAACCGGCATCGTCAAGCCTGACGTCAAACGTTTTCCTGTCACCCCGAAAGTATTCCTTCAACTGGCTAAAGACCTCATCAAACAACGGCTGTGAACCCCGCCCGGCATCCGGACAATGCACACACACCTCCGACAAGGCCTTATCAGGCGAAGAAGTGAAACAGATTCTGCTTAAAAGCCCGCCACAGGATATCAGGGCAACCGTGCCGTACTCAAAAGATAACATATCCCACTGTTTCCCTGACATAGCTCAACCTTTCCGAGGCAACAACAAACGTCCGGCAATCATCGACCAGACCTGTTTGATCTCCCTGACCCCGAACACCCACAGGCCTATGACATAGACCAGAGATCCGGACAAAACCGCAGCACAAAGGACAACCAAGCGCATCATGAACGGCCCGGTGGTCAACCAGTCTGCCTGGCCGAGGATCAGTGACACCACGATAGCCATAGAACAGAGTCCGGGGATAGTTCTCAAAGTGGTGTTAAAAATTCCTGCAACATCCAGTTTACCGAGTCTCTTGGCAAGCAGCACGATGAGGATCAGGGCATTGAAGACCGAGGCGATCGTCAGGGCCAGGGCCAGCCCGGCATGACCCATAAACTGCATCAATAGCAAGCCGGAGACAAGATTGACCAGCAGCGTCCAGAAAGAGATGATTACCGGCGTGCGGGTATCTTTCATCGCATAAAAACACGGCACAGCAACGCGACTGAGGCCCACGAACAGGAGTCCCGGGGCGTACCAGGCTAGGGCGATAGCCGACTGTGAGACGTCAAACGCGGAAAAACTGCCGCGCATAAAGAACAGGCTGTAGACAGCCTGGTTGCAGAGGACCAGGCCCACAGCTGCCGGGATGGTAACCAGCATGATCAGAATCAGGGCGAAGTGCAACGACTCGCGGAAGCCATCCAGATCCTCAGACGCAGCCTGCCGGCTCATGGTCGGCAAAATCGCCTGGGCCAGCGAGACAACAAACACGCCCTGGGGGAACTCAAACAGCCTCTGACCATAGTAGAGCCAGGACACACTGCCTTCCTCCAGGAAAGAGGCCATCAGGCGTGTGACGACGACATTGATCTGGTAGATCGCCACACCGAGAATCCCTGGCAGCATCAACTTCACGACACGGACTACCGCGCTGTGACGAAAGTTAAAATCCGGCCTCAGGTCGTACCCATGACGGTACAATACCGGGATCTGCAAGGCAAACTGGAGGATGCCGCCCAGAAGAACGCCATATGCGAGCGCCGTCACTGGTTGATCCAGCCTCGGCGCCAGAATCAGGGCGGAGCCGATCATCGCCAGATTCAGGAGCACCGGAGAAAGGGCCGGCAAGAGAAAATGTCCGGACACATTCAGCACACCGGCAAATAGTGCGACCAGGCTGACGAAGAAGATATAAGGGAACATCAACCGGTTGAGCAGATCGGTCAGCGCAAGCTTCCCGGCCGTTCCGGAGAAACCATAGCCAATCAGCTTGACCAGCCAGGGTGACGACAAGATACCAAGTATCGTGACAGATGCCAGAACCAGCAGAAGAAGCGTCCAGCAGATACGCACAACCCGGCGCGCCTCATCGGTCCCTTCATGGTGAAGCACGTCGGTAAAGGTCGGTACAAACGCTGCCGTCAGTGAACCTTCAGCAAAGAATCTGCGCAGCAGGTTCGGGATGGTGAACGCAACAAAAAACGCATCTGTAACCATTCCCGCTCCGAATATCGCGGCAACAACCATGTCACGGGCCAGACCGGCGACCCTGCTGGCCATGGTGGCCAGAGTCAAAACACCTGTCGCCCTGGAGATATGCTTTTTCTCATCGTTTGCTACGGACACGGCATCAACCACCAAAACAACGCATTATTTTTCATTAATCCCCCGATTGATTATCATAACGTCCCTAAATTAAACACTATTTTTTTATATATTGGAATCTTTTTATCTTGACTGTTGTGTCTGCCAATGTTATAAAACTGACGCTTTCAAAATTAATGATACAGAGAACATGCCGGAGGAATAAAAGTGGCAAATCACAAATCAGCAGAGAAAAGACATCGTCAAAGCAAGATTCGCAACGCCCGGAACACTCATATTCGTTCCACCATGCGCAGTTACGTTAAAAAAGTTCGCATGGCAATTGCCGATGGCGACCTTGACACGGCAAAAACCCTGCTTGAAAAAGCTGTCCCCTACATTGACAAGGCGGCGACAAAGGGTGTGATTCACAAAGCGACAGCGAGCCGCAAGATCAGCCGTCTGACCAAACTGGTCAGCGGGACAGAAGCAGCAGACTGATTTTCTCTCACCATTTTACGCAGCACGGGGAGCGCTCCTGAAGGGCGTCTCCCCTTTTATTTGCGACTCATGTCGGCAATCTCGAGAAGCAGTTGCTCCAACTGCATCCTTGGCTCTCCGCCACTCGATTTCAACGCAAGGTCGGTTTCCAGGAAACGATTAAACACTTGCCTGTACTGCCGGTGGTCAAACCTGGTCGCCTGCTGCATCAACCCTTTCAGAAAATATGGGCTGGCTCCTACCCTGCGCGGCAATTCACTCTGCGGCACCTTCTGTGACACCAATTCACTGATTTTCCACATTTGCCTGAAATGACGGGCCATCATTGCGAGGATCATCAACGGAGCCTGGCCTTCAGCCAGCAGACGGTCGAGCAGGGTCAGGGCAGTTGAGCGGTCGCCCCGTCCCATCGCATCGGTCAGATCGAAAATACTCTCTATGCGCGTGTCCGAGACAATCGCGGCGACATCGGCTTCATCGGCAAGGTCGCGTTCACCGAGGTAGCCGATCAGCTTTTCCATTTCTCCCTGGACCTCGGCCAGATTTGTTCCGACTCTTTTACAGAACAGTTTCAACGCGCCAGCCGTCAAGGTCAGATTGCTGGACTTGGCCAGGTCACGCACAAAAGATGGCAGCTGGTTCTCATAAATCTTCTTGAACTCGATCGATACACCATTCTTTTTAAATAATTGGAAAATCTTGCGCCGGGCGTCTATCTTTTCCGCTGTCAGCAGCAAAACGGTTTCCGGAACAGGGTCCGCTACATAATCCAGCAGGTTTTCCAGTTGTTCTGATCTTGACTCGTGAATATTCTTGATCATCACGAGGCGACGCTCCGCAAACACGGGGAAGGTCCTGGCCTGCTCAACAACGTCATTGGGGACAAAGTCCTTACCGTAGAACTGGGTCAGGTTGAAATCCCTGTTCTCCGGAGTAACGACGGCATCCCGGACAGCCAGCATACCCTTCTCGACAAAAAAAGACTCCTGCCCATAAAGCAAAATCAGGCCGGGGACAGTTCCGGCCTGAAGGATATTTTGCAGTTCTTTTAGTGACATTGTCAGCTGTGGTTTCAGAAGTTATTTAAAAGTTGCGCGCGGATATCCTCGGCAAGGCGCCTGGCAACCTGTCTCGCCGTCAGTCGTTCCCCTTCCAGCTGCAGGTTCTTGTTAATCGCAGCACTGTAATCTTCACTGCGGCTCATTTTCTCCTGCCAAAGGACCTGGTCGTTACTGTGCTGCACCAACTTGACCGTTATATTCATGGTTGCCCGGTAATCACTAATCCTGTCAGAAGAGCTGTAGGAAATCGCGCTACTGCTAAAAGTATCGACTGTTCCGCCAATCATTAATTCCGCAGCATCGGCATTTTCAGTCAATTCAAAAAGCCTTGACCTGGAGAGCTCCTCAACCAGCGCATCAGTCATGTAATTATCCAGGTACGGCTGCGCCGTGGTATTTTCAAACAGCTGGACATACACAACTCTCGCATCGCCACCGACCCAGGGGTCAGACGCTCCGGGCACATGATACCCACATCCTGAGGCAAGCAGGACCAACAGAATCAGCAGTATACGCATTTTCTCACCCTATGACCACATTGACCAGCCGGCCGGGAACGACAATGACTTTGCGAACGTTCTTCCCCTCGGTAAAACGGGCGACATTCGCATCCGCCAGAGCCGCGGCTTCGATCGCACCCTTGTCTGCATCTGCAGGCACGGTCACCTTGCCACGTACTTTGCCATTAACCTGGACAACAATCAACAGGGTCTCTGCGGTCAGAGCATTTTCATCCCAGACCAGCCAGCGACTGTTTTCGAGAGAATCATCATAACCCAGGTTCTGCCACAACTCTTCAGCTATATGCGGGACGAACGGCGACAACAGACGGACGACTGACTCGACAGCCTCACGCATGGCTTCCGGTTCAGATTGCTTGTCGGGGAACGCTGAGATACTGTTAACCAGTTCCATGACCGCGGCAATCGCCGTGTTGAAATGAAAGCTGCCGTCGATATCTTCCGTGACCTTCTTGATCGTCCGATGCACTTGGCGACGGAGCTCATGGGCTGCCGGTTGTAGCTGTTCGACGTTGACTTGATCGGCGTCTTTAATAATTGACAGGTTCTCGTAAACCAGCCGCCAAACCCGGTTGAGAAAGCGGGAGCAGCCTTCCACGCCCTGTTCATTCCATTCAAGGTCTTTTTCCGGAGGTGAAGCAAACAGGGTAAAGAGGCGCGCCGTGTCAGCACCAAAGCGGTTGATCAGGCCATCCGGATCAATAACATTCTTCTTCGACTTACTCATCTTCTCGTTACGACCGGAAACAACCGTATTCTGGCATCGGCTGCAGAGGCCGTTATCGATCTCTTCCGGGTAAAGCCAGCCATGTTTCGGACAAGACTTGGTCTCCATGCAGACCATCCCCTGAGTTAACAAGTTCTCAAAAGGTTCATCAAGGGACACCATACCCAGATCACGCATGATTTTCGTCCAGAACCTGGCATAAAGCAGATGCATGACAGCATGCTCGACACCACCGATATACTGATCAACG
>Ga0210079_1000081_pt1 | contig 13088 bp, 13 predicted proteins | sample White_CordA_D2_FD_185587 | JGI IMG/M metagenome (GOLD analysis project Ga0210079, IMG submission 185587) | Wetland microbial communities from the San Francisco Bay, California, USA, that impact long-term carbon sequestration - White_CordA_D2... | ecosystem: Environmental > Aquatic > Marine >...
AGGGTTTTGAACAATTTCCGATTACCGAAGGCCAGCTGAAGATGCTGATCGAGGGGAATGTCTGTGATCCGGATGAGTGGGCGCAGGCTTTTGGTTTGGCGCCGATCAGTTATGCGGAGGGGATCGGGGAGTGTGTGTAAGATAACTTTTAGACCGATCAAAAACCAGAATCAAAAGCAAAACCGGGTCGTCCCGCCCGACGCCATACTTTTGTCTGGCAACAAAAGTATGCAAATGCCTTCTCCTTGCGGGGGGAATGTAGCTATTTAATCGGCCCAGCTTATTTGTCTTGAGGTTGTGGAGCAAAGTAGAACGGGTGCTTTTTGCTTCCGCCGGTCAGCTTTATCTTAACCAGATTTAAAGCAAGGGACCCAAAAATTTACCCTTCCGCGGCAACCCGCAACCCCAACGCAATCATCACCGTTCCGGTAACCCCATCAAACACCTTGCTGACCCGGGGGCGTTGCAGCCACTTTTTGGCTTGTTTGACCATCAGTGCCAAAAGGCACTGCCAGATCATGGCGATGATAAAATGCAGCCCGGCGAGAAACAGCGACTGGGCCAGGGCGGAGTGGGCCGGGTTGATGAATTGCGGCAGAAAAGCCATGTAAAAGACCGCCGTTTTGGGATTGAGGACATTCGAAAGAAGGCCCTCCCGAAGTGATCGCCCCAATTTGAAATCATTTCCTTGGCAGGTCTCGCCGTTTGCAATGGCAAAGGTCCCCTTTTTGATGACCTTGCGCCAGCTGCAGTATCCCAGCCAGACCAGGTACCCAGCCCCGGCCAGTTTAAGGGCGCTGTAGGCCCATGCCGCCTGCAGCAGGATAACCGAGATGCCCACGGCTGAGATCGTCGCATGGATGAAGAGTCCCGAGCAGATGCCGAGGCTGCTCACGGCACCATCGCGCCAGCCGCCGCGGGCGCTGTTGCGGATGACCAGCATGGTGTCGACGCCGGGGGTCAAGGTCAGCAGGGTGATGGCGACCAGGTAAGTGGTGAGTGAAGTAATCTCCATCGTCAGCCGGGTTCCAGTTAAACGGTAAAAGACCTGCTTTGGTCTAGAGGTTCTCGTCCTGGGGGAACGAAGAACTGAAACTGTAGGACTTGACGACATCCTTGTCATCGAACCGGATCACCAGGTCGCGGCTCATTTTTACGCTGTATTCACCGTATGTATAGGTGCGGAAGCCGTCCTCAATGCCGGTACGCCAAGGGTCGCCGAATATCTGCTGAATCTCGGCCTTGGTGGTGGTGCCGATCTCGATCTGGCGAACCTGCTGTACCGGGAAGGGCCGGCCGACTGAGGGCATGCAGCCGGTAAATGGCAGCGTGAGAGTCGCCAGCAGCAGCAACGTTATTATATTTCTGGGAATTCGCATGACATTTATCTCCTTGTAGGTAAAGCTCGTGGACGTATTGACATCAGCTCTGACTCCGCTCCCGGTATGCCTGGGCAATCCCGCCACCAGCGGTTTCCCGGTAAAGCGAGGGCAGGGCCTGGCCAGTTTCCTTCATGACTCTGGTAATTTCGTCAAAAGTGATCTTGTGCTCTCCACCGGAGAGCAGGGCAAAATGGCAGCAACTTAAAGCTCGGGTCGCAGCGTGGGCGTTGCGCTCGATACAGGGGATCTGCACCAGACCATTCACCGGGTCACATGTCAGTCCGAGATGATGCTCAAGGCCCATCTCGGCGGCGTACTCAATCTGCCGGATTGTGCCGCCGTGCAGCTGGGTGGCTGCTGCCGCAGCCATTGCGCAGGCGGTGCCAATTTCACCCTGGCATCCCACTTCGGCCCCTGAAATTGAAGCGTTGTGCTTGACCAGGTTGCCGATCAGGCCGGCAGTTGCCAGGGCGCGCAGAATATCCTCGGTGCTGCATTCTAGGCTTTCCATAAGATAACGCAGAACCGCCGGTAAAACCCCGCTGGCACCACAGGTTGGTGCGGTAACAATCACCCCTCCCGCCGCATTCTCTTCGGAGACGGCCAGTGCGTAAGCCCAGAGCAGTCCGTTGCGCTTGAAGTCGGGGCCATAGAGAGACGCTTTACGTTTAAATGCCTGGGCCTTGCGCCCGACACCCAGCCCTCCCGGTAAAACGCCAACATGATCCAGTCCTCGTGCAATGGAAGCTGACATCGTTCTCCAGACTTTGTCGAGGAAGGGGTAGATCTCCTCACCCTCGCAGTGGGCAACATATTCCCAGCACGATTCGCCGGTTTCCGAAGATCGGGCCAGGATCGCTTCCATGCTGTTGAGGTCGTAGATGTCGGCACTGTCAACGACTTTCCCCGCTTCCAGGAGGGCGCCGCCACCGATACTGTAGACTTCCCATTTGTCTATCAGACGGTTGTCATCTGTAAAAGCCTCGAAATGCATACCGTTTGGATGCAGGGGAAGATTTTCCTCCGGCTTCCAGACGAGTTCCCAGGCAACGTCGACAAAAACTTCACCCAGAACCTGGTCGGTCAGGTGTCCTCGTCCGGTTGCGGCCAGGCTGCCGAAGAGGGTAACGCGGAACCCGGTCGCCTCAGGGTGCCGTTCGCGAAAATTCTCGGCGGCCATGCGCGGAGCCATGGTGTGACTGCTCGACGGACCGTTGCCGATGCGGTAAAGCTCCTTGAGTGACTTCATCCTGGTTCACCCCATCTGCCGGTCCAATTTTCATCTGGCTCGGCAACAAAGCGCATCTCTTCTCCCCGGGTCGGGTGCCTGATGAGCATTTCCCGGGCATGCAGGGCGATAGCGTCTGCAGCAAAGAGTCGTTGCGAGCCGTAGCGACTGTCGCCGAGGATCGGGAACCCCCGATGAGAGAACTGGACTCGAATCTGGTGATGCCGCCCCGTCTCAAGGTTAATCTCAACGAGGCTGACGCCATCGGCATAGCACTTTCTATTATAGCTTAAACGGGCCTCTTTGCCGCCCGGGGCGTCCACAATCTGCGAGGTATATTCATTTCGTTCGAGGCGGTCGATAAAATGCGCGGATAAAGGCACCTCACCAGCAACCAGGGCCCAGTAGACTTTACGGGGTCGATGGTTGCGTATCTCTTCAGACAGGCGTGATGCCGCCTTCGATGTGCGAGCCAGCACCACCACACCTGAGGCCGTTCGATCCAGTCGGTGTACCAGCCCGAGAAACACGTTGCCCGGCTTGTCGTATTTCTCTTTAAGCCAGCTCCTGGCCTCTTCGAGCAGCGTGACGCGACCGGTCTGATCACCCTGCACCAGTTGCCCTGCAGGCTTGTTCACGACCAGCAGATGATTGTCTTCATAGAGGATCTGCATAACGGACACAAACTACACCGACTTGTGTCGGAAAGACAAGCGCATCGAAAATAGTTGACAAAAACAGTCACATTTAATAGAAATGAAAACCGTTTTCAATAACCGTCAGGAGAAATCGATATTATGGCCAAGTTTACAGGTCCGAAAGGCAAGCTCGTTCGCCGCTTTGGCGTCAACATATACGGCAACCCAAAATATGACCGGCTGCTTGAACGGCGCAGTCACGGCCCAGGTCAGCACGGCCCGAACCAGGCACGGCGCAAGGTCTCTGACTACGGCCAGCAGCTGGTTGAAAAGCAGAAGCTGCGGCATACCTACGGTCTTCTGGAAAAACAGTTCCGCAGGACCTTCCGCAAAGCGCAACAGATGCGTGGTGTGACCGGAGACAACCTGTTGAGCTTGCTCGAGACCCGTCTCGACAGCATCGCTTTTCGTGCCGGGTTTGGCTGCACCCTGATGCAGGCCCGTCAGCTGGTCAATCATGGCCATCTCAAGGTCAATGGCCGCCGGGTGGATATCGCATCGTTCCGGGTCCGGGTCGGTGACCTGATCACTGTCCGCGACAGTTCGACTTCCAGAGAACTGGCGTCTCGCTACCTGGTGGAAAGCCCGCGTTTTGATGGCGCCGAATGGCTCACCATCGACCGGAAGGAGTTGAGCGTAACGGTCAATCGTCTGCCACAGCGCGATGAAGTTCAGGTTGCGGCCAACGAGCAGATGATTGTCGAGCTCTACTCGAAGTAGCCTTGCCCCTCAGGTTTATTGTGATCAGGACATAATCCGCAACGCCAGGTAGGGGACGATAAAAAAGCTGAAGATGCAGATCTTGTAAAAAGCCATTCCGGCATAATGGATGGCATCGAATTGCCTGCGCTCGATTGTGAAAAATCGGCTGTGCATCTTGTAGACCCAGTCGTCGGCAAAGGTGATAAACAGAAACCACCAGAGCAGAATCCCCATATTCAATACCGCGCTCCACGCCAGCGTGCCCCGTAAAAGTTCCATGGTCATGTGATCCTCCAGTCGACAATGGGGGTGATCTTTGCAATATACCCTGCAAACAAGCTTTTTGTTCATGTGCCATCTAAAAAAGTCTAAACTGAACGTCCCGTCTTTACGGCAAGGAGTTTCCATGCGGCGTTTTGCCAATTTTTACATTATCATCTTCCTGTTCGATGCCGGACTCTCCCTGGTCGATGAAGTGCTTGCCGTTTACGGTACGTCTTACCCGCTTTTTAGCAACGGGCGCCTGTTGGTGGCGTTCGCGGTCATCGCCTTGAGCATGGTGGTTTACGCTTGCCTGGGCATCGACCGGCGGTTGCCCAAGCGGGTCTTCGTGCCGATGATTCTTTATATTACCTGGTGCAGTGTGGCGATGTGGCCGCTCTCCGGTGTGATCGACCGTGCGTCGCTGCCCTTGATCGCTTCGGTCGGCCAGGTTGCAACCGGCCTGCTTGCCATAGCGCTGTTGCGCGGACGGGTCCTGCTGCCGCCGGAAATATTTCTGCAAAGCGCCTTCAGCCTGCGCAACACCCTGAGTTTCATAGCTGTTAACCTGTTACTGACACCCTTTGTCTTGATCTACGCTGGTCTCGCGCTGACCAGCTACTATCTCGAAGAGCAGACGGCCGGTTTCCTGCGCATCAGTCCGGTCGGTATCTATATGGGCGAGCGCAGCTACCATCGTGACGACAAAGAGATTCGCCTGGCGGGAATGATCCATATCGGCAAGGCGGAGTACTACGAAGACCTTGCTGGTTCACTTTCGGCCGAGGCAACGATTATCCTTACTGAAGGGGTCACAGATCGTCAGCAGCTGCTGGAAAACAATTTCAACTATAGCAAGCTGGCTGGTGTGATCGGGCTGAGTTCCCAGGACAAGATGCAGATCGACGGCAACCTGGTGGACCTGGACGAGTCGAGCCAGGTAACACGAGGGGCAGGGGGTAAACCGGATATCGCCTGGGCTGATATCGACCTGAGCCGTTTTGATCCGCAGACGGTTGAATTCCTCAACACGATCGGCTTGACGCTGTTCAGCGGCAAACCGCTGCTTGAAGCTCTCGCCGAATACAGTGCCTGGGCGAATGAGAACATGACTCCGGAGCGGGTCGCCGGTGTCATGGCTGACATTATCGACAAACGTAACAAGTCGGTGATTGCCAGCCTGTCAAAGACCCTGCAACATTACGATACGATTATCATCCCCTGGGGTGCGATGCATATGCCGGGTATCGAGGCCGCGATCCTTGACCAGGGCTTTAAACAGGGAGAAAAAAAGGAAAGAATGAGCCTCGATTTCCGAACCCTTCCTTACCGGGAGTTGTGGCAGAAATGGTCTGCTCATGCCGATGCAGTCAGGGCTCCTGCATCATCAACCTGACGTCGATGGAACATCTTTTCACCAGGGGCTTAGTCCAAGCATCTTCAATACACTAGTGAAAACAAATGGTTTGAATGCCTGTCGCAAGTTTGTTCTTTCCGGATAAATTTTCGCTTTGCAGCTCTACATCTTGTAGAGTATAGTTGTCAGCCTACAATATGTGGTAGTTTTCTGTTATGCGGGGTCTTCGGGCTTTGGGGTGTATTTTTGTGCTCCGTCCGATCAGGGCCCTTTTAGAGGATGCAAAGGGATACGGACTGATGGAAGGAAATGTGATCAAGATAGCGGAAGAGCCGACAGAAATCCCCTGGCAGGAGGCCTCCCGGGATATCTGGGACAGCAAGTACCGGCTCAAAGATGCGACGGGGAAACCGGTCGACGCCGACCTGCAGGCCACCTACGAGCGGGTAGCCAGGGCGCTGGCGGCCGTTGAAACAGACGAAAAGCAACAGCACCACTGGTTCGGGCGGTTTTTGTGGGCACTGGAGAACGGGGCGATTCCGGCCGGCCGCATTACCTCCAACGCCGGAGCACTCGAACACAAGCCGGCAACTTCGACCATCAACTGCACGGTCTCGGCCACGGTTGGCGACTCAATGGACGAAATCCTGGCCAAGGTTCACGAAGCCGGCCTGACCCTCAAGGCTGGCTGCGGTATCGGCTATGATTTCTCGACTCTGCGGCCACGCAATGCCTTTGTCAACGGCGCCGGGGCCAATACCTCGGGGCCTTTGTCGTTCATGGATATCTACGACAGCATGTGCCGTACTGTTGCTTCGGCCGGTGGCCGGCGCGGTGCGCAGATGGCGACCTTCGACATCTCCCATCCGGATGTGCTCGAGTTCATCAAGGTCAAGCGGGAGGACGGCCGCCTGCGCCAGTTCAACCTGTCTCTGCTGATTACCGATGAATTCGTCGAAGCGGTCAAACAGGATGCCGACTGGCCGCTCTGCTTCCCCCTGACAGAAAAGGAGCGTGAGCGGGACGGGCTGGACCTGAAAGATTCGACCCAGGTGCTCTGGAAGGACTGGCCGGTCAAGGACGATTACATCCAGAACGAGGTCGGCCAGGTGGCCTGCAGGATTTACCGCACCATCCGCGCCAAGCAACTGTGGAACGTGATCATGGCCTCCACCTACGATTTCGCCGAGCCGGGATTCATCCTGATCGACAAGGTCAACGAGATGAACAACAACTGGTTCTGCGAAGAGATTCGCGCGACCAACCCATGCGGCGAGCAGCCGTTGCCGCCTTACGGCTCCTGCCTGCTCGGTTCGATCAACCTGACCCGTTTTGTCGAGAATCCCTTCACTGATGAAGCCTGCTTCAACTGGGAGCGCTTTCGCGAGGTGGTCGCTGTCTTCACCCGCATGCTCGACAACGTGGTGGAGATCAACGGTTTGCCCCTCGAGCAGCAGCGCGATGAAATCTTCGGCAAGCGCCGCCACGGCATGGGTTACCTCGGCCTCGGCTCGACGATCTCCCTGCTCGGCATGAAATACGGCGATGCTGACTCAATCGCGTTCACCGAACAAGTCACCTTGCAGATGGCCCTGGCCGGGTGGCAGCAGGCTCTTGACCTGGCCCGTGAAAAAGGCCCGGCTCCGGCGCTGGTCGAGGAATATACGATCACTGCGGAGATGCTGCGCAAGCGACCGGAGATGGCTGCTGACGGCATCAAGGCGGGCGACCGTGTCCCCGGCCGAGTCCTGCATTCCCGCTACAGCCGCTACATGCAGCAGCTGGCGCAAAAAGCCCCGGAGCTGGTGGCAGAGCTGGCCGAATTTGGCGCACGCTTCACTCATCATAGCTCGATTGCACCGACCGGCACCATCTCGCTGTCGATCGCCAACAACGCCTCCAATGGCATTGAACCGAGTTTTGCGCATCACTACTCGCGCAACCTGATCCGTCCCGGCAAGAAGAGCAAGGAGAAGATCGATGTCTTCTCCTATGAACTGCTGGCCTACCGGGAGCTGGTCAACCCGCAGGCCATGCCGGGGAGCAAGGACCCGAACAGGCAGCTGCCTGACAACTTCATTACCTCGGATGACATCAAGCCGAAGCAGCATGTGGATATCCAGGCCGCAGCCCAGAAATGGATCGATTCGTCGATCTCCAAGACCGCCAACGTGCCGAGTGATTTCCCCTATGATGACTTCCAGGACATCTACCTCTATGCTTACGAGCAGGGTTTAAAAGGCTGTACGACCTTCCGCTACAACCCGGAGGCTTTCCAGGGGGTCCTGGTCCAGGAGAAGGATCTTGCAGAGACGCTCTATCGCTTTACCCTGGATGACGGCACCGTGGTCGAATACCGCGGCAACCAGGAAGTGCAATACGACAACGAGACCCACACCGCGGCCAACCTGTTCGACGCCCTCAAGGAGGGCTATTACGGCAAGCTGTAACAAGGACTGAGACAATGACCAACACCATTGACAAAAAGATCGTTTCCTACGAGGTCATCAACCTCAAGGAACAGAGAGATAAAGCGGCGCTGGAAGAGCAGAACAAGATCGAGGACATGCACGAAAATGTCGAACGGCCGGAAATGCTGGTCGGCGCCACCTACAAGATCAAGACCCCGCAGAGCGAGCATGCCCTGTACGTCACCATCAACGATATGGTGCTCAATTACGCCACCGAAAATGAGATTCGCCGGCCTTTCGAGATCTTTATCAACTCGAAGAACCTGGACCACTTCCAGTGGGTCGTAGCGCTGACCCGGGTGATGTCGGCAGTGTTTCGCAAGGGCGGCGATGTCACCTTCCTGGTTAATGAGATGAAGGCGGTCTTCGACCCCCAGGGTGGTTACTTCAAGTCCGGAGGTGGGGGCTTCATGCCGTCGATCGTCGCGGAGATCGGCCACGTCCTGGAAAGACACATGAAGATGATCGGCCTGCTCGAGGATAAGCAGATGCCTGAAGCTCACCTCGAAATGCTGCAGGCCAAGCGTGCCGAGTACGACATCCTCAAAGGACAGCCGCAGTCGCGAGAAGACGCTGTCTTCCCGGCAGACGCCAAGATGTGCGGCAAATGCTACAACAAAGCCGTCATCGTCATGGATGGCTGCCTGACCTGTTTGAACTGTGGCGACTCCAAGTGCGGCTGACTCAGAAGCGCGTACTGACGGTATGGAGAAAAGATAATGTCGAGGACTAATTGGGACAGCCGTTGGATGGCCCTGGCCCAACTGATTGCGACCTGGAGCAAGGACCGCGGCAGAAAGGTTGGCGCGGTCATCGTCGGTCCTGACAATGAAGTCCGCTCAACCGGCTTCAATGGCATCCCCCGTGGAGTGAACGATGATGTCGAGGAGCGCCACGACGCAGCCTCGGGCGAGAAGTACCTTTGGGTTTCGCACGCAGAGCGCAACGCAATCTACAACGCTGCCCTGCTGGGGGTCTCAACCAAGGGCTGCACGATCTATGTGCCCTGGTATCCCTGTATCGAGTGCGCCAAGGCAATCGTTCAGGCGGGCATTGGCAGGATCGTCTGTTTCGAACCCGACCTGTCAGATAGCAACTGGGGCAAAGACTTTGAAAAATCGCTGATCATTCTTGGTGAAGGCAATGTCGTCACCAAGCTTGTTGAACAGAAAAATTACCTGCAGGCGACAATCGACAGGGAAATCCTGGTCGGCAACGTACCGGTCGGCCCGATCGGCTGACGACAAGTCTCCGGCCGGCAGCACTCAGTCGCTTACCGCCCGCTATGGCGCTCGGCAAAAGTTTTGAAACGCTTCAGTCTGAAATAAGTCTCCCGTTCCCGTTCGGCCAGGTAGTGGCCCATGGCATGGATGTTCTTTTGCAGTTCAGGCGCGATCCGCTCTTCGAGAATCCGGATTCGCCGCGTCAGACGCACCAACTCTTCGGCCAGGCGCCGGAACTTCCCTTCAAAATTGGCCAGTGACAGCATCTCCTCAACGATCCCCTCGAACTCGTCGATCGCCTCGTCCAGCCATGGTGAGCTGCCGAGCATGTCGTAAGGCCGTTCTTCGAAATTGCGGGCAACCGTTTCATGCATGGTCAGGTCGCGAAAGCGCAGGCCGAGCAGATTGCCTTCGGTGACTTCGACGGCGATCTCGCGCCGGCTGGCAGCGGCCAGGGCAACGACGGCTGGAGAGCCTTCACGGGCTTTGCTGACGTGCAGGGCGTCAATGGCTCGCGCGTAGGCCAGGCTGAGTTCCTCCCTTGACTTGATCAGCGGTTGGGTGATCTTGAGAAACTCCTTGATCAGGGCCTGGCGACGACCCTTGAGGATTGTCGTGCAGTTGTCGACGGCACGCAGACGGTCTTTCAGCTGAAGCAGGTTGGTTCGGGTCGGCTGGATCATCGTGTCACCTCCCGGAACGCGTCAAGCAGTCGTTGCGCCGCATCCAGGGTGTCATCGATGGTCCGGCGCAGCTTACCCTGATGGACGAAATCCGTTTCGAAACGGTCGGCAAAATCGAGCAGCAATCGATCTTCCGCCAGCATGCCGTCGCGCCCGACCACGGCCTCGAGACGGCGCAGGTCACAGCCCTTGGCGTAAGTGCGGTAAAGGTGGTTGGCCAGGTCGCGGTGATCCTTGCGGGTCTGTCCTTTGCCGATGCCGTGCTGCATCAGACGTGACAGGCTCGGCAGCACCTCCACCGGTGGGTAGATGCCCTTCTGGTGGAGTTCCCGCGACAGAACGATCTGGCCTTCTGTGATATAGCCGGTGAGGTCGGGTATCGGGTGGGTGATATCGTCTTCCGGCATGGTCACGGTTGGCAGCAGGGTGACCGAACCCTTGCGGTTGTGGATGCGCCCGGCCCGTTCGTAAAGGGAGGCCAGGTCCGAGTACATATGGCCGGGATAACCACGCCGGCCGGGGAGTTCCTCGCGGGCGGTGGAAATTTCACGCAAGGCATCGCAGTAGTTGGTCATGTCGGTGATGATCACCAGCACGTCCATCTCCTGGCGGAAGGCCATGTCCTCGGCAACCGTCAGCGCCAGGCGGGGTGCCAGCAGACGCTCGACCACCGGGTCGTCGGCGAGGTTTATGAAGCAGACAAAGCGGCTCTGCATGTGCTCGAGAGTCTGCTGATAGAACTGGTACTCGAAATGGGTCAGGCCGAGGGCAACGAAAACCAGGACAAAGTTGCCACCATCAGTCAGGCGGGCCTGGCGCAGGATCTGATCGGTCATCTCCCTGGCCGGCAGGCCGGAACAGGAGAAGATCGGCAGCTTCTGTCCCTTGACCAGGGTGTTCAGCCCGTCGATGGTCGAAAAGCCGGTTTCGATAAACTCGAACGGGTGGGCACGCGCCACCGGGTTGATCGGTGCACCGAGCACCGGCATGCGAAATTCGGGGATAAACATCGGCAGACCATCCCGTGGCCTGAATGAACCATCGAAGACCCTTCCGAGGACGCCGGCGCCTAGCGGGACGCGCATCACTGCATCGGTGAAGCTGACCGTAGTATTGCGCGTGTCAAGACCCTGGGTCCCGCCGAACACCTGTATCAACACCTGCTCACCGGAAATTTTGAGGACTTCGCCGCTCAGATTGCGTCCGTCCGGTGTCTCGATGCGCACCAGCTCACCGAGACGGGCGGCGAAGACCCGGTCGAGGAACAGCAGCGGTCCGCGGATGGCGCTGACCGAACTGTATCGATGTTCAGCCAGACGCATTAGCATCCTCCATGAGCAGGTCATCAAGCAGGGCCCCTTCCTTGAGGCCCGTATTGATTTGCTCGTGTTCGGCAATCAGTGTTTTGATCTGTTCGAGGGTGTTTTTCGGCGTCGCGTAAGCATCGTCGGTGAAGCTGTTCTGACAAAGAAAATCAAGCCGGATCTTTTCCGCGGTCCGCATCATCAGGCGGTCCGCATCCTGCAGCCCTTCCATGCCGACCACTTCCGCCACCTCGCGCAGGGCCTCTTCACGCTGCAGAATGTCACGACAACGACTTTGCAGCCTGGCCCACTCGCCGTGCTGCTCGGTGAAATGTGCCATGGCAGTGTCGCTGTACAGGGAGTAGCTATGGGTCCAGTTGATCGCCGGGAAATGCCTGCGATGGGCAAGCTGCGTGTCGAGCATGTAAAGGGCTCCAGCGACGCGCAGGCAGGCCTGGGTGACCGGTTCGGCGAAATCGGCGCCGGGCGGTGATACCGCGAGAATCATGCTCAGTGAACCGCTGGCGCCGCTGAGTGTTTCTACGACCCCGGCGCGTTCGATAAAACCAGAAAGCCGCGAGCCGAGATAGGTCGGATAGCCATCCTCGCCGGGCATCTCCTCCAACGCCGCGGAAATCTCGCGCAGCGCCTCGGCCCAACGTGACAGGCTGTCGGCAAGGAACAGCACGTTGAGACCCATGTCGCGATAGTATTCGGCCATGGTGACTGCGGTAAAGATTGATGACTCGCGGGCTGCGACCGGCATGTTCGAGGTGTTGGCGACGATGATGGTCCGCTCCATCAGCGGCCGGTCGCTGCGCGGGTCCTGCAGCTCGCTGAATTCGTCGAGCAGTCCGGCCATCTCGTTGCCTCGCTCACCGCAGCCGACGTAGACGACCACGTCAACATCGGCGAATTTGGCGATCGTCTGCTCGAGCACAGTCTTGCCGGTGCCGAATCCGCCCGGGACGATGGAGACCCCGCCCTTGAGCATCGGAAAGAGAAAGTCGAGGCAGCGCTGGCCTGTGACGAGCGGCGTAACCGGTGGAAGCTTGCGTCGGACCGGCCGTGCCTTGCGGACCGGCCAACTGTGCCAGCCGAGCAGTGGCTGGCCGTCTTCGAAGTGCGCAGCCGGGTTCTCCAGCTGCAGCTTCCCGGTATTCATTTGAGCCAGCGTGCCGTCCCGCGTAGACAGGAGCAGATGATCGATATGTCCCTCGCGGACCTTGCCGAAGGGCGCGCCGGTTTTCAGGGCGGCGCCGACCGTGCATTCGGTGCTGAAATCCCAGCTCCGGCTGCAGTCGAGTGGAAAAGGGTCCTGTCCGCTGGAGATGAAATCACCGCCGTCTTCCTGCAGCTTGTGGAGGGGGCGTTGCAGGCCGTCGAACACGCCGCCGAGCAGTCCCGGACCAAGGCGTACCGTCAAAGGCCCCTGCGCGGTCGTGACCGGCTCACCAATGCCGAGGCCACGGTTGTCCTCGAAGACCTGGACCGTGGCGATCCGGCCTTCGAGACGGACCACTTCGCCGGTCAATCGGCTGATGCCGACAAACACCCGGTCACCGATTTTCAGATCGGCCAGGTCGACGCATACGGTGGCGCCGCTGATGCGAGTGACCATGCCGTTCATTGCTGCAACCTCACATGATAGCCAAGAACTCTTTGTACCAGGCGCTGCAATTCGTCGACCGGCTGGGCGAGCCGGCCTGCCGGCGCTGGCAGGGTGACCAGAACTCCCGGCCAGCGCTCGGTCAACTCGCGCAGCCGGACCGGGTCAAT
>Ga0210079_1000082_pt1 | contig 13056 bp, 8 predicted proteins | sample White_CordA_D2_FD_185587 | JGI IMG/M metagenome (GOLD analysis project Ga0210079, IMG submission 185587) | Wetland microbial communities from the San Francisco Bay, California, USA, that impact long-term carbon sequestration - White_CordA_D2... | ecosystem: Environmental > Aquatic > Marine >...
ATGATCTTCCAGGAGCCGATGACTTCGCTAAACCCGGTTTTCCGCATCGGCGACCAGATCATGGAAAGCCTGCAATTGCATCGTGGCTATAACAAAGAGAAATCGACAAGGATTGCAGCCGAGCTGCTACACAGTGTCGGCATCCCCGCGGCAGAACAGAGGCTGAAAGATTACCCGCATCAACTCTCCGGCGGCATGCGCCAGCGGGTCATGATTGCCATGGCACTTGCTTGTAACCCGCAACTTCTGATAGCTGATGAACCAACCACCGCACTTGACGTTACGATTCAGGCACAGATCATGGACTTGCTCGGCAAGATCAAGGCAGAGCACAACATGGCGACGCTTTTAATCACCCACGATCTCGGTGTGGTTGCCGAGAATGCCGACCGGGTGGCCATTATGTACGCCGGACGGATTCTCGAGACCGCCCCGGTCAAGGAGCTCTATGCCAACGCTGTCCATCCGTATACTCGCGGACTCCTGGCCTGCATACCACGGGTTGGTGAGCACCGCAAACGCCTGGTCCCGATCGAGGGGAGCGTGCCTGAACCGGGGACAATTCGCGAGGGTTGCTCCTTTCTGGAGCGTTGCAGTGAATCCTTTGCCCCGTGCCGTGGAGAAATGCCACCTCTCAAAGAGGTGCAACCCGGCCACTGGGTGCGATGCTGGCAGGTGCAATAATGCCGATACTTCTGAGCGTTGAAAATCTGCACAAGGCCTTTAAGGTCAGTGCCAAACGCCCGGGCGCGCCAAAGCTACGGCTAAAAGCCGTAGATGGCGTATCGTTCGAAATTGAGGCCGGCGAGACTCTCGGCCTGGTCGGTGAATCGGGTTGCGGCAAATCGACCGTCGGCAAGTTGCTGTTGCGCCTGATAGAGCCTGACGATGGCATCATACGCTTTGCAGACAAGTCTGTGACCGCTATGCCGAAACGGCAACTGACCGCGCTCCGACGTGACATGCAGATGATTTTCCAGGACCCGTTCTCTTCACTCAATCCGCGGATGCGGGTCGGCGAGATCATTGGTGAGCCGCTGGTTGTGCATGATCTGGTCAACGGCAAGGATCCCCGCAACCAGGTCCTTACCCTGATGGACAAGGTCGGGCTTTCTGCGGAACATTACGATCGCTATCCCCACGAATTCTCCGGCGGCCAACGCCAGCGTATCGGCATTGCCCGAACCCTGGCAGTGCAACCTCGCCTGGTGGTCGCCGACGAACCGGTCTCGGCGCTCGATCTCTCGATTCAGGCCCAGATCGTCAATCTCCTCAAGGACCTGCAGGAAGAATTCGGCCTGACCTACCTGTTCATCTCGCATGATTTGGGCGTCATCGAGCATGTCTGCGACCGAGTCGCGGTCATGTACCTGGGGAGAATCGTCGAAATCGCCTCTGCGGAAGATTTATACGATCGACCCCGCCACCCTTATACCGAGGCTCTGATGAACGCCGTGCCCGTCCCGGACCCCAACCGGCACCGCCAGAAGCAGGTCCTCAGCGGCGAGATCCCCTCACCGATCGATCCGCCCACAGGTTGTCACTTCCACCCGCGCTGCCCTTACGCAAAAGATATCTGCCAGAAGGAATACCCTGTCTTATCCGAACAGCTGCCCGGCCACAAGGCGGCCTGCCATTTCAGTGCAGAAGTCGGCGATTTTCGCACGACTATCAACCAGGATTCAACCGGGGGTTGAATGCAAAATCGATCTAGGAATTAAATGGAGAGATTATATGCCGAGTTTTGATGTTGTTTTCAAGGTGGACCTGCAGGAAGTGGACAATGCCATCAACCAGGCGCGCAAAGAGATCAACCAGCGCTTCGATTTCAAAGGCACTCATAATGAAATAAACCTGGAGAACGACTGTATCGTCATCCTCGCCGCCGACGATTACAAGCTGACGGCGGTCGTCGACATTCTGCGTGGCAAACTGGCGCGCCGTGAAGTCTCGCCGAGCTGTCTTGATTTCGGCAAGCAAGAGCCAGCTTCGCACGGCGCTGTGCGCCAACGTATCAATATCCTCCAGGGGATCGACAAGGAGACAGGTAAGCAGATAGCCAAAGCGACCAAGGAGAGCAAGCTCAAGGTCCAGGCCCAGATCATGGAGGACCAGGTGCGGGTCAGTGGCAAGAAGATCGACGACCTGCAGGAAGTTATCCAGCTACTCAAGGGTAAGGACTTCGGGATCGACCTGCAGTTCATCAACATGCGAAGCTGAAGCCTGACCCTTCATTCATGGGAATTATACCGTGAAGATAATACATGCCCTATCCATAGCGTGCCTGTTGCTCCTGCTGACAGCCTGTCCGGATCGAAAACCTGCGAACCAAGCCCCCGAGCCATGCACGGAACGATGGTATCAAGAGCTGGAAACAACCGTCTCCTCAGGTGATGGCATGGGGCACGGGCCGGACATCGGCTCCGAGGAATGGAAGTCCGTTATAGAGTTCAAACTCGGGGTTCGCGGCAACCAGGGCGTCCCGGACCGAAACAGCCGGGAGTGGTGCCGCTTTATCGACGATTTGTTATAGGGCAAGTCCGCAAGCAGTGTGGAGCGCTCAGCATAGCAAGCGGAGGGTCTGCTTCCGACCTCGAGGATGAACCGAGACAAGCTCCGTCACTTCGCACAAAAGGCCTTGACAGCATCAACCACTTTCGGAATATCGGACGCATCAAAATCGTGATGTGTTACCAGCCGCAACGGGCCATAACCCCCGGCCAGAATTCCCATTTTCTTAAGGTAGGCAAGAAGATTTACTTGCCGGTCAGAATCCATGGTGACGAAGACCATATTGGTCTCAACGGCATCCATATCAACATCCAGACCGTCGATTTCTGACAAACCCGCAGCCAGTTCACGGGCATTCCGATGATCTTCACATAGACGCAAGACATTGTTTTCAAGTGCATGGATCCCCGCGGCGGCGAGAACCCCAGCCTGACGCATACCGCCACCGGCCATCTTGCGCCAGCGATGAGCACGCGCGATAAACTCCTGCGAACCGACCAGCACGGAGCCAACCGGAGCCCCCAGACCTTTGGACAGGCATATTGAGATCGAATCATAGTGCTGCGTGATTTGTGACAGGGGAACCTGCTGGCTGACAGCAGCATTGAACACCCGCGCACCGTCGAGATGCAGCTTCAGGCCATGCTTTTTGGCAAAGGCCGAGGCTTCTGCCTGGTAATCCAGAGCCAAGACCCTTCCCCCCCTAGTATTTTCCAGGCACAACAGGTTGGTGATGGCAAAATGCTCATCGACCGGTTTGATCGCCGCAGCGATCTTTCCCAGATCAAGAGACCCGTTCTCCTCGAAATCGACCGGTTGCGGCTGCACACCACCGAAAACCGCCGCACCGCCTGCCTCGTAACGATAACAATGCGCCTGCTGCCCGGCGATGTACTCTTCACCTCGCTGGCAGTGTGAAAGAATTGCCAGGAGGTTTCCCTGGGTGCCGCTCGGCACAAACAGGGCGGCCTCCTTGCCCGCCATATCCGCAGCCAACTCCTGCAGACGGTTGACTGTCGGGTCCTCACCATAGACATCATCTCCGAGTTCGGCTTCAAACATGGCCTGACGCATGGTCTCTGTGGGCCTGGTCACTGTATCACTGCGCAGATCGATGATTTTCATCTTGATCACTTCTCCTCACTGGACGACTAGACTGGTCATAACATAACACCAGAAAGGCCACAGGGCTATATAGCTTTACAGTTTTGACTCCTTGCCGCGCAGCTTCACTTCTTGACACATGCGTGCCAAAAATGGCACAATTTCGCGTCACCTCCACCCACGTTTACCCAGGAGAGCTATGGGCCCGATCATTACCGTCAAGGAAAACTGTCGTAAATGTTACGCCTGCGTCCGCAACTGTCCGGTCAAGGCGATCCGGGTACACCGCAATTACGCCGAAGTCATCAGCGACCGATGTATCGGCTGCGGGAACTGCGTCAAGAGCTGCTCACAGAAAGCCAAGGTGATATCTGACCACGTCGGTGAGTGCCAACGCCTGCTGGCAGCCGAGAACCCGCCGATTGCAATTCTCGGTTGCTCGCATCCGGCCTTTTTCAATGACATTCGCTCGGGCCAGCTGGTAACGGGCCTACGGCGTCTCGGTTTTGCAGAAGTCCACGAAGGCGCTGTCGGCGTTGACCTGCTGCGCGACAGTTATCTGAAAAGCCTGGACCGTAACAAGCCCTACCCTCTGATTACAACCCACTGTCCGACAATCGTCGATCTGATCGAACGCCATTATCCGCAATTATTGAAAAACCTGATCGGACTCGTTTCGCCGATGGTAGCGATCGGCCGCTTTATCAAAAGCCGCGCCCGGAAGGGCACACCGGTTGTCTATATCAGCTCTTGTATTGCCGGCAAGTTTGAGATTACCGCAGAGCAAACCGAGGGGGCGATTGACTGTGTGATCTCCTACCGGGAGCTCAGTCAGATGTTCAAAGAGCGCAGCCTTGACCTCAAGCGCCTCGGAGAAACCGCTTTCGACGGCGTGGAGCCCAAGCGCGGCAGGCTCTTTGCAATTTCCGGCGGACCATTCAAATCTTTTGACATCGCCAGTGAAATTACCAACCAGGACTACGTGGAAACGGAGGGTGAAGAAAACGCCCTTGAAGTTATCAAAGACCTGGCTGCCGGCCGAATTTCACCCAAAGTGGCTGATATCCGCTTCTGCAACGGCGGCTGCATCGGCGGCCCGGGCAAGAACAACCGCCTGACCACATTTTCCAAACGCAACCTGATCATTGACCAGCATCTTAACCAGAACCTTTATTATCGGACCAAGTCCACGTACATCGCAGATATACCCTTACCTGATTTCACCAGAACCTTTTCCAACAAGCATGAGCGGCCGAAAACCCCCAGCAGCGAGCGCTTGCGACAGATCCTTCAGGCGACTGACAAATATGAAACCAAGGACGAACTGAACTGTGGCGCCTGTGGGTATACGACCTGTCGTGAACACGCGGTCGCCGTCTACCGGGAGTTGGCGGAGGGGGACATGTGCCTCCCCTACTCGTTGAAACGCCTGGAAGAGGATCACATCAAGCTTACCCAGAAATACGAGTTGGCCCAACACGCCCTGAAACAGGAATTTGGTGCAACGTCAATCGTTGGTCACGACCCCCGCACCCGTGAGGTCATCAAACTGATTCACCAGGTCGGCCCGACGCCGACAACGGTACTGATCCGTGGCGAGAGCGGAACCGGCAAGGAGCTTACCGCACGTGCCATCCATGCGCAGAGCCAGAGAGCCGACAAACCCCTGGTCTCGGTAAATTGCACAACCCTGACGGACAGCCTTCTGGAAAGCGAACTTTTCGGTCACAAGAAAGGATCCTTTACCGGCGCGATCCATGACAAGCGCGGCCTCTTTGAAGCAGCTGACGGCGGCACTATTTTCCTTGATGAAGTTGGCGATATCACACCGAAACTGCAGGCTGAACTGTTACGTGTGCTGGACAGCGGAGAAATCAGGCCGGTTGGTGGCAACGCTTCGGCAAAGGTTGACGTTCGCCTGATTGCAGCAACCAACCGCAACCTTGAGCAGGGAGTGGCCGAAGGGTGGTTTCGAGAGGACCTCTTTTACCGACTGAACGTCTTTACCATCACCATGCCCCCGCTGAGGAATCGTCTTGAATCACTCGATGAACTGCTCGAGGCATTCATCGCCAAAGCGAGCACCCGGGTCAACAAAAACCTGGTCGGAATTGAAGACCGCGCAATCCATGCCATGCGCCAGTATCATTGGCCCGGCAATATCCGCGAGTTGCAGAACATCATCGAACGCGCCGCTGTTTTGACCCGCGATGAGATCATCAGGCTGGATAATTTGCCGGTTGTTTTCGGCGAACTGGTTTTGCAAGCCGCGGATGAAAAAAGCGCCGACACACTGCGGACTCAACGCCAGAAGCATTTCAACCAGGTTGAAAAAAACCTCATGACCCGCTACCTACGCGAGGCTCAAGGCAACGTTTCGGCGGCAGCTCGACTGGCCGGGATTCCCCGACGCACCTTCTATCGTATGCTTGATCGCAATGGCCTCAACGGAGTTGACTTCAAGTCCTGACACAAAAATGAGACGATTCTAAGACAATAATTGTCATATATCACCAATACATTGTGTCACTCATGGCACAGCGATATCGCCCACCATTATGGTGTTTTCCCCACCTGCCTCAATAATATGTGCCACCTTAGGCACACTTTAAGCGAATTGGCAAGATCAAGGCAACACGCCTAAAACCCCGCTAAAACAGCGGTTCACAGGAAACATTGAGAAAATCAAAACTCTGGCACGATGATTGCTGATAAAGTTGACCAACTGTCTAGGGACAATAGATTCCATCCTAAGGTTTCCTGTTCCCTTGTTTACGCCGCCACGGAACCTCTCTCCTCCGGGCGGCGTTTTTTTATCAGGACGCCCAGATTTGAGGTCATGGATATATTTTTAAGTCGCCAAATGAGCTGACCTCAGCTATCATGTTAAAGATAGTCAATCTTCCTTTATTCTGATCAACTCCATGTCACCTACACAACGGCCCAAAATAGGTATCACGACCCTTGAAGATATCAGTGCACTGATTCTCCAGTCACATGATCTCGACGAGACCCTGCGCAATATCGTAACACTTGTTGCGCGCCGCATGCGCACGGACGTCTGCTCAATTTATCTGCTGGATGCAGACAACGTGACCTTGCGCCTGCAGGCATCCAAAGGCCTTTCCCGCAAGGCGGTTGGTAAAGTCTCACTGCAAATCGGTGAGGGTCTCACCGGTATGGCGGCCCAGAAACGTCACGCGATCGCCATAGAAGAGCCACAGGAGCATCCAAGCTACCGATATTTCAAGGAGACCGGCGAGGAGCGCTTTCACTCTTTTCTTGGCATTCCACTTTTTGATCGCAGCAATCCGCTCGGTGTCATCGTCCTCCAGACCAAGGAACCTCGTCAATTCAATAAAGAAGAGATTAGCGCCCTTTCGACGATTGCCTTCCAGATCTCATCAATTGTCGTCAATGCACGCCTGCTTGACTCGATTCGCCAACATCAGGAAGAGAGCGTGCGTGTCGGTGAAGCCCTGGCGAAGGCTCAGCAGTCCAGTACGGATATGGATAGCTCTACCGATGACGCATCCAAGAACGTTCTTTCAGGCAGGATTGCCTATCCCGGGGTTGCCATGGGACCGGCAGCCATTCTCGAGGAAAGGCTCGGTTTTGCCGACATTCTGCATGAAGAAGAAGTAGACATACAAGCCGAGTTGCAAAATCTTGAAAGCGCCCTGGAAAAGACCTGCATCCAGACTATCTTCCTCGAGAAACGCGTCGCACAGCGTCTGAATGAAAGCGATGCGGCAATCTTCCACACCCATCTTATGATTCTGGAGGATCGCAGCTTCACCAAAAAACTGCAGCAGGAAATCCATGACGGGCACAGTGCCGCGTACGCGCTGGAAAAGACCGTTGCCGATTACATCGAGGCTTTTGCCAAGATGGACGACCCATATCTCCGGGAACGTGCTATCGACATGGAAGATATCGGCCGGCGGATTCTGGCCAACCTGGTCGGGGACGGTGCAGACCATACCCTGCACCTGAAACACCCCAGCGTGCTGGTCGCCAGGAGGATCCTGCCCTCTGACATGGCCACGCTCGACAACGATCAGATCCTCGGCATCATTACCGAGGACAGTGAAACGAGTTCACATGCCGTAATCATGGCCAAAGCGATGGGTATTCCGGCAATCGTCGGCGCCCGCGGAGCGCTAAGACAGATCGCACCGGAAGATGATCTGATCATAGATGCCAACTCGGGGCAGATTTACATCAAACCGCTGGAGGCGATCAGAGAGGAATATCAAAGGCTTCTCGCGGATCAAACACGTGAGCTATGCCGTCTTGATCAGTACCGGGACCAGCCTGCCGAAACTTCTGATGGCCAAAGAATCGTCTTGCGCGCCAACATCGGTCTGATCAGTGATATATCTGTTGCAAAACGTTTCGGTGCCGAAGGCGTAGGTCTCTATCGGACCGAGTTCCCCTATATGGCCCGGGGCGATTTTCCGGATCGCAACGATCAGTACGAATTGTACAGCAAAGTGGTCAAGGAATTCGACGGGCAACCCGTCACTATTCGGACCCTCGATATAGGTGGTGACAAAGGGCTCCCTTACTTCAGCCCGCCGAAGGAAGACAACCCGTTCATGGGCTGGCGTTCCGTACGGGTCTCACTGGACAACCTTGACATCTTCCGTACCCAGATAGAGGCAATTCTGATGGCCGGCTGCGATGGTCCGGTCAAACTTCTGTTTCCGATGATTTCAAGCCTTGACGAAACACGGGCCTGCCTTGAAGTCGTCAAGGAAGCACGGGCCAATCTCAAAAAAGACGGCTTGAACTGCCCGGATAAAATACCGGTCGGCGTCATGATTGAAGTACCTGCCGCGGTCAGGCTGGTCCCACAACTCGCCAATGAGGTTGACTTCTTCGCCTTGGGCACCAATGACCTGGTCCAGTACCTGCTTGCCGCTGACCGCAACAACCCACTGGTCAGGAAATATTACGATCCGCTGCACCCTGCAGTCCTTCAGGTCCTCCATGAAGTCACCACTATCGCGCTGTCGCGTGGCAAAGGTGTCAGTCTCTGTGGTGAGATGGCAACCGACCCCTTGACCATGTTGCTTCTGCTCGGCATGGGCTTGAGAGAGTTCTCCATGCCGGCACCGTTCATCCCTCGCATCAAGGCCTTTCTGAAAGGGGTATCACTGGAAATGGCCAGTCAACGCTACAAGGAAATACACGCCATGGACAACAGCACACAGATTCGCCAACATCTGGCTGAGATTTTGGAGGATGTTGAGTTGGGGTATTGAGGGGCAACTTTAAAGTTTTAAGGGCAACAGATGAACCATCTGTTGCCCTTCATCATTATCAAACCATTCCTACTTCAAAGCCCGAATCTTCTCGAGACTCTCCTGTAAAACCTTCATCTTCTCTTCGGCATCCCTGAGCTTGCCGCGATCCTTCTCAAGGACATGTGCAGGAGCATTGGCGACAAATTTCTCATTGGATAATTTCTTGGCAAACAGATCGATATCTTTCTGGACCTTGGCGATCTCTTTCTGTAGCCGCTTTTCCTCCTCCGCGACATCCACCAGGCCGGCCAGCGGCAGGGATATCTCCACATCACCGGCGACCTGGGTGGCAGATTGTTCCGGGGGAGCGAGACTCTGACCGATGGTCAGTTCACCGACCTTGCCAAGTACGCGGATGGCTGCGCTGCCCTCTTCGAGGATCTCCTGTGAGCGGCCGGATTTACAGTTGAGCAGGGCGGCCACCTGCCTGCCAGGCGGCACATCCATCTCACCGCGAATGTTCCGGATCGCCCGGATCACTTCCATAACCAACTCCATCCGCTCCGCACCAGCGACATCTGTCGGCAATCCGCAGCCATCAGGAAATTCAGCTTGCATGATCGTAACGCAGGGGCGCTCGCCAGGCAGGGCCTGCCAGATTTCTTCGGTAATAAAAGGCATGAACGGGTGCAGCAAACGCAAAAGCTGTTCGAGCACGGTGAAAAGCACACTCTGCACCCTCCTCCTGGCGTGCAGATCATCACCATACAGATCATCCTTGGCCATCTCGATATACCAGTCACAAAAGTTGTGCCAGGTAAAAGCATAGAGAGTACTGGCGGCCTCGTTGAATTTGTAATCATCGAGAGCCTGGCTGGTCTGACGGATGGTTTCTTCCAGGCGGGTCAGAATCCAACGATCTGCATCGGACAGTTCAAGCTCGTTCAGGTCGATCCCGGATGGATCGAAATCCTCGAGATTCATAAGGGCAAAACGGCTGGCATTCCAGAGTTTGTTGCAGAAGTTGCGATAGCCGGCGATTCTCTCGGTGGAGAGCTTGATGTCACGCCCCATCGCTGCGAACGAGGTCAGGGTGAAACGGAAGGCATCGGCGCCGTACTCTTCTATAACGTGCAGCGGGTCGATCACGTTGCCCTTGCTCTTGCTCATCTTTTGTCCCTGGGCATCGCGCACCAAGGCATGGATGTAGACGTCCTTGAAGGGCACGTCCTGCATAAACTTGAGACCCATCATCATCATACGTGCCACCCAGAAGAACAGGATGTCAAAGCCGGTGACCAGGCAGGACGTCGGATAAAACTTCGCCAGCGTATCGGTCTGGCCTGGCCAGCCCATGGTCGAGAAAGGCCAGAGCGCCGAGGAGAACCAGGTATCGAGGACATCCGTATCCTGGCGGATGCCTGCACTGCCACAGTGAGCACAAACCGTTGCATCCTCACGGCTGACGGTCAGTTCATCGCAATCCTCGCAATACCAGACCGGGATCCGATGCCCCCACCAGATCTGGCGGCTGATGCACCAGTCCTGGAGGTTGAACATCCACTCGAAATAGGTCTTTTCCCATTGTTGTGGGACAATCCGGGTGTCACCCTGCTGAACAGCTCTGATCGCCTCTTCGGCCAGGGGGCCGACCTTGACATACCACTGCAGTGAGAGATATGGCTCGATCACGGTCTTGCAGCGGTAGCACTCGCCGACAGCGTTTTCGTAGTTGTCGATTTTCTCCAGCAAGCCCTGGTTCTCCAGGTCGGCAACAACGCTGGCACGGGCCTCGTAGCGCTCCTGACCCTGGTAAGGACCGCCATTTTCGTTGACGATCCCAGACTCGTCGAAGATATTGATCTCCTCGAGATTGTGCCGTCTGCCCAATTCGAAGTCGTTGAAATCATGGGCCGGAGTAATTTTCACTGCACCGCTGCCGAAATCCTTGTCAACGTATTCATCGGCAACGATCGGAATTTCTCGATTGACCAGCGGCAGGAGGACCTTCTTGCCGACCAGGTCACTGTAACGCCCATCATCAGGGTGAACGGCAACAGCTGTATCGCCAAGCATCGTCTCAGGCCGCGTGGTTGCAACGACCATAAAGCGATCGGTACCGATCACCGGGTAGCGCAGGTGCCACAAATGGCCCTTCTTGTCGTCGTGTTCAACCTCCAGGTCTGACAAGGCTGTATGACAGCGTGGGCACCAGTTGATCAAACGATTGGCACGGTAGATCAGGTTGTCTTCGTAGAGTCTGACAAAAACTTCCCTGACAGCCTTTGAGAGTCCTTCGTCCATGGTGAATCGTTCACGCTCCCAGTCACAGGAGGCACCGAGACGTTTGAGCTGTTCAATGATCTGGCCACCGGACTCTTCTCGCCACTTCCAGACCTTTTCGATAAACGGCTCACGACCGATAGCATGCCGGTCAGTGCCTTCAGCGTCGAGCTGTTTTTCCACCACGTTCTGGGTCGCAATGCCGGCATGATCGGTGCCCGGCATCCAGAGCACCTCACAGCCGCACATGCGCTTCCAGCGACAGAGAATATCCTGCAGGGTATTGTTCAGGGCATGACCCATGTGCAATACGCCGGTCACATTAGGTGGCGGGATTACGATCGAGTAGTGCGGCTTTGCCGAGTTTTCATCGGCGCGAAAATATCCGCAGCTTTCCCACTCCTGGTACCATTTTCGCTCGACGTCATGCGGTTCATAACCCTTGCTCAACTTTTGTTCCATCAATGTTGCACCCTTCCAGTGTAGCGTTACGAGAATCTTATCTGACAAAAGGAAATGGGGATTTTGGCAATCCCCATTTCACACGTCAATCTGTTGAGTTCGACCTGTTATCAGGCGGCAGCCTCCTTGATTTTGCGAATCTCTTCGCGAATCAGGTGCTCTGCCAGATCGGGGACGACCTCCCATGCGACCCGCTCGAGGATCGTTCCGGCCAGTTTTTCAACGACTTTGGTCACGACCTTTTCGATAATCTGCTCGATCTCGTCCTCGCTCAATGCCGAAGCCTTTTCTTCCACATCGACCATGGCCGTCTCCACCGCGACATGCTCAGGCTCTTCCTGAGCAGGCAGGGCTTCTGCTACCGGAGCGGGCTCTAATGCAGGCTCTACAAAAGCGGGTGCAATCTCTGCGGCCGGCTCATCAAATGCCGGCTCATCAAATGCCGGCTCATCAAATGCCGGTGCATCCTGAACCTCTGGCTCAGCTGCAGCGTCGGCCGATTCCTCGACGTCAACTGTTTCTTCCTCAGCAAAGGTCTCTTCATCGGGGGCTGAGTCACGAGACCATGCGCTCAGCGTCGGCTCCTGGGGGACAGGTTCGAGGTCTTCCGCATCGATGATATCGCATTCATCGAGGGGCATAATTTCTCCCTCGGTCGAGTCCAAGGCATCCAGGTCGGCTCCTTCAGCCAGTGAGAACTGCTCTTCGACTGCAACGGGCTCCGGCTCCGCAAAACTGAAATCTTCCGCCACCTCTTTGGCGGCTTCATCGTCCAACGTATAGGCTTCTTGAACCGCAGGCGTGACAACCTCCGGTTCTGCAACAACATCACTCCAGTCATCGACTGCAGCGGTCGGCTCAGGGGCAACAGCCGGAGTCTCTTCCGCAAAAGAGATATCACCAAACGCATCCTCGGAGACTTCTGCAACCTCCTGCTCAGTCGTGGGTGGCTGGTCAAAGTCCTCCAGAGGGGATTCTTGCGGTGCAGATTCCGGCACGGCGACGGTTTGCGTTTCAGAAGCTGAGGGCGGAGAAGAATTGAGCAATTCTGAAACTTTATCGATCAGATTCTGTGATTCGAAGGGCTTCTCGATCCAGGCGTTCGCCCGGCAATTCCTGGCCTTCTCCTCATCAAAAGGTTCAAACGAGCCTGCCAGAAGCAGTACCGGAGTATTCTGCAGATCAGGGTCCTGCCTGATGGCGGCGGTCAACTCATAACCATTCTTACCCGGCATATACACGTCTGCCATAACCAGGTCGGGCTTTAGCTCCTGTGCCTTGGCCAGAGCGGCATCACCATTGTCAGTGATGGTCAGATCATAATCCTCATGTGCAAAGGTGATCTGGATGACTTTCTGAATCGTTATACTGTCGTCAGCCAACAGCAGTTTCTTGCTCATGCCAATCTCCTTATTCCTTCAGCCCGCATTGCTTAAAATTTTTA
>Ga0210079_1000084_pt1 | contig 12867 bp, 10 predicted proteins | sample White_CordA_D2_FD_185587 | JGI IMG/M metagenome (GOLD analysis project Ga0210079, IMG submission 185587) | Wetland microbial communities from the San Francisco Bay, California, USA, that impact long-term carbon sequestration - White_CordA_D2... | ecosystem: Environmental > Aquatic > Marine >...
TGCATCCGACTCCTCCGTCAATCGCCTGACCCAAACGACCTTTGCAAGAGCAGATATCGGTTCGTGAAATTTGGGTAATGTCATTTGCAGGGTAATCATCGCCTTAGGCCTCGGCAGGTTATCAAGCATCTCACACTCAATAGAAGCTCCTCCCGTGCTGATATCAATCAATTTCACTTTGCTTTTATTATGGTCAGAATCCATTTGCAAATATAATTCACGAGTCATTTTTAGCCGGAAATAGCTTCTTGCCCCCTCCAATAATTCATGAAGAGTCAAGCAGAACTGGTCGAAACTCTGACTCGTCTTTTCTGATACGGTTTTATCATTCGCCATCATCGTTCGTTCTGCCTCAACTTCTCTCAACAGTTTCTCGTAACGAGAGATCCGGTTATTGAGGTCTTCGCGATGAATGGTGAACCCTGTGGTCGCAACAAATACATTTTCAACGGTCACAACCTCCTGACATTGACCACACTTGACAGAACTTAACTCGTTGAGATAGGGCGACTCAATGACGCCTTTGCACTTTGGGCAGTTTGTCTGCAGCATATCTGTCTTCCAGTTTTAATCGTCCCCAGTTTACCAGGCACTTTTGCGGCGTAAAAAAACGCCGGTCAGCAGAAAGCCAACAGCGGCGGTTCGTATCTCTCATAAGATTGTCCTGCAAATCTTTTGTTCATTTCCATCCCCCATGGAACGAAGCAAATAAGAGATTACAATCTACCGCAGCGGAAAAAACGGGTAAAGGTTTTTCTAATTTCTATTCCTGGATTGCCTGGGGGGAGGTGTCCTGAATGATATTCGTAATTACTCGCGGTGCTGATATCCAGGGAGATCCTCTTCGTCATGGTTTTAATCCAAAACCGGGTGATCGGTCCGTACTGGTAGCGTGTCTTTGCGTTTATCTTGTTGTAGAGCGACCTAAAAATACTGGATCAGGGTGTATAGCAGAGGCAGGCTGGCGAAGGCGAGGATGATGCCGAGCCCGGCCAGGGCAATCGACAATTCGACTCCGAGTCCGGCCGCGGCGGCCAGGGCGCTGGCAGTGACCATCGGCGGCATGCCGGCTTCGAAGATGGCGATGTCGGCGGCGAGACTGTTGAAACCGAGCAGGCGGCAGCCGAGCAGGGCGACCAGGGGGGCGATCAAAAGCTTGATGGCGAGTCCGGTGCTCAGTGGACTCAGGGTGGTCCGTCGCAGGCGCAGGGTCATCTGATAGCCGATCGCCGTCATGACCAGCGGTGTCAGGGCCCCGGCCAGGCTTTCCAGTGCGGTGGTCAGAGCCTGCGGATAAGGCCAGCCACGCAGCAGCAGTCCCGCCAGCAGGGCCGTGGTCGGCGGGAAGAGCAGGGCGCGCAAGGCAATGGTCTTGATCCTGGTACTTTCACCGGTATAGATCGACAGGATGATCGAGCCGTAGGTGGCGAAGATCAGCATGGTGCCGATCTGGTCGTAGAGGATCAGGTGCGGGATACCGGCCGCGCCGAAGAAGGCATTGACCATCGGCACGCCCATGAACGAGGTATTGCCGATCGGCACGATCAGCATCAGGGCTCCCGTGGTTTGTCGCGTCCATCCGCACGGTTTCGCCAGCAGCTGGATGATGACAGCGGAAAGCAGCAGCATGCACCATGGCACCACCGCAGCGATGGCATTCTGGCTGGTCAGGGTGAGCGAAGGGACCTTGAGCAGGATGACTGCTGGCAGCGAAACGTAGAGCGCGAACATGTTCAGCACCTGTGCCGTTTCAGCGGGAAATGCCTTGAGACGCCGGAACAGAATGCCGAGTAGCACGAAAGTGCCGATCATGATGAAGTTTGCCAAGAGTCTGCTCCATGTAGTGTGCGTGACCGGGTGAAAATAACTTAAGCGGCGCGGCAACTCCAGCATAAAAGCTGTTGATGCGCTGCTGCGCCCTGTCAGTCGAGCCTGTGCAGCCCCAGCCGTTTGGCAATCACGCGGGCCTGGTGCAGCTCGCTGCGGTTCGGACGCCGATCAAGCCCGGGCAATTGACCTGCCTGAAAACAGGGACGGTACTGGTCCATCAGGTTGAGGTAGGTGTCGCGCGAAACCTGTTCGGCGATGAAGGTGAGCGTCTGTTCCGTGCCGGCAAGGCCTTCCGGCAGGACCAGGTGGCGGATCAGCAGACCGCGCCGCGCGACGTTCGTCTCATCAAGCGCCAGGTCGCCGACCTGCCTGTGCATTTCCAGCACGGCGCTGCGGTTGATTTCGGCATAATCGCTGACGCCGAGATAGGGTGCGGCAAGCAGTGAGTCTGCGAACTTCATGTCGGGCATGTAGATGTCGATCACGCCATCCATGAGAGCAAGACCTTCGGGGCTGTCGTAGCCGCCGCTGTTGTAGACCAGGGGGAGCTTCAACCCCTGCTCTGCGGCGATGACCAGCGCCGACAGGATCTGCGGGATGACATGACTCGGCGAGACGAAGTTGATATTGTGGCAGCCGGCTGCCTGCAATGAGAGCATCCGGTCTGCCAGGATCTTACCGTCCATTTCCCGTCCTTCACCCTGATGGCTGATCTGCCAGTTTTGGCAGAAGACGCAGCCGAGGTTGCACCAGCCGAAAAAGATCGTGCCGGAACCACGGCGTCCGGAGATCGGACGCTCCTCACCGTGGTGCGGGCCGATGCTGCAAACCACCGCGTGCTCGCCGGTCCGGCATCGGGCCCGATCGGGGTCTGTGAGCCGGTCTGCCAGGCAGTGATTGGCGCAGAGATCGCATTTGGTCAGCCTTCGCCGGGCGTCAATGGCCCGGTTCTGCAACTCCCCGCTGTGATGCAGGGCCAGGTAGGCGGCTTCAAAGCTAGCCATAAGTCAACGGCCCCCTTTGTTTGTCCCGGAATATTCGTCTTGCCATCTGTTAAAAATAATACAATATTAAGACCTTGCTGTTTGCGGATAAAGCATCCAGCATGTAAAACTTGAATCAGATTGCTGTTCCATTGTTTTCGACCATGGAGGCATACCCGTGAACGATCTGCTGATTGAACGAACTGCATCGGCCTATACTTACCCCCTGCTGATCAAGAACCTGCTCGCTTACCCGGTAGTCGACAACCCTGACCATGAGATTGTCTACCGGGACTTGTTGCGCTTCGACTACCGCACCCTGCGCGAACGGATCTGCCGCCTGGCCAATATGCTCACCGGGCTCGGGGTCAAGCCGGGTGATACCGTGGCGGTCATGGACTGGGACAGCCACCGTTACCTCGAGTGCTTCTTCGCCGTGCCGATGATCGGCGCGGTGCTGCACACGATCAACGTGCGCCTTTCACCGGACCAGATCCTCTACACGATTGATCATGCCGAGGATGACGTGATCCTGGTCCACCAGGATTTCCTGCCGATCCTCGAAGCGATCAAGGGGCGCATCGACACGGTTGATGACTACGTACTGCTGACCGACGGTGGTGAGTCTCCCGTGACCCAGATACCGCTGACCGGCGAGTACGAAGCAATGCTGGCCACGGCCTTTCGGGAATTTGATTTCCCCGATCTTGATGAACACACTCGGGCCACGACTTTTTACACCACGGGAACCACTGGAATGCCGAAAGGCGTTTATTTCAGCCACCGTCAATTGGTGCTGCACACCCTTGGCGCCCTGGCTGCGGTCGGGACCCCGGCAACCCAGGGGCGGGTGCATCAACAGGACGTTTACATGCCGATCACGCCAATGTTCCATGTCCACGCCTGGGGCATGCCATATGTCGCGACCGCGCTCGGCATCAAGCAGGTCTACCCTGGCCGCTATGCCCCTGAGATGCTGCTCAGGCTGATTGAAAAGGAACATGTGACCTTTTCGCACTGCGTGCCGACCATCCTGCATATGCTGCTCAGCAACCCGGATATCGGCAAGATCGATCTGAGCAACTGGAAAGTGATCGTCGGCGGGGCCGCCATGCCGCAGGCGCTTTGCCTGGCAGCGCTCAAGCTCGGTATCGACATTTTCACCGGCTACGGCATGTCGGAGACCTGCCCGGTGGTTGCCCTGGCACACGTGCCTGAAGACCTGCTTGACCTGCCGGTTGAGGACCAGGTCGAGGTCCGCTGCAAGACCGGTCGGCCGATGCCCCTGGTCGGTATGAAGGTGGTCGACGACGATATGCATGAAATTCCGGCCGACGGTGAGAGCACCGGGGAGATTGTTTTGCGGGCGCCGTGGTTGACACAGGGCTACTTAAAGGACCATCATAATTCTGAGAACCTCTGGCGTGGCGGTTTCCTGCATACCGGCGATGTCGCCAACCTCGACGAAACCGGTTATTTCAAGATCACCGACCGTGCCAAGGACGTCATCAAGATCGCCGGCGAGTGGGTCTCTTCACTTGAAGTCGAAGACATCCTCGTGCAGCATGACTCGGTGAGCGAAGTGGCCGTGATTGGCATGCCTGATGACAAATGGGGGGAGCGACCCCTGGCGCTGGTGGTCGCGGGCGAAACGACGCCGGTGGAAAAAGAATTGGTCGCTTTCCTCAAGGGGTTCGTCGATTCCGGCCGCCTGACCCGTCACGCCCTGATGCTGAAGGTTCTCGTGGTCGACGAAATTGCCAAAACCAGCGTCGGCAAGATCGACAAGAAGCTGTTACGTCAGAAACACTTGTAAAGTTTAGTGCTCTGATCAACTGGAGATTGCCAAGATAACAGGACACAAAGCAAAGGTCACACCCCTGAAGGCCGATTCCAGCATCAGAAAACAAGGTCTTAGTGGCTTTGTGGCATAGATGTTTTAGACACCAACAATCCGGAGGCCCTGTGTTAGCTGTCCAGAGTATTACATCCCTTGAATCGGTCCTTGATCTCGCCGTCTGGCTTGAAAAACATGGCCGGACTTTTTATGAAAAGGCCGAGCAGGCGGCAACCGACGCCGGTATCAAGGAACTGTTCGGAATCCTGGCAGCGGAAGAGGGAAAACATTGCGCCATCTACACCGACCTTTATGAATTGTACACCGGCAGGTCTGCAGAAGGCGAAGAGCTGCTCGGCGAATACGGCATGTTCATCCATCTGTTGATCAAGGAAATTGTCGGTGCGCTGGATTTTGAAGGGGTTCAGACCGAGGAGGAACTGATCGCCAGGGCACTGCAGTTTGAAAAGAACACCCTGCTGTTCTTTAATGAAGTCAAACCCCTGTTCCGGGGCAAGGCCGGAACGATTATCGAGGCCGTCTGTCGCGAGGAGAAGAAGCATATCCAGCAGTTGATGGAGCGGCGTCAGCTCTTGCGTGAGCAAACGTGAGCGACTGATATAATCAGTCTTTTCTCGAATCGCCGTGTCCTTATACGGTGAAAGGAAGTAGCCATGCACAAAAGATATTATCCCGTTTATGCGATTCTTGTGTTGGTCGGCATTCTCGTCACCAGCTCCATCGCAATTGCCGATGGTGTGCCGAGGATGACCGTGGATGATCTGAACTCACGGCTGGATAAAGGAGATGTCGCGGTCCTGGATGTCAGGTCTGATCGGGACTGGAACACTGCAACCACCAGTATCCCCGGCTCTGCACGCGTCAACCCGGGAGAAATCGGCCAATGGGCGAAGAGCCTGCCCGAGGGGCAGGCGATTGTCCTGTATTGCGCCTGACCGAACGAATACACCAGCGCCAGTTTGGCGCGGTCGTTAATACAGGCCGGATACACAAACGTCTATGCTTTGAAGGGTGGCTGGAACGAATGGCTGGCCCGTGGGTATCCGACGGAGCCGAAATAGGAGCTGTTGATTCGGCACAGATGAAGAGGAGGGGGCCGTATGAGGTCCACCCTTTTCCATTGCATACTTTTTTGCCGGACAAAAGTATGGCGCCGGGCGGGTCACGACCCGCTGGTTCTGGTTTTGCTTTTAAAGCTTTAGAATAAGGGCAACAGAGCAACAATCTGTTGCCCTCTCTATCCTGAAATCTGGCCGAACTTTATCAACCTTCCGGGAGGGAGATCCCCTCTGATATCCCCCTGGCTTGTCTGCCCAGTCTGCATCACAAACATTACTATTTAAGTATGAGTTGTTCTGTGTTAAAAGAAACAGAATGATTCCTGATGCTTACTCAGGATTTGACATCCGGTGCACATGGCTCATACTTACATTTTACCCGGTAAATTCCGAGGCGGCGGGAAAACCTGTCGCCGATAACTTTAAAACGACCGATATCTGGAAGATTTCATGAACACAAAAACCTTGTATGACAAACTCTGGGACCGACACGTTGTGCGTTGTGCCGAGGACGGCACCTGTTTGCTCTATATCGATCGGCAGCTGGTCCACGAGGTCACATCACCCCAGGCTTTTGAGGGTTTACGGCTCGCCGGGCGCCAGCCCTGGCGGACCGGTGCCAACCTGGCGGTGCCCGACCATAACGTGCCGACAACCGACCGCAGCGAAGGGATCTCCGACCCGCTCTCGAAGTTGCAGGTGGACACTCTCGATGCAAACTGCGCCGATTTCGGCATCACTGAATTTTCGATGAACGACATCCGCCAGGGAATCGTGCATATTATCGGTCCCGAGCAGGGGATCACCCTGCCCGGCATGACGATTGTCTGTGGCGACTCGCATACCTCGACCCACGGTGCGCTGGGCTCTCTGGCGTTCGGTATTGGCACCTCCGAGGTCGAACACGCCCTGGCCACCCAGTGCCTCAACCAGAAAAAGGCCAAAAACATGCTGGTCAGTGTCGATGGCAAGGTCGGTGCCGGCATCACAGCCAAGGACATTATGCTGGCGATTATCGGCGAGATCGGAACGGCCGGCGGCACCGGGTATGTGATTGAATATGGTGGCGAAGCGATCCGCGACCTGACCATGGAAGGGCGCATGACGGTCTGCAACATGTCGATCGAGGCAGGTGCCCGAGCCGGCCTGATCGCGGTTGATGAGAAGACCATTGAATACGTCAAGGGCCGTCCCTTTGCACCGAAAGACGACCTCTGGGAGCATGCGGTGGCCGTCTGGCAGACCCTGCACAGTGACCCGGATGCGCACTATGACCGTAAAGTGCATCTCGATGCGACCAAGATCCAGCCTCAGGTCACCTGGGGGACGTCACCGGAGATGGTGGTGCCGATCAGTGGCCGCGTCCCCGACCCGGCCGGCGAACCGGATCCGGTCAAGCGCAAGGGGATGCAGGACGCACTGAACTATATGGGCCTTGAAGCAGGCACCCCGATGACCGAAATCTACCCGGATACGGTGTTTATCGGCTCCTGCACCAATGCCCGGATCGGCGACCTGCGCGCTGCTGCGGCAATTGTCAAGGGACACAAGATCGCTGACAATATCAAGCGCGCCCTGGTGGTCCCTGGTTCAGGCCTGGTCAGGAAGCAAGCCGAAGAAGAGGGCCTCGACGAAATCTTCAGACAAGCCGGGTTCGAATGGCGGCAGCCAGGCTGCTCCATGTGTCTCGGCATGAACGACGACCGCCTGTCCCCCAAAGAACGCTGCGCGTCGACATCCAACCGGAATTTTGAAGGTCGGCAGGGCCCGGGCGGCCGGACTCACCTGGTCAGCCCGGCGATGGCTGCTGCTGCCGCGATTACCGGTCACTTTGTCGATGTCCGTACCCTGGAGGATTGAGAAATGGAAGCCTTTACCAAACTGAACGGCCTGGTTGCACCGCTCGATCGCTCCAACGTCGATACCGATGCAATTATCCCCAAGCAGTTTCTCAAATCGATCAAGCGCACCGGCTTCGGGCCGAACCTGTTTGACGAGTGGCGCTACCTCGATTACGGTGAGCCGGGCAAAGATTGCAGCGGGCGGCCTTTGAACACCGATTTCGTGCTCAACCAGCCTCGCTACCAGGGGGCGCAGATCCTGCTGGCCCGGGAAAACTTCGGTTGCGGCTCGTCCCGCGAGCACGCACCCTGGGCCTTGCTTGATTACGGCTTCCAAGCCGTCATCGCACCGAGCTTCGCGGATATTTTTGCCAATAACTGCAGCAAAAACGGTATCCTGCCGGTGGTACTCGATGTCGACGTCGTCGAACGGCTGTTTGGTGAAGTGGCGACGACGCCCGGCTATCGTCTGGATGTTGACCTGGAAAAGCAGCAGGTCACGACACCGGGCGGAGAGACCTTTCGCTTCGAGATCGATGAGTTCCAAAAGCAGTGCCTGTTGCAGGGCCTCGATGAAATCAGCCTGACTCTGCAGCACGCCGATGAGATCAAGGCCTTCGAAGAGCGCCGTAGAGAAGAGGAACCCTGGCTGTTCTGAACGAAACTGATCTTCGCAAGTTTCAATAATCAAGACATCAACAAGGGGCCGTCTCCGTTCGGGGACAGTTCCGAGAGAGGGATGAAGCAGATATGAAAGGTACTGAACTGGTCTTACGTGCGCTCCGCGACCGGGGCGTGCAATACATCTTCGGTTATACCGGCGGCGCGATCATGCCGGTGTTCGACGAGATGGAAAAGCAGCCGGGGTTCAAGTTTGTTATGCCCAGGCATGAACAAGGGGCGACCTTTATGGCCCAGGGGCTGTCACGCGCCTCGCTCTCCACGGAGACGCCGCAGATCGGCGTGTGCATGGCAACTTCGGGACCCGGTGCCATGAACCTGGTCACCGGCGTCGCCGATGCCCACATGGATTCGATCCCGATCGTGGCGATCACCGGTCAGGTGGCGACCGGGGTGATCGCGACCGACGCTTTTCAGGAGAGTGACGTGGTCGGCGTCATGATGCCGATCTGCAAACAAACCTACATGCCGCTGACCGCCGAGGAGATCGAAAAAACCATCCACGAAGCATTTTATGTGGCGACCACCGGGCGGTGCGGCCCGGTCGTGATCGATATCCCCAAGGATATCCAATTTGCCGAGACCGGGACAAACTATGCTTTTGATCCGAAGAAGTTCCGGCCGAAGCTGCCCGGGTTCTATTATCACCCGACTCCACAGCGTGATGTTGTACACAAGGCTGTCGAGATGCTCAATCGCAGTGAGCGCCCGGTCATGTTCTGCGGTCACGGCGTGATCGCCAGCAACGCCGGTGCGCTGCTGCAGGAGTTTGCCGAGAAGAGCAACATCCCGGTCGCGTTCACCCTGCATGGCCTGTCGGCCATGCCGCTCGACCACCCCTTGAGCCTCGGCATGATGGGGATGCACGGCACTGTCGAGGCGAACCGGGCGGTCATGAACGCCGATCTGATCTTAAGCTTCGGCATGCGCTTCGATGACCGGGTGACCGGTAAACTCAACGAGTACGCAGCGAATGCTGACGTTATCCACGTCGAAATCGATCCTTCGGAGCTCGACAAGAACGTCGCAACCACGGTTGCTATCAACGCCGATGTTTACCGCACCCTGCATGTCATGTTGAGCGACCCCGAGCTGATCCACAAACCGCGTCGTCGCTGGCTGAAGGAGATTGACGACAACCGCAAGGAGACTGCCGGAGTCGAAGAGGAGATCGCCAGGGGAGTTGGAGATGGCGGCCAGCTGCTGATGAAGACGATCGTGCGTCGCCTCTCTGAGATTACCGAAGGCAGAGACATTATCGTCCCTGATGTCGGCCAGCACCAGATGATGGCGGCCCGCTTCTACAACTACCAGACCAACAACAGCTGGTTTGCCTCAGGCGGCGCCGGGACCATGGGCTGCTCCCTGCCAATGGCGATCGGTGCCAAGCTGGCGCGGCCCGATGAGCGGGTCTGGTCGATCAGCGGTGACGGCGGCTTCCAGATGAATATCCAGGAGCTGGGTACGATCATGGAGCAGGGCACCGACGTCAAGATCATGATCCTGAATAACGGCTACCTGGGCATGGTCCGACAGTGGCAGACCCTGTTCTTCGATGGCCGGTACGCCGGTACGCCGATGCAGAGCCCCGATTTCGGTCTGATCGCCAGCGCCTATGGCATCCCGTACCAGAAGGTCACCGAGCTTGACCAGGTTGATGCGGCCATAAAGTCCGCCATCGAACATGATGGCGCTTATATCCTCGAATTCATCTGCGACCCCTCCGAAGTGATCCTGCCGATGATTCCGGCCGGTGGTGGTTTCGGGGACATGATCGTATCCAGGCCGAAGGCTTGAAAGATAACGCGAAACTGACTTCATTCTTAATGGGATAAGTATATGACACCGAAAAAAATGAAAAGACGGGGCATCCTGGCATTCGTACAGAACAAGCCGGGCACGCTCAACAAGATATCCTCGATGATCCGGCGCAAGATGTACAACGTCGACACCCTGACAGTCTGCAAGGCCAAGGCCCCGGGAGTCAGCCGCATGACGATTACCCTGCGCGAAGACGACGAGGCCAAGGTCACCCAGATCATTCGCCAGCTGGAAAAATTCACCGAGGTGATCCGCGCCAAGGAACTCGACCGTGACCAGAGCTACTGGCGTGAGGTGGCGATCGTCAAGTTCGAGCTGGAGGATAAGGAATATGCCAAGTTGAAGAAGAAATACCAGCTGGAAATTCTCGACAGCCAGCCCCACGACATCCATATCGTCCAGATCGCCGGGCCAACGGAGCGCATCGATATGTTTCTCGATGATGTCGGCGTGGACCATTTTATCGAGATCGCCCGGACCGGTGTCACGGCGATGGATAAGTAATATAAGTCCCAGGTCAAGGGATAGTCTTATTTAACGCAAAGACGCAAAGACACAAAGAACGCAAAGGCGCCAACGACCATATCGTTTAACAGTGTCAATCGGCATGGTTATCTTGGCATTGAAAAATCTCAATATCTCCCGGTGAAATTTTAGAAAAAGGATCTGATTTTATATCGGTTGAAGATTTCTTGCCTTTGTGCTCTTTGCGTCTTGAGTGAGCAGCGCGGACGGGCGTTAAAAATGCTTTCAAGTTAAAGTTAAGGGGCCACCATGAAACGACGCAGTGAGGAAATTACCGGACACAAGGGATCGAAAGATTGGGTTGAGCGTACTGCCGCGCGGACCATGCTGCGTGCCGTGCGGTTTACCGATGAGGATTTCGACAAGCCGATCATCGCCCTGGCTATCCCCTACACCAATGGCACCCCGTGCAATGACCATGTCAGGGATCTGGGAGAGTTGGTGCAGCTGGAAATTGAACGGGCCGGAGGCAAGGCGATCGTGTTCGGCACCCCCGTGGTCTCCGACGGTATTTCGATGGGGACCGAGGCAATGAAGTACTCCCTGGTCAGCCGCGACGTGATCGCCGACAGTATCGAGCTGATGACCGAAGGCTACCGGGTTGATGCAGTGATCACCCTGTCCGGCTGCGACAAGACGATTCCCGGGGCGCTGATGCCGATCGCCCGCAACAACCTGGTCGGGCTGACCCTCTACGGTGGCAGCATCCTGCCCGGCGACTATCAGGGCAAGGCGCTCAATATCGTCAGTGCCTTCGAGGCGATCGGCGCCCACTGTGCCGGCAAGCTTGATGCCGAGGAGTTGCATGCCATCGAGTGTCGCGCCTGCCCCGGTGCCGGATCCTGTGCCGGAATGTACACCGCCAACACCATGGCTTCGGCGATCGAGGCGCTCGGCATGAGTCTGCCGGGGGCGTCTTCTAATCTTGCCGTTGATTACCAAAACGTGATTTCCAGGGACAAGCAGCAGGACTGTGTACGTTCGGCGCAGGCGGTTATGGCGCTGCTCAAGTCCGGCCTCACCAGTCGCGATATCATGACCCGCAAGGCCTTTGAGAATGCCCTGACTGTGGCCTGGGCCCTGGGGGGATCGACCAATGCGGTGCTGCACATGCTCGCCCTGGCCCACGAAGCCGATATCGATCTGACCCTGGATGAGATTGGCGAGATCACTTCGCAGGTGCCTTTGCTCGGTAATTTTAAGCCGTTCGGCCAATACGTGATGAACGACCTGCACGAAATCGGCGGTCTGCCGATGGTGATGAAGACCCTGCTGGATAATGGCTACCTGCATGGTGATTGCATTACGGTGACCGGTAAAACCGTGGCGGAGAACCTGGCCGATGCCCCTGCATGGCCTGAGGGTCAGGATGTTTTCCATCACCCTGACAATCCATTCGCTGCGGCCGGTCAGCACATAAGGGTTCTGCACGGCAACCTCGCTGAAGAGGGCTGTGTGATCAAGTTAAGTGGCAAGGAGATGACTCGTTTCTCGGGCCCGGCGCGGGTGTTCAACCGGGAAGAGGAGGCCCTCGAGGCGATCCTTGGCGGCACGGTCCAGGCAGGCGATGTCCTGGTCATCCGTTACGAGGGGCCGAAAGGTGGCCCCGGTATGCGGGAGATGCTTTCTCCTTCAGCGGCGCTGATGGGGGCCGGCCTCGGTAAGGATGTCGCGCTGGTGACCGACGGGCGTTTTTCCGGCGGGACCCACGGTATCATGATCGGCCATGTCGCCCCTGAGGCCCAGGTCGGCGGTATGATCGCCCTGGTTGAGGAAGGTGATGAGGTTGAGATCGATCTTGCCGGTGGTGTGTTGAACCTGAAGGTTGATGAGCAGGAAATCGCGGCGCGTCGATCGCGGTGGCAGGCTCCGGGCTTGCGCTACACGCGTGGGGTGTTGGCGAAATATGCCAGGCTGGTTTCTTCTGCTTCGAAGGGGGCGGTGACGAGTTAGTTGTGAGAGTCTCTTAAGCAGTTTAGCGGGACACTTCGAAAGAAGTGTCCCGCGTCTTTTTGCGGAATCAAACCCAAAAAATCAAAACCAGAACGCGGGGCGCGGCCCGCCAGTTTTGCTTTAAGGCTTTGATTCTTTGCATCAACTTGAAAAACAAGATGCACAACTAGGAAATCCAAATATTTATCAGACATGGGGCCATATTTATCACGCCCAATTCTGGTCAATCGTCAAATATCAGGTAAATTCTAATAGTGGCTTTTTTTCACACAACCACACGCACGTAAATAATTCCTGTTTTCCCTTTCTAGATAAGA
>Ga0210079_1000085_pt1 | contig 12795 bp, 9 predicted proteins | sample White_CordA_D2_FD_185587 | JGI IMG/M metagenome (GOLD analysis project Ga0210079, IMG submission 185587) | Wetland microbial communities from the San Francisco Bay, California, USA, that impact long-term carbon sequestration - White_CordA_D2... | ecosystem: Environmental > Aquatic > Marine >...
GCCGCACTGGTTCATCAACGACTTTGACGGCCTGACGGTTGCTGCCACCCACGGATCACCCTGGCGCTACGATACCTTCGTACCCATCGCCTTCGGCGGCATGCAGATCTCTGCCCAGCACGTTCAGCGCAGAGTCCATACCGTTGACATTGCATCGACCCTGTCGGCATTCGTTGGGATCAAATCCCCCTCGGGCGCTGCAGGAGAGGTTCTGCATGAGGTGCTGAAACGGTAGTCAGCATTCTCGATTCGACTGCACATAAGAGATATCAGGGGCTGCATGAGCGTGACACTGAACAGCCAAAGGTAGTGCCACCGGATCAGTGGTATACTCCGCCTGCGAAAAAAACACCCGATAAGGCAGGAAAGAGTTGAGACATAGTACTTTTGCGCCATAACAGCAGATTGAGGGCTGTTTGCGCATCTCTGACTTTTAGTGCTTTTACCATTAACAGATCGGCGAACGTTGAAACCTTGACGCCTCAGGTCCTTGACCCCTTTCTTTAAATCTTCATCATCCTGAGCACCAGAATTCCCATTTCATAAAGCAGGTACAGGGGACCGCCCATGAGCAGCATGTTAACGATATCCGGTGTCGGGGTAAGGAGAGCAGCCATGATGCTGATTATGAGTACTGCGTAGCGACGATGCTTTGCAAAGGTCTGGCGGGAACAGATTCCGACCTTGGCGGCAAAGACCATGAATATGGGAAGCTCGAAAATAATGCCGAATGCCAGGATGAAGATGGTGACAAAGTTTACGAAACGGCTGATGGAGATCACCGGTTTGAGCTGGGCGGATTCGAAGCCGAGAAGGAATTTGACCCCGTAGGGCAGGGTGATGAAATAACAGAACCCTGCGCCAAGGTAGAAAAGGACTGTGGTAAAGAAAACAAACCAGGCAAGGGTTGATTCTTCCAGCTTGAAAGGCTTGCCAAGTGCCATCCAAAGGCAGTAAAGGATGCCGGGCATAAGAACAAACAGGGTAACAAAAAAAGACAGCTTGACGTGGGCCAGAAAGGGTTCAGCCACGGTAAAGAAGGCCAGCTGCTGGCTGAGGTGATTCTGCAAACCTGCCAGCACTGTGGAAGAGAGCACATAAAGGAGCGCTGTGCCAATAATGATGGCTGCACCGAGCAATCTGACGGACTTGCGGAGTTCTGAAAGGAATATGATGAGGTTGCTGTTTATTTCCAAGGGTAATGTAATTAGTTCAATAATGAATTACTAAAATATAGTTAACTCTATCCTTATGTAATAAAAAAACCTATTTTATAGTTCTTTTTCTTTGCTTTCCCTAATGAAAAAAATGAAAAAGAAAGAGCAGCCGATCACGTGGTCTGCTTTTGGTAGACAGTTCTGTTCTCCTCGGTTGTGTGAAATGACCTTGAATTCAGTTTCGCATTTTATGTAACAGAAAATATTTCAGAGTGCTTGCCATATTGGTCGGTAAAAGTAAAAGATAGCAGCGTGGACTCAGGGGGTAAAATTCATTACTCCAATACTCCAACACTCCGGTATTTTGACACTTCATTACTCCAGTTTTCTCGTAAATTACCATTTACAGATTGACAGCAAGAAGCTGTTTCACTAATAGTATTTGCCTGAACAAAGATCAACTTTCACCTAACAAATTGCGGTTTAATAAAAACAAGGGCGGATGATTATGCTTGAGTTGCGTTTCACACGAGAGAACCTGGAACTTGTCAAGGAGAAGACAAAACTGCGCGGCATTGAGGACTCCAGGATTGAAGATTTTGCAGCTGTAGATCTGCAAAGGCGCAAACTGCTTTCTGAACTGGAGAGCCTGCGCAATAAACGCAAGACGGTGTCGAGTGAAATTGCAGAACTCAAAAAGCAGAACAAGGATGCCGAGCCCCTGATCCTTGAAATGCGCGAGGCAGGAGAGCGCATCAAGGACCTGGAAAAGCGTGTTGGCGTCATTGAAGAAAATCTGCAGGATATTGTCATGGGGATTCCCAACCTTTGTGATGATTCGGTACCGGTTGGCAAAGACGACACTGATAATATTGAAGTAAAAAAATGGGGCGGGATCCCGGAATTTGCCTTTGACCCAAAACCACATTGGGAGATCGGCGAGAAGCTCGATATTCTTGATTTTGAGCGGGCTGCAAAACTCTCCGGGGCACGCTTTGCCATCTTGAAAGGACTTGGTTCCAGGCTCGAACGGGCTCTCATAAACTTTATGCTGGACCTTCATACCCAGAAGCATGGTTATGTTGAGGTGCTGCCGCCCTTTTTGGTCAATTCCGCTTCCATGACCGCAACGGGACAGCTGCCGAAATTCGAGGCAGACCTTTTCAAGATCAGCGGCTGGGATTTTTACCTGATCCCTACGGCCGAGGTTCCGGTTACCAATATCCACCGGGATGAGACCCTGGCGGAAAAAGAGTTGCCAATAAAGTATTGTGCCTATACGCCCTGTTTCCGTTCCGAGGCCGGATCATACGGCAAGGATACGAGGGGGCTTATCAGGCAGCACCAGTTTGACAAGGTGGAACTGGTAAAGTTCACCCGGCCTGAAGATTCTTTTGATGAACTCGAATCTTTGCTGGCCGATGCCGAGGAAGTGTTGCAGCTCCTGAAACTGCCATACCGGGTGGTAACGCTGTGCAGCGGCGACCTCGGATTCTCCGCTACCAAGACCTATGACATTGAGGTGTGGATGCCGGCCCAGCAAAAGTACCGGGAGATTTCGTCGTGCAGCAACTTTGGGGATTTTCAGGCCAGAAGGGGAGGAGTGCGTTACAGGCCGCGCGACAGCAAGAAAAGTGTTCTGGTGCATACCTTAAACGGCAGCGGCCTTGCTGTCGGTCGGACCCTGGCGGCCATTCTGGAGAATTTTCAGCGTGCTGACGGCTCCATTCTTCTGCCGGACATCCTGGAGCCCTATTTTGAAAAGAGATTTTAACTGATTTCGATCTGGTTGCGGCCTTTTTTCTTGGCCTGGTAAAGAGCGATGTCGGCCCTGCTGATAACTGCAGTGCTGCTGGTATCGTTATCCAGGGCCTGACTGATGCCTATACTTATGGTGAAATGAATGGTTTGTTTTTCATAGGTAACGGACATCTCCTCAATCCTGGCCCTGAAGCGTTCAGCGATTATGGCAGCTCCCAGGCTTGGCGTATTCTGCAGCAGGACAATAAATTCAACACCCCCGTACCTGGCAAACAGGTCAGATTGACGTAGATTATCCTTACAAAATATCACAAACTCTTTGAGGACAGCATCGCCGGCATCGTGACCGTATTTCTCATTGATCTCTTTGAATTTGTCGATGTCAATATGAAGGACAGATAATTTTGTCTTGTACCTTTTGGCAATGGAAAATGCCTGGTCAAATATCTGCATGAAGTGCCTTCTGTTGTAGGCACCTGTTAAGGTATCCATTTCAGAGAGTTCTTGCAGCCGCTCTTCCAGGTTTTTCGTTTCAGTTATATTGAGGGACAGCCAGATGACGGAATGTACTTCATTGGCTCTGTCTTTTATGGGGTAGACCCGTCCTTCAAACCATTGATTCTTTTTTGAACTGTCCGGGGGAGAACCTGTAATACCATCTGGATTAAGCTGGTATTCGATAATTTTCAGAGAGTTGTCTGCTATCGCGGCAGATATTGTCTGCATAAACGTATCAGCAAGGTTTTCGGGCAGAACCTCGTGGAGGTGTTTGCCTTTGAGAAATTTACCGCTGTGATAAAGTGACCGTTCCTGGCCACCTATGACATCCAGGTATTTGCCGAACTCGTCTATGACAAAAATTGGGTCCGGCAAAGCCCTGGCAGTCGATTGGAGTTGTTGCTCGACGGCAAAAAAGTTTTGTTCAACCGCTTGAAGTTTTTCCCAGATATCCATATCGGCAACCTAAATGCAATTTATGACATTAATTTACTATGACAGATTCAATTTTATTTACAACTGCCTTAATTGAAAAAATCAACTGACAATAAAGTGGCAAACGTTACTCAAGGGCCAGCTGGATAAGTCGGTCAAGTAGCGCCGGAAAATCCAGGCCTGCAGCAGCAGCACCCTGGGGCAGCAAGCTTGTTGGAGTCATCCCCGGAATGGTGTTTGTTTCGAGCACGTAAATGTCATCACCGCTGACAATCATATCCGTACGGCTGTACCCCCGCAGCTGCAGAGCACGGTGCGCGGTAAGGGCATAATTCTGGGCCCTGATCGTAATTGCCTCCTCGAGGTCTGCCGGACATATCTCCTGTGAAGCCCCTGGCTGGTACTTGGCTTCGTAATCAAAGAATTCATATGCATCACCCGGGATAATTTCAACCAGGGGCAGGGCGGTCAGCTCATCGTTGCCGATAACACCTCCGGTTATTTCCCGGCCTGCTATAAACTCCTCGACCATAACCTGTCGGTCAATGGCAAAAGCCTTTTTTAAGCCTTCGGCAATATCATCTTCAGAACGGGCAATGGTCATGCCGAGACTTGATCCCTGGCTGGCCGGTTTTATGACCATAGGCAGCCCCAGCTGGCCCAGAATTTTACTCGGGTTGTCAATATCCTCTTTTGAAGCCATATACCATTCAGGAACTTTCAGACTTGCGTTGCGGTAGAGGATCTTGGACAGGTTTTTGTCCATGGCAATGGCGCTGCCCAGCACCCCGGAGCCCTGGTAGGGAATGGCAAGAAGATCAAGAAAGCCCTGTACGGTACCATCTTCACCAAAAGGGCCATGCAGGAGGATAAAGGCGGCATCCAGCCTGTCGGATTCAGTTGCCAGTTTTGCTAGATCTGTTGCCGGGTCGTAGCGTTTTACATCATACTTTTGGGGATCCAGAGCTTTGGCAACTTCTTCCGCTCCTTTTAAAGAGACCTCTCTTTCTCCTGATTTCCCACCGGCAAGCAAGGCAAGTCGTATTTTTTTCATAATAAACACCTTGAGCAATAAATGATTTATTTATACAGGATACTAGTTTCGAACATACTTTTCAATTGGCAATTGACCGTTGACTTTTGGACCATATTCTTTCATAACAGATACCTGAATCCGTGACGGAAAATTGCTTAAAACTTGTTGAGCCCCTTGTTTTCAGTTGATACGGTTAAAAACAGCGTCTGTCCTGCATGGGAAACCATAGGCGAACCGATTCTTTTTTAACCCTCTGATATCTCTGAAGGTTCACTGATTTCGGATACAGTTAGATGAAGAAGAATGTTCTGAAAAAAATACAGGCGATCGTGGGTGACGCGCACCTAACCACTGCCCGGGAAGATCTTATGTGCTATTCATATGATGGCACCGGTATGGAGTATATGCCCACCGCTGTGGCGTTTCCCGGTTCTGCTGTGGAAATAAGTTCCATTATGGAGCTCGCCAATAAGGAGCTTTTTCCGGTAATTCCCCGCGGTGCCGGGACAGGAATGACTGGAGGATCCCTGCCGGTACAGGGTGGTCTGGTACTGGTCATGAGCCGCCTGAACAGAATCCTTGAGGTAGATGTGGAGAACCAGGTGGCAGTTGTTGAACCTGGTGTGATCACGGGGCAATTCCAGGCTGCAGTTAAAAAAGAGGCCCTTTTTTATCCACCTGACCCTGCCAGCCGTGATTTCTGCACCATGGGAGGCAATGTCGCGGAATGTTCCGGCGGGCCCAGCGCCGTCAAATACGGGGTAACCAGGGATTACGTGCTTGGCCTGGAGGTTGTCTTGCCGGACGGCCGTCTCATGCATACCGGTGTCCGCACCGCAAAGGGGGTTGTGGGCTATGATCTTACCCGGCTTTTTATCGGATCCGAGGGTACTCTGGGCATTATCACAAAAATTGTCGTCAGGCTGCTGGCTCTACCAACCCACAAGAAGACATACCTTGTATTGACCGACAGCCTTCGGCAGGCCGCAATGCTTGTGTCAGAGATACTTAAAAGGGGTATTTTGCCCAATACCCTGGAATACATGGACCAGACGGCCCTGCATGTAGTCAGAGAGTACCTTTCCCTTGAACTGCCGCAAAGCACCAGGGCCTTGCTCCTGGTTGAAGTGGACGGCGATGAGAACTCTACCGAGGAACAGGGGAAAAAGTTCCTCGGAATGCTGGCAGACCGGCGGACATACCCGGGTATTCTCGAGGTCAGACAGGCTCATAATGAGAAGGAAGTCGATGATCTTTGGAAGGCCAGGCGCTCCATTTCTCCGGCTACATATAAACTGCGGCCTCACAAGATATCCGAGGATGTGGTGGTGCCGAAAACAAAAATTCCACAGCTCGTTGATTTTACCGAAAAGCTCTCCAGGGAGTTGGGTATTATCATCCTCACATTCGGGCATGCGGGAGACGGTAACATTCATGTCAATATCATGGTGGACAAGGATAACCAGGAAGAATACCAAAAAGGTCAAACAGCAAAAAGATTGTTATTTGAACATGTAATGTCCCTATCCGGCACTTTGTCGGGAGAACATGGCATCGGTATTACCAAGGCACCCTATCTGTCCCTGGAACTTGACGAAACATCCCTGGCGCTTATGCAGAGCATCAAAAGTGTGTTTGACCCCAACAATATTTTGAATCCTGGAAAGATTTTTAGTACAAAAAGCCATTGACAGAAATTGCTTTTGCCTTTAATATCTCCGACTTTCGTCTTGGAAATATATTGTAATTTTATAATAATTTTGTTATTTTAATAAGTTGCTAACCATTATTAATACCATGTGGAGACAAAATGATAGAAGTTGAAGTAAGAGGTGATATTGAATATGCCATTCGTCAGTTGAAGAAAAAGCTGCAGATGGATGGCATCAAGCGTGAATTGAAGCGCCGTGAGTACTACGAAAAGCCGAGTGAGAAAAAGCGCCGGAAGCAGGCTGAAGCCAAGCGGAAAATGCGCAAGTTCAGGCATCGTAAGGCGTAGAATATATTCGTCAGAATCATGCCCGCCTCCATTGCATATGAATAAAGCCAATGGCTGACAGGGCGAGAAAAAAATCTGAGAAGCGCTCCCTTGCAAAGGGGGGCGCAAGTAGACCCTCCTCAAAGCAGCATTCGTTATATTCCTACCAGGACCTATTTCTTAAGTATTTATCTGCTGCACGCCGTCTGGCGCCCAACACCTATAACAAGGCTTACCGATACGACCTCAATACGTTTGCAGATTTTCTTCAGAAGCAGTCCATTGAAGACCTGCAGCATATAGACAAGTCTACTGTCAGGGATTATGTCTCCTGGTGCAGAAAAAAAAATCTTTCGTCTCGCTCCATTTCCAGGAGGATATCAACCCTGAGGGGATTTTTCGGATTCCTGCTGGCTGAAAACCATATCGACGCCGATCCGACCTCCATGATAGACCATCCCAAGCTGGGGAGGGTTCTGCCGAAAACTCTCACTATCGGGGAAGTTGATGCTCTCCTGACTGTTTCAGAAACACTGGACCGGGGCAATCCCCTTGCTGCCAGAAATCATGTAATGCTTCATCTTCTCTATGCCACAGGACTGCGGGTTTCAGAACTGGTCAAGCTGCCGCTTGTAAGTTTCAACCGCCACAGCGGCAACCTGCGGGTACTTGGCAAAGGGAGCAAGGAAAGGCTTGTGCCCATCGGTGAACAGGCCAGCCAGCTGCTCGAGGAATACCTGGATCATATTCGGCCGTGCCTGCTGCAAGGCAAAACAAGCCCGGCACTTTTCGTTACCATGCGGGGAAAAGCCATGACCAGGACCCGCTACTGGCAGATATTAAAGGATACGGGCCTGCAGGCAGGGATAAAAAAGGAGATAAGTCCCCACGCGCTCAGGCATTCCTTCGCCACCCATCTCCTGGAAAACGGTGCCGACCTGCGTTCGGTGCAACTCATGCTGGGACACTCCGATATATCTACAACCCAGCTTTATACCCATGTTGAGCACAGTCGGCTCAAATCCATTCACAAAAAATTCCATCCACGGGGCTGATTGTCCAGGGTCTAAAGTTCTCAATTTGGCGGTTGGCAATTGTGCCGCTATTAGATAAGATGTTTATAAAATAAGGGTTCAAGGGTTCGAGGGGTCAAGGTTTCAAGGGATATAAAAGATTAGGATATATTTTTGCTTGATTAGCAGCGTGTTTACTTTTTTTTACCAAGCAGTTAAATTTTTTTAAACTCGACCCCTTGAAACCTTGAAACCTTGACCCCTTAAAAAGATGGAAGTCATAACCACCCACATGAATGCTGACTTTGACAGCCTTGCCTCCATGGTGGCTGCCAAGAAGTTCTATCCTGATGCGGTTATGTCATTTGCCGGTTCCCAGGAAAAGAACATCAGGGACTTCTTTGCCCAGTTCAGTCATTATTTCCTCGATTTCAAGCGCCAGAAAGAGATCCCCCTCAACAAGGTCACGAAACTCATCATTGTTGATGCGCGCCAGGCCAGCCGTATCGGGAATTTTGCCAAGTGTTTGAAAAACCCGGGCATTGAACTCCATATATACGATCATCACCCCGATACACCGAATGATCTGAAGGGTGATGTTGAAGTCATCAGGCCGGTTGGTTCCACGGCGACTATTTTTGTCCAGTTGTTCCGCGAAAAGAAAATATCCGTCACCGATGATGAGGCAACACTTCTTGCCATGGGTATTTACGAGGATACCGGATCATTTAACTATGCAGCCACAACGCCTGCTGATCTTGAAGCAGCATCCTGGCTCCTGGAGCAGGGAGCCAATCTGCATACAGTATCGCAATCTATTGCCAGGGAACTTACAGTTTATCAGCTGGGTCTTTTAAATGACCTTATCAAGTCGGCAATAAATTATACCATACAGGGGATTGAAATCGTCGTGACCAAGATGGCTCTTACCGAGTACGTGGATGAATTTGCTCTGCTGGTTCGACGCTTCATGGTCATGGAAAACTTAAATGTGCTCTTTGCCCTTGCGGGCATGGAGGACAGGATCTATCTCATTGCCCGCAGCCGGATGCCGGAGGTCAACGTAGGAGAGATCGCCAGGGACTTCGGCGGTGGCGGTCATGCTTCTGCCGCCTCTGCCACGGTCAAGGACATGACCATGGTAGAGGCTGAGGAAAAGCTTATACGCCTCCTCAACAAGTATGTCCGCCCCCAGAGCCTGGCCGGAGAATTGATGTCGCATCCGGTTATTACCGTGCCGCCGGACATATCCATAAAAAATGCCAACCAGGTACTGACCCGTTACAATATTACAGTACTGCCTGTGGTTCAGGATAAGTCCAAGCTGCTTGGTATAATTTCCCGGCGAGTTGCAGAAAAGGCCATTTTTCACAACCTGGGAAATCTTCCTGTCAGCGACTATATGACAACGGATGTTGCCACCCTGCCGAGTGCAGCATCCCTGGCCGATATCCAGGAATTGATCATTGAACACCGTCAGCGCCTGATCCCCGTTGTGGATAAGGACGAATTGCAGGGTGTTATTACCCGCACGGACCTGCTTAACCTGCTTATCAATGACCCGGCGCATCAGCCCAAGAACCTGATTGCTGCTGATGACCGTTCCTATATCGAGCGGCACAGGAATGTCAACAGCCAGATTGTCGAGTTTCTGAACAAGGAGGTTATTATCCTGCTGCGGACCATCGGTGAGGTGGCGGAAAAAAATGGATTTACCGCCTATGCTGTTGGCGGGTTTGTCCGTGATCTTCTCTTGCGCATAAAAAACCTGGATTTGGATATTGTCGTGGAGGGAGACGGCATCAAGTTCGCCAAGCAGCTTGCCGAGTACTTTGGAGGCGCTGTCCGCACCCATGAAAAATTCAGCACAGCGCTGGTCATTATGCCGGATGGTTTCAACATAGATGTGGCAACTGCCAGGCTTGAATATTATGAGTATCCTGCAGCCATGCCGACTGTCGAACTTTCCTCCCTGAAACTGGATCTGTACCGCCGCGATTTTACCATGAATGCCATGGCCATTAATTTGAATCCGGATACATTCGGCACCCTGGTCGATTACTTCAACTGCCAGACAGATATAAAGGAGCGCCGCATCCGCATCCTGCACAACCTGAGCTTTGTGGAAGATCCCACCCGCATTTTTCGAGCAATTCGTTTTGAACAGCGGATGGGGTTCACCATTGGCAAGCACACGGAAAAACTCCTGAAAAACGCTGTCAAAATGAACCTGTTCAACCGTTTTTTCGGGAACCGCTGTTTTACCGAGCTGAAGCTTATATTTTCAGAAGAAAATCCGATCCCGGCCATAGGCAGAATGGCTGAATTCGACTTGCTGAAATTTATCCTGCCCGGACTTAAATTTGATAAGCGTATGGAGAAGAACCTGAATGAAATCCAGCGAGCCATAGCCTGGTATAAACTGCTTTACCTGGATGAGCCCTTCCAGCAGTGGGAGGTGTACCTTTTTGCCATACTGGCAGACTCGCCATACAGTGATCTGAAGATTTTCTGCATGAAGTTTGAATTTCCGGAGCGGCACAAAAAAGAGCTTTTGAAAGAAAAGGAAGCCACTGACAAGATTCTTAGGGAATTGGGCAGGAGCAGGAGATTGAGTAACAGCGAGATCTACTGGCTTCTCCAGGAGCGCAGCCATGAAAGCCTGCTCTATCTCATTGCCATGGCCAGGAAGAAAACAGCGAAGAAGGCTGTTTCACATTTTGTTACCCACCTGCGGCATTATAAAACCCTTATTCACGGAGCGGATCTGAAGAAAATGGGTTACAAGAGCGGACCAATCTATAAGACGATCCTGAACCATTTGCTGGAGGCTAAACTTGACGGGGTGGTGGAAACCAAGGCAGATGAAATCGCCTTCATCAGGAGCAATTATCCCCTGAAAAAACAGAAGGGCGGATCCTAGTATTTGTCATTGGTCATGATGCTGCGGCCCAATTTTTAGCGGTCTTTCTTTTCCCGCTCTTCCTTGGGTATGAAGGGCCTGTGCTTCGGACCGACATAAATCTGGCGCGGCCGGCCTATACGCCAGTTGGGGTCATCCCACATTTCTTTCCAGTGCGCAATCCAGCCCGGCAGCCGGCCGAGGGCAAACATTACCGTGAACATATTGCTCGGGATTCCTATGGCCCGGTAGATAATACCGCTGTAAAAGTCGACATTGGGATAGAGGTTGCGCTCAATGAAAAACTCGTCATTCAGGGCCACCTCTTCCAACTCCTTGGCGATGTCAAGCAGCGGGTCAGAAACATTTAAGGCTTCAAGGACATCATCGCAGGCCTTTTTGATGATTATGCTCCTGGGATCATAACTCTTATATACCCTGTGGCCAAACCCTACGAGCCGGAATGGGTCATCGGGGTTTTTGGCACGATCGATATAGGTCTGGTAATCGCCGTCGGATGCATAGATGTCTTCGAGCATCTCAACAACTGCCTGGTTGGCACCGCCGTGCAGCGGCCCCCAGAGGGCACTGATGCCGGCAGAGATTGAAGCGTAGAGATTAACCCTGGCGCTGCCTACAAGACGGACTGTCGAAGTGGAGCAGTTCTGTTCATGGTCGGCGTGCAGGATAAGGATCTTGTTTAAGGCTGCGACAACCTCATCATTTATCACATAGGGCTTGACAGGCGAATCAAACATCATATTAAGAAAGTTGGCGCAGTAGGAAAGATCATGGCGCGGATACACCAGGGGCCAGCCCATGGATTTCTTGTAGGTAAAGGCGGCAATGGTACGCACCTTGGAGATGAGGCGCGTGGCCATGATGTCAATATCTTCAATTGGATTTTCAGCCATTTCAGGGTAAAAGTTGGATAACGAGTTGACCATGGAAGACAGGATGGCCATGGGAGCCGTATTGGGCGGGAAATGATCGAAAAAGTGGATCATATCCTCATGGATCAGGGCAAAGCGGCCAAGGAGATTACTGAAGTGCTGGTATTCGTCAGCAGTGGGAAGATGGCCGTGAAGAAGCAGGTAGGCAACTTCCACAAAGGAACAGTTCTCAGCCAGATCTTCAATGGCGTAGCCCCTATAATTCAGAATGCCTTTTGAACCCTCTAAATAGGTGATCTCGCTGGTACAGGAACCGGTATTCATGTAGCCGCTGTCCAGGGTGATATAACCTGTTTCCTGGCGCAGCTTACGGATATCAATGGCTTTTTCTCCCTCCGTGCCTTCAATGATGGGGAGGGAGTATTTCTCGCCTTCAATAGTCAGTTCTGCTATTTTATTCGTAACAAATTTATTAATCATAACTGTCAACCTTACCTGTCTTTTTAAGCGGGGATTAAGTGTATCATGGTGATTCAGCGAAAAGCTTCACCTGTACCGGAGAATACCTGAAAGAAAATATTTCTGCGGCCCGGGATGACTTTTAGATATAAAATATTTACTATAGAAGAAAATAAATATTCGAGCAACTATTTAGACTTGGAAGAAAAAATTGATGTTTCCTGAAGATGCAAGTTATGTGGAAAAGGAAATATATTTCCGCGAAAAGGTCACCATTTACCCTGTTTCCTGTGAGCTCCTGGCCAATGGGCGCTCGGATATACAGTGGCTTGAGGCGGTGCTGGCAGGTGGGGCCAGGATAGTCCAGCTTCGGGACAAGCATTCTGACGACCTGACACTGTATCGCAAGGCTTTGGTTTTCAGAGAAAAGACGAGCGAAGCCGGAGCCCTGTTTATCGTTAACAACCGTGTTGACATTGCCCTGCTGACAAATGCTGATGGTGTTCATCTGGGCAATACCGATCTGCCGGCCCAGGAAGTTAGAAAACTGGCTCCTGGACTTATTATAGGTGTTTCGTGCAACACGCCGGAACAGGTCGTTAGCGTCAAGGAACGCGGGGCCTCTTACTTTAATATCGGGCCGCTTTACACTACTGAAACAAA
>Ga0210079_1000087_pt1 | contig 12548 bp, 11 predicted proteins | sample White_CordA_D2_FD_185587 | JGI IMG/M metagenome (GOLD analysis project Ga0210079, IMG submission 185587) | Wetland microbial communities from the San Francisco Bay, California, USA, that impact long-term carbon sequestration - White_CordA_D2... | ecosystem: Environmental > Aquatic > Marine >...
ATAAGAAGGAATGGTGTTGATGGAGAAATAACTGATAGAAGTTTCAGTCCTTTAGAGTCTGCTTGAACTTTCATTATAGTAATGGTGGTGTTGATTAATTCATGTAGATCAAATTCGGTTTCCTCAATAGAGAACTTTCCTGCCTCAATTTTCGAAATATCCAACACATCCTGAATTAATGTGAGTAATGTCTTGGCCGAGGCACGCAATGTGTTGGAAAGCACTCTCTGTTCATCTGTAAGTTGTGTGTCCATAAGAAGGTCAGACATTCCAATTACCCCGTTTAATGGGGTTCTGATCTCATGACTCATGTTGGCTAAAAATTCACTTTTTGATCTGTTAGCCTCCTCAGCAGCGGCCTTTGCTTTTGTCAATTTACTTAATAGAACAGAAAAAAATATTGGCAGGACAATCAGACCTATCAATAAGCCAATTCCTGCTGTTCTTTGTTCAATCCAATATTCTGTCGTCAGAATTACAGCTACAAATTCCAATACACCAATCATTGTTCCTGCAAGTAGATACTTCTGGCCATAGCGCATGCCGTAGCCAATAATTAGCCACAGGTACACAGAAAAACATAAAGTGGCTTCGTCGCCACCAATATGTAGAGTGAATGACAGAAATGTCAGGTCGGCAAGTAGGGTGAAAACCCTTCGAATATGGGATTCAGTAGGTACGAACTTGAACGAAGCTAATATAAGTACTGCGACTAGGTCGTAAATCGTCAAGAAGCCAACAGGCTGTTCAAGGATGTTAGCTTGATTTGTTACCAAATAATGTAATGAAAAATATACTGTTATTGAAGAAAGGATTATTATTCTTATAACGGCTTGTTGAAATTCTCCTGACGAACGTGATTCCGGATACTCAATGAATTTCGTCAGTTTCCCTGAAAATGGCATTGTAATGAGTATTAACTATATTTCTTGATTTGAATATCAGGCAACATCCCCTGTATCTTCCCGACAACATCAATATTCTTTCTGAATGCCTTCAGACATTCCGGGTCAAAATGCTTGCCACTGAGATTTTCCATGTACTCGAGTGCGGTTTGCATTGACCAGGCGTTCTTGTATGGTCTCTCGGACACGAGCGCATCATAGACATCTGCCACTGCAACAATTCTGGCTTCAATCGATATCTCTGAACCCTTTTTTCCATATGGATAACCGGTCCCGTCATACTTCTCGTGATGACCCAGTGCAATAATCCCGCCCATCTGCAGGTACTTTGATGGGCTGTCCTTGAGTATGTCGTGACCAATCAGGGTGTGTGTTTTCATTATTTCGAATTCTTCGGTGGTCAGCTTTCCCGGCTTCAGCAAAATATCATCCCGGATACCGATCTTGCCGATGTCATGCATCGGCGCTGCCATTTCAATAACCTCTGCCTCGTCCTGGGAGAACCCGAGCTCTTCTGCAATGATTCGCGAATACTTGGCCATGCGAATAACATGGTTCCCGGTTTCCTCGTCACGGTACTCACCCGCCCTGGCAAGGCGTATGAGGGTCTCTCTTTCCCGCAATCTAATTTCGCTCGTGGCCTCAGCAACGCGTCGTTCCAGCCAGCGTGAGCGGTCGCTGATAATCTTGTATTGCTGATACTGGGTCATGAGGTTTTTGCAGCGTGCCCGGCATTCATAATGATCTACGGGCTTCATGAGGAAATCAGTTGCACCGGCCTCAAGGGCTTCGTAGCGGATATTCCGGTCCTCAATCGAGGTCACCATAATGATGGGGGCTTCCTTGCTGACAGCATTTTTGCGGAATTTTCTTATGAACTCGATGCCGTTCATCTGCGGCATCTTGTAGTCAGTCAGGATGAGATTGCAGGGGTTGGCTTTGCACCACTCGTAGGCCTCCTGCGGATTGGCGAAGCCCTTGACAGTTATTTCGCCGTCAATGGAACTCACCAGGTGCTGCAATATTTGCCGGCTCGTGAGTTGGTCATCTATGATCAGGATTGTCGCCATTTCATTGTCACCATGCATTTCTGGACTTTTGTGTGATCTCAATGCGGTACATCCGGACCTGATCGGGATATTTCTGTGGCACACCGAAAAAACTGTGTAACAGGCTGAAATATCTAGATAAAAAGTTCGCTTGATTCACACCGGGTTATATCGGCATGCCCAGAAAAAAGTTAAGAGTTTCAGATGGCTGCGTGAATTGAGGCGGTTGTGAGGGCTGCCGCCAGGGGCAATTGCTCCCCATCCCGCTGTGCATCGCGGTTGCAGGTGTGCAGGGTGTCAGTACAATGGCCGCTCTTTTTTTATAACGGGAACAGGACCATGGGGTCAGGCAAAGATGATCAGGGTAATGCGCCGTCGCTGCTTCAGGTGCTCGGCAGCGTGCTGGCCAGTATGTTCGGTGTGCAGAGTAACCGCCGGCGTGAGCAGGATTTCGTACACGGCAAGCCGTCCCAATACATCGTGATCGGGTTACTCGTGACCCTGGTGTTTATTCTCCTGGTGTGGGGTGTCGTCAGCCTGGTGATGAGACTTGCAGGCGTTTGATTATAACGACTGGATTTTCCTTTTCTGCTCTTCAAGATCGCTGATAGCCTGTTTCAGGCTGTTTGCCCGCGACTGCTCCTTGGCAACAATCGCCGCCGGCGCCTTGTCAAGGAATCCGGAATTGGCGAGTTTCTGTTCACAGCGCAGCAACTCACTCGACCTGTTCTCAAGTTCCCTGGCAAGACGTGCGATTTCCAAATCCTTGTCGATCAGCCCGGATAGCGGGATCAGCAACTTCATTTCGCCAACCAGGGCGGTTGCAGATTCCGGCGCCTGATCACCAGTATCCAGCCATGTAATGGCTTCGATACGCCCGATGTTCTCCAGGTAATGCCTGTTGTTTTCAAGTCTTCCCCTGTCTGCAGTGGAGCCATTTTGCAACAACACCGGCAGTGGCTTTCTGGGGTCGATATTCATGCCGCTGCGAATCTTGCGTACACCGGCGATGACATTTTTTACCCAGTCAATTTCTTCAGACGCGGCAGCATCGACCAGGGACAGGTCGGCTATCGGGTAAGGCTGGCGCATGATTGTCCTGCCGGAAATCCCTGCAAGTGGTGCCATCCGCTGCCAGATTTCCTCGCTGATGAAGGGTGCCAGGGGATGCACCAGGCGCAGTACGGTCTCCATCACCCTGACCAGGGTGCGACGCGTGCCTCGAAGTGCATCGATACTGCTCGCGGGGTCCGTTAGGACCGGTTTGGATAGTTCCAGGTACCAGTCACAGTATTCATCCCAGATGAAGGTGTAAATTGCCTGGGCAGCGAGGTCAAAGCGATAGCTTTCAATGGCTGCTGTGACTTCAGGAATGGTTTGTTGCAGCCGCGAGATGATCCAGTTGTCAGCGGCATTCAGGCTCACCGCTTCATCCTGCTGGCCGCAATCCTCGCCCTCGGTGTTAAGCAGTACATAGCGTGCTGCGTTCCAGAGCTTGTTGCAGAAGTTGCGATAGCCCTCGATGCGGCCCAGGTCAAAATTGATGTCACGGCCTGTAGAGGCAAGTGCGGCGAAGGTGAAGCGCAGTGCATCGGTGCCAAAGGCCGGTATGCCGTCCGGAAAGTCCTTGCGGGTTTGCTGTTCGATCTTGTCGGCCATCTGCGGCTGCATCAGCCCGGCGCGGCGCTTGGCAACCAGGGTTTCCAGGTCAATACCGTCGATCAAGTCGATCGGATCCAGCACGTTGCCCTTGGATTTTGACATTTTCTGGCCATGGGCATCGCGTACCAGGCCATGGATATAGACCTCGCGGAAGGGAGGTGCGTCCATGAACTTCAGGCCCATCATGATCATGCGTGCCACCCAGAAGAAGATGATGTCAAAACCGGTTACCAGGACGCTGGTTGGGTAAAAAGTGCGCAGTTCCTCGGTATCATTCGGCCAGCCCAGCGTGCTGAACGGCCAGAGTGCTGATGAAAACCAGGTGTCCAGCACATCGTCATCCTGGCGCAGCGCGATTTCGTTACCGAGTTCCGCCCTGGAACGCGCGTCTGCCTCTGTGAGCCCCACGTAGATATTACCGGTGTCGTCATACCACGCCGGGATACGATGCCCCCACCAGATCTGGCGTGATATGCACCAGTCCTGGATGTTGCGCATCCATTCAAAATAGGTATTTTTCCAGTTGTCGGGTACGAAGCGGATATCACCGTTTTCCACCGCCTGAATTGCCGGCCCGGCAAGCGGTGCGACCTTCACGAACCACTGGTCAGTGAGGAAGGGTTCGACGACAGAACCGGAGCGGTCACCACGAGGCACCATCATACGGTGGTCTTCGATCTTTTCCAGCAGTCCGAGTGCTTGAATGTCCGAGACGATACGTTTGCGTGCCTCGAAGCGGTCCAGTCCGGCATAGTTGCCGGGCGCGGTATCGCTGATGCAGGCATCTATCGTGAAGATATTGATCATCGGCAGGTCATGCCGCTTGCCGACTTCATAGTCGTTGAAGTCGTGTGCGGGGGTTATTTTTACACAGCCGGTACCAAATTCGGGATCAACGTACTCATCCGCGATGATCGGGATTTCCCGGTCGGACAGTGGCAGGCGCACGGTCTTGCCGATGAGGTGCTGGTAACGTTCGTCTGCGGGATTCACGGCAACCGCCGTGTCGCCGAGCATGGTTTCCGGGCGGGTTGTAGCCACGACAAGGTAGTCATTGGAAGCGTCTGCCAGCGGGTAACGCATGTGCCAGAGGTGCCCCGACTCTTCCTCGGATACCACCTCCAGGTCGGATACCGCGGTATGCAGTACCGGGTCCCAGTTGACCAGCCGCTTGCCGCGGTAAATGAGTCCTTCATCGTAGAGCCGCACGAAAGTTGTCCTGACCGCTTCAGACAAGCCCTCATCCATGGTAAAACGCTCGCGTGACCAGTCCACGGAGGAGCCCATGCGCCGCAATTGCTGCGTGATCGTGCCGCCGGATTCGTGCTTCCACTCCCAGATTCGCTCGATGAATGTCTCGCGGCCGAGGTCGTGACGCGTCAGGTCCTGCTGGTTGAGCTGGCGTTCCACCACCATCTGGGTGGCGATCCCCGCGTGGTCGGTACCCGGCTGCCACAGGGTGTTATTGCCGTGCATGCGGTGATAGCGGGTCAGGGCATCCATCAGGGTGTCCTGAAAGGCGTGGCCCATGTGCAGGCTGCCGGTGACATTGGGCGGCGGGATCATGATGCAATAGGGCGCACCCTCTCCGGAGGGTGCGAAGTCACCTTCCTGTTCCCAGGTCTGGTACCAGCGTTGCTCTATTGCGTGGGGATCGTAGGTCTTGTCCATCCGTTGTCGGCTCGTTGTCTCGGGGCCTGCGCCAGGCCGGGGCGGTGAATTATACCCGAAGGCGGAAATTCTGCCCGGCCGGCGCGGGGTGGTTGCGGCGGATCAGCCTTTTCTGAAAGTGCGGGCGAGCAGGCCGGGCAGACTGGCTTCCAGTTGCCGGTAAATTGCATCGGTCGCGCGGTTGTTGCTGTCTTCCAGCGCCTGGCTGAGCACTGCCTCCAGCATGGGTTGCAGCTCGCGCTGCAATTCCTCATGGACCTGCCGGGACAATCGCGTGGCCAGTTCATCGAGTTGCTGCCGGAATGCCTCGCTCGCAAGCAGCGCCCTGACAAGTGCCGTGGTCGACAGCCCAGACAGGCGTTCCGCGAGTTGCAGGTCGCTGGTGACAACGACATCAGCGTCTGCGAGCGGGTCGCTCAGTATCGGTATGCCTGCCTCGTCCAGTGCCGGTTTGGTATTCATGGTTGTCAAAGGTTATGCGTTTGTAGCGTGTAACCGCGGTCCTTGTAGAAGCGGTAGCGGGCGCGCGCTGCCGCTATTTGGCTGTCATTGCCGCCGACCAGCTCGGCGACCCGGTTGAAACGGCTGAAAAATGCCGGGACTTCACCAGCCAGGTTGAGCAGCACGTCGCCAGGTCCCTCCGGCTCGAGCGCGTGCCCCAGCAGGATGGGCTGATCATTGCTGCTACCGGCCTCGTGGAGACCATGTGGCAGGAAGCTGCCGTCGCGGAATGTCCATAGCAGGTCGTCGAGTTGCCTGAGCTGCTGGCCGGACTCCGTATGGATGTATACCTGGTGTCCCTGGCGGTAGGCCTTTTCGGTGAGCCGGCAGGTAAACAGCGGTAGTGCAGCGGGCTGGCTGTCGTTCAGGATGTAGAAATCGACTTGCGTCATTGCGCGTGGCACCTGTCAAGCAGGTAGCGCGTCAGCAACGGGACCGGCCTGCCGGTTGCGCCTTTTTCCTTGCCGCTTTTCCAGGCAACCCCGGCAATGTCCAGGTGTGCCCAGTCGTAGTTACGGGTAAATCGCGACAGGAAGCAGGCGGCGGTAATCGTGCCGGCCTCGCGGCCGCCGATGTTTGCCATGTCGGCAAAGTTGCTGTCCAGCTGCTGCTGGTAGTCCTCCCACAAGGGCATGCGCCAGGCACGATCGCCGGCTGTGTCACCTGCAGCGAGCAGGCTGGCTGCGAGGGCATCGTTGTTGCTGAGCAATCCGGCCGCATGGCTCCCGAGGGCGATCACGCAGGCGCCGGTGAGTGTCGCAATATCTACCACTACTGCCGGATCGAACTTGCCGCAATATGTCAGTGCATCACAAAGCACCAGGCGGCCTTCTGCATCAGTATTCAGCACCTCAATGGTCTGTCCAGACATGCTGGTGACGATGTCCCCGGGCTTGCTGGCATTCCCGTCCGGCAGGTTTTCGCTCGTGGGGATGATGCCGACGACATTCAGCGGCAGTTCCAGTTCGATGCAGGCCCTGATTGTGCCGAGCACGCTGGCAGCGCCGCACATATCGAACTTCATCTCGTCCATAGTCGCGGCCGGCTTGATGGAGATGCCGCCGGCGTCAAAGGTTATGCCCTTGCCGACCAGTGCCACCGGACGCTCGCCCGGTTTGCCGCCCTTGTATTCCAGGGTGATCAGCCTGGCCGGTTCGCGACTGCCGCGGGCGACCGACAGCAGGGCGCCCATTCCCAGCTTTTTCATCCTGGCTTCATCCATGACGCTGACTTTGAGCTGTTTGCAGGTTTTCGCCAGCTCGCGTGCCTGTTCCGCCAGGTAAGTGGGCGTGCAGATATTGCCGGGCAGGTTGCCCAGCCTGCGTGCCAGTTCCACACCACCGGCTACCGCCACGCCCTCCGCCAGGGCTGCATGGGCGGCCTTTGTTTCCATGGTGTCCGTGTTGATTCCCATGCGGCGCAGTGGCCTGCGTTTCTTGTCCTTGATGCTTTTCAGCTCGTCGGGGAGATACAGTGCGCCCTGGGTGATCTCCGCCAGGGTTGCGATATTCCAGGCAGTGTTGCGGTCACTGACTTCCAGTTCTGCGAGATAACTGACCGCATCGGTTGCACCGCTGGCATCCACGGCACGTGCGGCGCTGGCAACGGCCTTGCGGTAGGCGCCGGCGTTGAACTCGCCCTGTTTGCCGCAACCGACCAGCAGGACTCGCTCGCAGTTGCCGCCCTGCGGATGGTGGATGATGAGGGTTTGTTCGCATTTGCCGTCCATGTCGCCAGCCTGCAGCAGGCGGCTGAGCAGGCCCCGGCTGGACTTGTCAAATGCTGCCGCCGCGGCTGAGAGCTTGCGATTTTCGAAGACCCCGAGAATGACGCAGCCGGTCCTGGCGCGGGCGGGTTTCTCGCTCTTGATCGTGAATTTCATACAAAATCTCCCCGTAACTGGTTAACCTGATTGCAGCTTGCCTTGCATCTAGTATACGGTAGCCGCTGCCGCGCTGGCGGCCGTTGCTGTATACCGGTTTGACGGTGGAGTGTACTGGATGCAGGCACGATTTTCATGCCATCAGACGAGCCATGCCTATGTTGCGTATCTTCGATCGCTACCTGTTGAAGGAGGTGGTTTACGGCTGGCTGGCCGTGACCGTCATCCTGTGGCTCATCCTGGTCAGCAACCGGCTGGTACGCTACCTTGCGGATGCCGCGGCTGGCGATATCCCCGGCGAGCTGATCTTCAAATTGCTGGGCCTGAAAATGATCTGGTACATGATCCACATCGTGCCGTTTGCCCTGGCGCTCGGTGTGGTCCTTGGCCTGGGAAGGCTGTATCGCGACAACGAAATGACCGTGATGTCTGCCTGCGGAGTCGGCACCCGGCGCATCTACAAGCCCGTGCTGGGATTCGGAGTGCTGGTTGCCGTTGCGCTGACGTGGCTGGCCCTGCATGTCAGTCCCGGGGTGCAGGATATCAGCCATCGTCTGGAGACCACGGCGGCTCGCCAGGCTGACATGACGGCACTGGGTGCCGGCCGCTTCAACGAAATGCTGGATGAGAAACTGACCTTCTACGCCGAGCGGCTGTCCGCTGACAAGCGCACCATGGAGAACCTGTTCATCGCCTACAAGAGCAATCCATGGGACAAGTCGATACCGCGGCAGATAGTCAGGGCAAAATCAGCCTACCGGAAACAGGATACGGCCAGCGGGGATCAATTCCTGGTGCTGGTCGACGGGGCCCGTTACGAGGGTGTGCCGGGTGAGGCCGCGTACCGCATCATGAAGTTTGACGAGTACGGTGTGCGTATTGACATGCCGCACATCGACGCTGCTACCACCAAGCGTGAGGCCACGCCGACCGCCACCTTGCTTGCGTCGAGTGATCCAGAGGACATCGCGGAGCTGCAGTGGCGCCTGGCCATGCCGCTTTCCGTTATTTCCCTGCTGCTGCTGGCCGTGCCACTGTGTAAATCATCGCCACGCAAGGGTCGCTATGGTCGTCTGGTCATCGCTATCCTGCTGTTCGTCATCTATTACAACCTGCTGGGTACCGCCAAGGTATGGGTGGGCGATGGCAGTGTGCCGCCGCTGATCGGCTTGTGGTGGGTGCCGGCGTTTCCTGTTGTGCTTGCCGCCATACTGCTGGGCGGGGAGGGTTTTCTCTGCAGGCTGAGGCTGCGCCGGTGAAGATTCTCGACCGCTATGTGGGGGTGGCCGTGGTGACAGGCACCGCGATAGCGCTGCTGGTTATCGTTGGCATGGATGTCTTCTTCAATGTGATTTCGCAGATCGATGATGTCGGCAAGGGCAGCTATACCCTGTATGCGATGCTGCAGTACATCGCACTGATCACGCCGCAGGGTGCCTACGAGCTATTTCCCATGGCGGCATTGCTCGGCAGTCTCATCGGTATGGGCATGCTCGCTGCCAACAGCGAGCTGGTTGCAATGCGCGCCGCCGGTGTTTCCGTGTGGCGCATCGTGCAGGCAGTACTGCAGGCCGGGGTATTGCTGCTGCTTGTTGCGATATTTGTTGGCGAGGTGGTCGCGCCTGCCGCCGAGCAGTACGGGCAGCAGTTGCGCGCCGCGGCCACCAACAAGCGGGTGAGTTTTCTGGGCAGCCATGGCCTGTGGGTGCGCGATGAAAATTACTACATCAATGCCGGCATGGTGCTTGCAGGCGAGGTGCTTGCCGACCTGGAAGTGTTCGAGTTTGACGCTGCCGGGAAGCTGCTGATGGCCACGCGCGCAGCCCGGGCACAATATGACCGGGGGCAATGGGTGCTGCATGATGTGCGCCAGTCCGCTTTTTCCGATGGCAAGGTCGAGGTCAGTCATCATGACGCGGTGGCATGGCCGTCGCTGCTGACACCGGACCTGCTGAGTATCGTGGTGCTCAAGCCAAAGAACATGTCGGCCATGGATCTCGGGCAGCTCGTTGATTATCTTGACGAGAATGGGCTGGATACCATGGAATACCGTTATGCCTTCTGGGGGCGGTTCATGACGCCGCTGGCGACGCTGGTAATGCTGTTTATTTCTGTGCCTTTTGTGTTTGGCGGCTTGCGCTCGGTCACTACCGGGCAACGAATCTTCGTGGGGTTGCTGGTGGGTTTTGGCTTCTATCTTGTCAGCCAGATAGCCAGCCAGATGGGGCAGGTCTACAAACTGAATCCGCTGTTTGCCATGCTGACACCCATCATCCTGTTTGTGGCCATCGGCATGCGCGCCATGCGCAGGCTCTGAAGCCGCGCAGCAGCATCAGGATTTTGGCAGTCGCACGATAACGGTCTCCGAAAAGCGGTCGTGCCAGGTCATGCGCTTGCGGTCGACCAGCATCCACAGAAATCCGAGGCCGGCACAGGCCAGCGAGACGATGGCGGCCAGGAAACGCAGCAGGGCCTGCCAGATCGTGATTGGCCCCCCGTCAAGTCGCTGTACCCGCAGTCGCCACGCCCGCATGCCCAGTGTTTGTCCGCCATGTAGCCAGAACCAGCTATAAAAGCCAAAACAGATGAGGAACAGAAAAGTCCGGAAGAAGGGATTGTGGTAGTGCAGGCTGCCCTTGGTCACCAGTAATGCCAGTGCCGTCGCAATCAGCAGTGCAGAAAACAGCAGCAGGGAATCGTAGAACATCGCCAGCAGGCGGAATCCCAGTCCTGCCCGCGGTAACTCCTGCGTCTGTTGTGGCTTGTCCATGTGAGATTCCGGTTGCCGCTGCGGTGTGCAGAGAAGCGCCTGGATGGCGCTCCCAAGGGGATTCGAACCCCTGTTACCGGCGTGAGAGGCCAGTGTCCTAACCACTAGACGATGGGAGCATCAACGGGCCAGCCCACAGGCTGGAAAGCGGTGTTATTATACGCGCAACCTTTTCATCCACAAGCTGCAAACGTGAGCGAATCAGGCATTACCCAAAACCACAGCGAGCCCACCATCATTCCCCGGTCAGCGCATAACATATCCCGGGCCAGTATCAGTCCGAATGCACTGAAGGTGTTGTACCGCTTGAAAGATGCCGGTTACCAGGCCCACCTGGTAGGCGGTGGTGTGCGTGACCTGCTGCTCGGGCGCGAACCCAAGGACTTCGATATCGCCACGGATGCGCATCCTGACAAGATCCGGGAGCTGTTTCGCAACTGTCGCCTGATAGGGCGCCGCTTTCGACTTGCACACGTTATGTTCGGCAGGGAAATCATCGAGGTCGCCACCTTCCGTGCCTTTCAGGAGGCCGGCCAGGATGTTTCCAGTCAGCATGTCGATGCAGACGGTCGCATCGTGCGGGACAACGCCTACGGCACGATCGAGGAAGATGCCTTCCGGCGCGATTTCACCGTCAATGCGCTCTACTACAGCATTGCCGATTTTTCCATTATCGATTACACCGGGGGCGTCGCGGATATCGAGGCGGGCAAGCTACGCCTCATCGGTGATCCCGAGACCCGTTACCGGGAGGACCCTGTCAGGATGCTGCGCGCGGTGCGCTTTGCCACCAAGCTGGGTTTCCGCCTGGAACCAGGCACCGAGGCACAGCTGGCCCGGCTGGCACCGCTGCTGGCGGATATCCCCCCCGCGAGGCTGTTCGACGAGATGCTCAAGCTGTTCCTGGGCGGTGCGGCGCTGGCCAATTTCGAAATGCTGCGGCATTACAACCTGTTCGAACAGTTGTTTCCGTTCACCGAGCAGTCGCTGGCTCACGAGGAAAACCATTTTCCCCTGACACTGATCAATCGTGGCATGGAAAATACCGATACCCGAATCGAGCAAGGCAAGCCGGTGACACCGGCTTTCCTGTTTGCGGTGTTTCTCTGGGAGCCGGTACGGGAACGTGCGGCTCGACTGGAGGCAGATGGGCAGCAACCGGCCCAGGCGCTGCAGCACGCCAGTGCACAGATCATTGCGGAACAGGCCGCCATCATGGCGACGCCACGGCGTTTTTCCCTGCCAATGCGCGAGATATGGATGCTGCAGCTGCGGTTGGAGCAGAAGGGCGGCCGGCGCAGCCAGCGGGTGCTGGCACACCCGCGCTTCCGTGCGGCCTATGATTTTCTGTTGCTGCGCTGTGAATCAGGCGAGGTGCCCGGGGAAATCGGTGCCTGGTGGACGGCCGCCCAGACAGATCGGGAAGAGCCGGCCGTAGCGCCGGCAGCCGCCAAACGCCGGCGCCGTCGGCCACGACGCCGGCCCGCGGCAAAACCCGCATGACGGTCAGGGCCTATATCGGGATCGGCAGTAACCTGAATGACCCGGCTGCCCGGGTGCAGGCGGCCTTTGGGGAGCTGGAGCGACTCCCCGCCACCCGGCTGGCTGCAAGGTCCAGCCTGTATGGCAGCAAGCCCATGGGGCCTGCCGATCAGCCAGACTATGTCAACGCTGTTGCTGCTGTGGATACCCGGATACCGGCGCTGGATCTGCTGCAAGCGCTGGCACAGATCGAGGACCGGCAGGGGCGTTCGCGCGGGACTGAAAAGTGGGGACCGCGCACCCTCGACCTGGACCTTTTGCTGTACGGCGAACAGTGTATTGCCACGCCGGTGCTGACAGTGCCGCATCCCGGCATGCACGAGCGTGATTTTGTACTGGTGCCGCTGGCGGAGATTGCCGGGGACCTTGATGTTCCAGGCCACGGCCCTCTTGGCACCCTGGCGGGGCGCTGCGAGAAGCATGACCTGGTCAGGCTGGTTGCGGGTTGATGGACAGTAAGCCGCCGGATTACATTGTCATTGAAGGGCCAATCGGGGTCGGCAAGACCAGCCTGGCGCGGCGCCTTGCGGAGAGCTTCGAGTCCGACCTGCTGCTGGAGGGTGCGG
>Ga0210079_1000088_pt1 | contig 12216 bp, 11 predicted proteins | sample White_CordA_D2_FD_185587 | JGI IMG/M metagenome (GOLD analysis project Ga0210079, IMG submission 185587) | Wetland microbial communities from the San Francisco Bay, California, USA, that impact long-term carbon sequestration - White_CordA_D2... | ecosystem: Environmental > Aquatic > Marine >...
GCATCGCCGTTTGGATGATGCAGTCCGGCCCCAAGGCCAAGCCGCGGCAAAAAGTTCGCAATGCGGTCGCCGTCGAAGTCAGACCGGCGGAGTTCGGCCCGCAAACGACGACCATCAGCATCATGGGTACGGTCAGGCCAAAGAACGAAGTAATCCTCAAACCCGAGGTCAGTGGCAAGATTACTTCGATAAGCGAAAAACTGGTTCCCGGCGGTTATTTCAATAAAGACGAGGTTCTCCTGACCATCGAACCGAACGACTATCAATTGGCAGTGCAACAACTGGCCAGTGAAGTCGCCAGGGCTGAAGCCGATCTGCGGATAGAACTCGGCAGACAGCGCGTGGCCCTCAAGGAGTACGAACTGCTCGGGGAAAAGGTCAGTGATGAGGAACGCGACCTGATGTTGCGAATTCCCCAACTGGAAAGTAGCAAGGCCTCTCTGGAGGAGGTTAAAATCAGACTCGAACAGGCCCGGCTTGACCTGGAAAGGACCACGGTAAGGGCGCCGTTCAATTCGGTTCTCATCTCGCGGGAGGTCAACCTCGGCACCAGTGTTACCCCGTCGACAACCCTGGCAACCCTGGTCGACAGCGACGCTTACTGGGTCGAAGCTCCGATCGCTGCCAGCCAGGTCAAATGGATCAAGGTTGGTCAGCAGGGTTCAGCGGTACGCATCTACGATTCTGCTTCCTGGGGATCGGGCCTCTATCGGCAGGGTCGTGCGGCAGGGATGGCAGCCACCGTCGAAGAACAGGGCCGCATGGTCGAACTGCTTGTCGAAGTAGCCGATCCACTGGCTTTGGCAAAGCAGTCAGAAGGACAACCAAAGCTCTTGCTTGGCAGTTATGTCCGGGTAGAAATTGCAGGAACGACTCTGCCCCGGGCGGCGATGATCGAACGCGACCTGGTCCGTGATGGTGACCGGGTCTGGGTCATGGACAAGCAGGGCAACCTGGACATTCGCCCGGTCGAGATCGCCTTCCGCGCCCGCGATCACGTGCTCGTCACCGGCGGCATCAGCGCTGACGAAAAGCTTGTCACCTCCAACCTGCCTTCACCAGTGCAGGGGATGGCGCTCAGGATCATGGGCGAAGAAGACCAACCCTCGAATTCCGGGAGCTCCAGCCAGTAATGAAGCGTTTACGCAAAGAGCCCTGGCAGCGAGGCCCGCTGGCCTGGATGACTTACAACAGGGTGACGCCAAACCTGTTGATGATTGCCCTGCTGTTGGGAGGTTTCCTTGTCTCCGCGAAAATCAAGAAAGAAGTCTTCCCGGATTTCGAACTCGACAGGGTCTCAGTCAGCGTCGCCTACCCGGGATCCAGTCCGGAAGAAGTCGAGCAAGGGATCGTCCTGGTCGTCGAGGAGGCTGTCCGTGGTCTCGATGGCATCAAGGAAATAACCTCCAACGCGTCCGAGGGCCTGGGCTCAGTCAGCATTGAGCTGCAAACTGACACAGACCAGCAAAAGGTTTACCAGGAGATCAAGCAGGAAGTCGACCGGATTCGCACCTTCCCTGAAGATGCCGAGGACCCCCAGGTTTCGCTGGTAGCCAGGCGTCGCGAGGTCCTCAACCTGCAGCTCTATGGCGACACCACCGAGCGCGCCCTGCGGGAAACGGCAGAGCAGGTCCGCGATCGCCTGCTGCAGGATCCAGGCATCACCCAGATCGACCTCTCCGGCGCGCGTGACCTGGAGATCCATGTCGACGTGCCGCAGGGACTACTGCGCGCCTACGACCTGACTCTCGACCAGATCGCGCAAATCATCAATACCGCCTCTACCGAGATCCCCGGCGGAGCGATCGAAACCGGTGGCGGAGACATCCTGTTGAGGGTGACCGACCGGCGTGACTGGGCGCGGGAGTTCGCCCGCATTCCGATTATCAGCACCGCCGAGGGCACAGTCGTTCTCCTCGAAGACCTCGCCACGGTTCGGGAAACCTTCGAAGACAGTGACCGCTACGCCACCTACAATGGCCAGCGCAGCATCGGCCTCGACGTTTTCCGGGTCGGCGACCAGACACCAATCGGTGTCTCCCGTTCGGTCAGGGAGGCCATGGTACGGATCGAAGCGGACCTGCCGAACGGTATCGAGTGGGACATCAACCGCGATCGTTCCGAGATCTACGAACAACGCCTGAACCTGCTCCTGAAAAACGCCTTTATCGGCCTGATCCTGGTGCTGCTTCTACTCGGACTATTTCTCGAATTCAAACTCGCCTTCTGGGTCACCATGGGCATCCCGATCTCTTTCCTCGGCGGGCTGATGTTCCTGCCGGTCATGGGCGTATCGATCAATATCATTTCGATGTTCGCCTTTATCGTCGCCCTGGGAATCGTGGTTGACGACGCCATCGTCGCCGGTGAAAACATCTACGAATACCGTCAACGCGGTCACAGTTATGCCAAAGCCGCCGTGATCGGCGCCCGCACCGTAATGATCCCGATCACCTTCGCGATTCTGACCAACATCGTGGCCTTTCTGCCGCTTTACTTTGTGCCCGGCTTCATGGGCAAGATCTGGAAAGCGATCCCGGTTGTCGTCATAACTGTATTCATCATCTCTTGGGTCGAAGCGCTCCTGATCCTGCCGAGTCATCTGGCCCACACCCGAAGCGCCCCGACCAGCCGTCTGACAGCACGTCTGCACAGCTTGCAGCAGCGGTTCAGTACCGGACTTTCCCGGTTCATAGAAAATCGCTATCGGCCGATACTCGAGCTGTGCATCCGCTGGCGGTGGATGACCGTCGCTACCGGCCTGTGCATCCTGATGCTGGTAACCACCTACGCTCTGAGCGGCCGCATCGGCATGATCCTGATGCCGCGAGTCGAATCGGACCGCGCAGTCGTGACAGCCGTTCTGCCCGCCGGCAGCCCCATGGAGGACGCTCGCCTGGTCCAGGAGAAGCTGGTGGGCGGCATGAAAGCCGTCGCTGCCGGTAATGGCGACAGTCAGCTTCTGCAGGGGATATTTGCCCTCGTCGATGAAAACCGCGTGGAGATAACCGCCTACCTGCAGCCTCCCGGAGTCCGCCCTCTCGACACGGGCTCAGTCACCAGGCTGTGGCGCGAAGAAGTCGGCCCGATTCTCGGTCTCGAGTCACTGCGTTACGAATCGGACCGTGGCGGGCCCGGCGGTGGCGCGGCACTGACCGTGGAACTTTCCCACCGCAATACGGACATCCTGGACCGGGCCAGCGCCGCTCTTGCCGAACGGCTCGAGGAATTCGCCAACGTCAAGGATATCGACGACGGCTTCACCCCGGGCAAGGAGCAGCTCGACTTCAGCATCACGGCCAACGGTGAAAGTCTTGGGCTGACCTCACGCGAGATCGCCCGGCAGGTTCGCAACGCTTTCTCCGGCAGTGAGGCCCTGCGTCAGCAGCGTGGCCGCAACGAGATCACCGTGCGTGTCCGCCTGCCCGAAGGCCAGAGGAACACTGAGCACAGCATCGAAAACCTGATGATCCGCACACCGGCCGGGACCTTCGTGCCGCTCTTCGAGGTGGCCAGCGTCACACGCGGCAGAGCGTTCACCTCGATCAACCGGCGTGACGCCCGACGGACCGTCACCGTCTCTGCAGACGTCGAACCGATCAGCGAAACCGGGCAGATTCAGGCCACTCTGAACAGTGACATCTTGCCCGAACTGGTTCGCGACTTCCCCGGGTTGACCTATGGCTACCAGGGCCGCCAGGCAAACATGAAAGAAAGCACCGGAGGCCTGATGACAGGATTCATCCTGTCCATGGCCGCCATTTACTTTTTGCTGGCGATCCCGTTCCGCAGCTATTTGCAGCCGTTGATCGTCATGCTGGCAATCCCCTTCGGCGTAGTCGGAGCGGTCCTGGGGCACCTGATCATGGGTTACAGCCTCAGCCTGATGAGCATGATGGGCATGGTTGCGTTGGCTGGCGTGGTCGTCAATGACTCCCTGGTCCTGGTCGACTATGCCAACCGGCAACGGCTTGAAGGCCACAGTGCCTTTGCCTCGGTCAGTGCTGCCAGCACCCGCCGCTTCCGCCCGGTCATCCTGACCACCCTGACCACCTTTGGCGGCCTGGCACCGATGATTTTTGAGACCTCACGCCAGGCCAGGTTCCTGATCCCCATGGCGCTTTCGCTCGGATTCGGGATCCTCTTTGCCACACTCATAACCCTGCTGCTGGTCCCGAGCCTCTACCTGATGCTGGAAGATTCAATGGCCACCCTGAAGAGATTCTTTGGTACTGAGCCGGACGAGGGGGCATCATGACGGGACTGAACTGGTCCCTGTCGAGGAAAAAGTCGTTGCTTTTGCAACGGGCTGCCATCCTGCAGAAAGTTCGCGCCTTCTTCCTAGAGCAGGGCTACCTCGAAGTGGAGACTCCGCACCGCATTCCCGCCAACGCCCCGGAGCCGCATATCGATGCCGCGCCCAGCGGAGATTGGGCATTGCATACCTCGCCGGAAATCGCAATGAAGCGGCTGCTCGCCGCAGGCCATGAAAAAATCTTTCAGATTTGCCGGGTTTGGCGCGAGGGTGAACTTGGGCGGCATCACCTGCCGGAATTCACCCTGCTTGAATGGTACCGGTCCGGGATTGACTACCACGATCTCATGGCCGAATGCACCGCGCTTTTACAGAGCATTGTCCCAGAGGGGAAACTGACCCGGTCGGGTCGGCAGATATCCCTGGCGGCACCCTGGGAGAAATTGACGCTTGCCGAAGCCTTCTCAAGCTATGCATCGATGAACCTTGACCATGCACTCGAGGCCGGTTGTTTCGAGGAAGTCCTGACCGCGGAGGTCGAACCGCACCTCGGCAAAGCAAGGCCGACCTTCCTGACCGAGTTCCCGGTAGCGATGGCAGCCCTGGCAAGGGTCAAACCCGGAGATCCTCGGGTGGCCGAAAGATTCGAGCTCTACATCGACGGGCTGGAGCTGGCCAACGCCTTTTCCGAGCTGACCGATCCGCTCGAGCAGCGCAAACGATTTGCCGCAGATGAGGAGCGGCGTCGGGCCGCTGGCAAGACGCCCTACCCGCTGCCGGAGAGCTTTCTCAGTGAGCTTGCGGCAATGCCCGAAGCGGCGGGGATCGCCCTCGGTCTCGACCGCCTGGTGATGCTGATAACCGGTACAGAAAAGATCGATGATGTCGTGGCATTCACCCCCGATGATCTGTAGCGGCGCAAGGCGAAAAAAATCTCCACCAAAAACGAAAAGGAGCTTGTTTTTCATCCGGCCGACAGGCTATAAAAAAGAAAGACAGGTAAACTTCCAAAGCCCTGACGCCCATGTATTTTAATTCTGAAATAGCACTCTTCAATGCCTGCCGAACCCTGTTCGGCAAAGAAGTCAACCTGTCCCACGAGTTTCTTTATTATCTCCAGCCCAGCGGCGCCAAAACTGCTTTTCGCAACCAGGCCAAGGCCCATCACCCCGACGCCCACGCGAGTTCCTCGCCGCTCATCCGCCAACAGCAGACAGAACGTTTCCGGGAAATCCGCCAGGCCTACGATTTGCTGATCGAGTACCTTGAAAAGCGTCCTCGTATTCGCCCGGCCTCCTTCAAGAACAGGCCTGCGCAAACAGCATCGTACCGGGCGAAAAGCACGCCACGGCAAAGCACACAGCAGAGACCGCACCCAAAACCGGTGTCGATCCCGTCGATCCCGCTTGAATTCGGCATGTACAGCTTCTACCAGGGCAAAGTGACCTATCAACAATTGATCGAGGCCCTGGTGTGGCAGAGGCGACAGAGACCAACGCTTGGCGCCATAGCACAGAAGTGGGGCTGGTTGTCCGCAGCCAAGGTCAGCCAGATCCTAGGACACCGCGGCCAGGCGGTACGTTTCGGTAAAAAAGCGATTGAGCTCGGGCACCTCAAGCCTCACCAGGTCGAAGCATTGCTGAATTATCAGAGGACCCTGCAGAAGAGAATCGGCCAGTATTTCGTGGAAAAGGGTTTATTATCAGACGCGGAAGCCAACCGGATTTCCCAACAGCTCACAAAGCACAACAGACAGATCAGCCAGCGTACCAGAAGCCGGGCCGAGAACCGCTGCTAGACAACATCCCGCCGGCGGTTCGGGAGTTCGACAACGCCACGAGCCGTCTGGACCCTGAGAATTCCCCCCATTCCCAGAAGATTTTCCGGCAGGAGCGGAACCTTGCCTTCACCTCCGGGCGGGTCGACGACGTATTGCGGAATGCCGAGGCCGGAGACCTGACCACGCAACCCGGCAATAATCTCCAGGCCGCGCTCCACCGGCACCCGGAAATGCGCCGTACCACGGGCCTGGTCCAGGTGATGCAGGTAGTAGGGCCGCACCCGCATCTTCAGCAAACCGCGACACAGCTCAATCATCACGCCCGGATCATCGTTGACGTCGTTGAGCAAAACCGTCTGATTGCCCAGCACCAGACCCGCGTCAGCCATGCGAGCACAGGCCGCGGCGCTCTCGATTGTCAGTTCGCGCGGATGGTTGAAGTGGGTATTCAGGTAGAGCGGCTGAAAACGCGATAAAATCCGACAGAGTTGCGGCGTGATGCGGTCCGGCAGGGTGACGGGTATGCGGCTGCCGATGCGGATCATCTCGACATGGGGGATGCGTTCAAGTCGCGACAGGATGTCATCGAGACGATCGTCGTTGAGCAGGAGAGGATCGCCGCCGGTCAGGATCACGTCTCTGACTTCTGATGCTTCGGAGAGGTAAGCAATCCCCTCATCGATCTTTGCCCTGGAGAAACAGAACGCCCTGGTACCGACCCGGTTTTTGCGGGTGCAGAACCGGCAGTACCCTGCACACTGTCCCGACACCATCAACAGCGCCCGGTCCGGGTAACGATGCACCACTGCCGGGACCGGGGCAAAAGCCTGTTCGTTCAGGGAATCTTCGGGCAGGTCGTCGACCGCCAGTTCACCCAGGTCAGGAACACACTGTCGCCAGATCGGATCGCCTGGTTTTTCGATCAGGTTGAAATAATGGGGCGTGATGAGCAACGGGTAACGGGCAGCCACGGCCCGCATCGGCTCCGGGTCGATATCAAAATGCCCGGCAAGCTGTTCCGGGGTGGTGATGCTGTTGGCGAGTTGTTGTTTCCAGGTCATGAAAAGCTCGAAGCGCGAGGTGAGAAGCGGGAAAAATCATCGTCAAATTTGGTTATGGCTAACCCCATATACTCTGCAAATTACAGAACGACAGGAAAATAGCGACAGATCAATGGAAAAGATAATGTTCAACTGCCCTAAGAGGTTTCCGCGCCTCGCTCCTCACGCCTCGCGCCTCGCGCAGTCAAGCGACTGCGCAAGACCCAAGTCAGCACCACCAGGACCATCAGCCCGACATCCCGTAGCAGGGCCATCCCGGCGCTGACATCCTGCCCGCCGGCCGGGTCGAAGCAACCGCAATCGATATCGAGCCCACGCAACAGCACCGAAACCAGCGCAACCATGAATATCAGGGTCATGCCGCCGATCACGACCAGGGCCGGGCGAACCCGGACATTCAGAAGCAGAAGGACGCCGGCGAGGAACTCCACGTAAGGCAGGGTCGCCGCGACCAGGTAATTCATGGCGTAGGGGAGGATCTGGTAAGCCGCGACATGGCCGGCAAACACGACCACGTCCTGGATCTTCACCGCACCGGCATAGACAAAAACCAGGGCCAGGGACAACCTGGCCAGATGGTATAAGAACCATTGAAACCGATTCACTGCTCCTCTCCCGCGACCGCAAGCCCGGCATCCCGCCATTCCGGGTAGCCGCCTTCAAATACCCGGACATCGCTGAAGCCTTCCTCGATCAACCGCATGCCGAGGTCGAAGGAATCGGGACAGCCGAAACCGCTGCAATAGGCCACGACAACCCGTTCTTTTTCGGTACGGGCGATAAAATCAGGGAGGACGTCATCAATGTCAGCCAGAGGCAGGGAGACCGCCCCCTCGATATGCCCTGCCGCGAACAGCTCCGGGTCGCGGGCATCGACAAGCAACCCGCCATCGGTCAGAAGCTGCTGGACCTCTTCAAGCAGAACCGGCATCGGCAGGGCCATCGTGACATCCTGCTGAAGTTCCTGTTCCAGATTGATTGCCGGACGCTGGGGCACCATGCGGCCGGCAAATGCGTCGAGAACCAGCTGGTGGTTCATGGTCAGGCCGAACAGCGCACCAAAAGCGATCAGGACGCATGCTTCAAGGAAAATGCGTTTGAGATCGTCAGTCATGATTATTCATCGGGAGACTGGGTAAGCTCTGGACCCATGCTGCCAAGCATTTCGCGCAAGCCACCCACTTCACGCTCGAGCCGGTCAATCCGGCTGTTCGCCGTTGTCAATTCCGAGTTCAGCTCCTCAATCAGTTGATTCTGGTGAGTATAGCGAATCTCGAGTTCAATGATCCGTGCAGTCAATTCATCCATGGCCTTCTCCTTCGCTTCCGGCTTCACATGCTACCAGAAGACCCTGGTCTTCGCAATCCGCGCAACGTATGAGAACCAATTGCAAAATTTCCCAAAGTTGATATTATTACCAGGATTATCCACTTATGAATTCTCGAACCTTACAGAAACCTATGACTATGCTAAAAACCGTTGGCAGATGGTGGTGTGCAAAAACTTTTCCAGCAGTCGTCTGCACCCTGTCTGTCTCCCTTCTCCTGTTCTACATCCCGGCACTTGCTGCCGTTCCGCAGTACAGACATAACGAACCGTCTGAAATGACCGAGGGCCAGAAGGCCGCTGACGACATGAGCGGGATGGATCACAAGGGCCATGCCGCGGTGAGCGATGAGGCGGCAGGGCATGAGCATCCGGTAATGGACGAGGACGGCGCAGCCAAGGTCGGCCTCGATGAAAAGCTCGGCACCTACATCCCCCTCGACCTGACCTTTTACGATGAACAGGGCGAACCGGTCAAACTGGCTGAACTGGTCACCATGCCGACGATAATCGCACCGGTTTATTACCGCTGCCCCAACGTCTGCCATTTCCTGCAGGGCGACCTGGCCCGCGTGTTGCCGGGCCTCAAACTCGAGGCCGGAGAAGACTATCAGGTGATCTCGTTCAGCTTCGACGAAAATGAGAAACCCGAACTGGCCGAGCGTAGCCGCAACACCTACTATGCGGCGATGAAAAATCAGTATCCGGATCAAGCCTGGCGTTTTCTGACCGGCGACATTGATACCATACGCAAGCTCACTGATGCCGCCGGATACCGCTTCCAGAAGGTCGGGACCGATTTCCTGCATCCGGTCGTGTTTTTCGTGGTCTCCCCGGATGGCATGATCGTGCGCTACCTGCACGGCACCCACGTGGTTCCGAAGGATTTGACCTTGGCTCTCTACGAAGCCAAGGAGGGGCATGTAGGCACCACGATCCGTAAAATGGTACAGTACTGCTTTAGCTTCGACCCGGAGCAAAAGACTTATGTATTTAATATCTTGCGCGTCTCGGCAACAGCTATTCTGACAACCCTGGCGATTTTTGCCGCCTTCCTGATATTCGGCGGCAAGAAGCCCAACAAGAAAACCAATGCGGCGAAGGATAAGAACTTATGAGTGATGTAACTGCCACGGCAACCAGCAACCGCGGCTTTTTCGATGAAGGCGACTACCCCGGCATCTTAGGTTGGCTGTTAACAACTGACCACAAGCGCATCGGCCTGCTGTACTTCTGGTGCATCGTCACCTTCTTTTGCGTCGGGGCCATTCTCGGACTTTTGATCCGCCTGGAGCTTTTTGCCCCGGGAGAAACGATCATGGGGCCCCAGACCTACAACGCCGCCTTCACTTTGCACGGCGTGATCATGATCTTCCTTTTCATTATCCCCGGCATCCCGGCGGCCTTCGGGAACCTGATCATGCCGATCCAGATCGGCGCTCGCGACGTCGTCTTTCCAAAGCTCAATCTCTTCTCCTGGTATCTCTACGTCATCGGCGCCCTGATGGCTGTGACTTCGCTCTTTACAGGCGGCGGGCCACCTGATACCGGTTGGACCTTCTACGTGCCATTTTCCGCCCAGACCAGTACCAACGTGTCGCTGGCTGCGATGGCAGTATTTGTCCTCGGTTTCTCATCGATTCTGACCGGGTTGAACTTCGTTACCACCATCCACAGGCTCCGCACCGAGGGGATGACCTGGATGCGCATCCCGCTCTTCACCTGGTCGCTCTATGCCACGGCCTGGATCCAGGTCCTCGCCACCCCGGTGATCGGTATCACCGTCGCCCTGCTTTTCGCCGAGCGGGTGATTGGCACCGGCCTGTTTGATCCAACCCAGGGCGGCGATCCGATCATGTTCCAGCACCTGTTCTGGATCTATTCACACCCTGCGGTCTATATCATGGTCCTGCCCGGCATGGGAGTGGTCTCCGATATAATCCCCGTGTTTGCCCGCAAGCCGGCTTTCGGTTACAAGGCGATCGTCGTTTCAAGTATTGCCATCGCCTTTGCCGGCTCCCTGGTCTGGGCGCACCACATGTACACCAGCGGCATGAGCGATATGGCCGTACTGGTCTTCTCGTTTTTAACCTTTATCGTCGCCATCCCGTCGGCGATCAAGGTCTTTAACTGGCTGGCGACCATGTACCAGGGCTCGATCCTGCTCGACCCGCCGCTGCTGTACGCGCTCTCCTTCATCCTGCTCTTCACCATCGGCGGTTTGACCGGTCTCGTGCTGGGCGCGGCAGCAACAGATGTGCACGTGCACGATACCTATTTCGTGGTCGGCCATTTCCACTTCGTCATGTTCGGTGGCACCGGCATGGCGTTTTTCGCCGCCATGCATTACTGGCTGCCGAAAATCTATGGCCGCATGTATGACAAAAAAATTGCCACGGTGGCCTGGGGGATCATTTTCGTCGGCTTCTGCATCACTTACATCTCGATGAAGATCGCCGGCATGCAGGGCATGCCGCGTCGCTATTACGACTACGTCCCCGAGTTCACCGGGATCAACCAGCTCGCCACGATCGGCTCATGGATCCTGGCCGTCGGCCTGGTCCTGATGTTCGTCAATATCTTCCGCGGTCTGTTCAAAGGCGACCCGATCGGCGACAACCCCTGGGGAGGTGCCAGCCTCGAATGGCAGATCCCTTCGCCGCCGCCGCACTCTAATTTTGGTGAGGAGGATCCGGTGGTCACGCATGGCCCTTACGACTTCAAAAAGGCAGGCATTCTATGAGCGGGCATGTACACAAGGACTATACCGGCGCCAAGTTCGGCATGTGGCTCTTCCTCTTTACCGAGGTGCTGCTGTTTGGCGGGTTGTTTATACTTTATTCTGTCTACCTGGCGCGTTATCCCAAGGAATTCATTACCGCCGGCAAGGAGCTTAACGTCTGGTTCGGTGGCGGCAACACCCTGGTGCTGCTGACCAGCAGCCTGTTTGTCGCCGTTTCGATCACCGCTCTGCGTCGCGGGGCCAAAAAACTTTGCCTGGGCCTGCTCGGAGGCACCATTGCCTGCGCCGCGATCTTCATGATCAACAAATACTTCGAGTGGAGTGCCAAGATTCACCATGGCATTTATCCTGGCTCGGCACACCTGAAAGAGCTGCAGCCCGGCGAGATGGTGTTTTTCAACATCTACTACCTGACCACCGGGCTACACGGCATCCATGTGGTGATCGGCGGGCTGGTCCTGGCCTGGGCCATGCTTCTGATCAAGAGCGACCGGATCAATGCCGACGACTGGGTGATCCTGGAAAACGCCGGCCTCTACTGGCACCTGGTCGACCTGATCTGGATCTTTATTTTCCCGCTGTACTATTTGATCTTACACTGATCGGTGATCAGTGATCAGTTGAAAGCCAACAAGAGAAGCAAGATCAAAAGACGAAGTTAATTAAGGATTGTGGCTATGCATTTGAATTTCCTGCTCACCGATCACCCGTCACAGATCACGAGGTTTTAACATGTCCGAAGAACACGCACACATTGTCCCTTACAAGACCTTCATGGGCATCTGGATCGCGCTGCTGATCCTGACCGGCGTCACCGTGTGGGTCGCGCAATACAACCTCGGCCCGTTGAATATCTGGGTGGCCTTGAGCATTGCCACGCTCAAGTCGGCACTGGTGGTCGCGGTCTTCATGCACATGAAATACGAAAGCTGGCTGTTCAAGATTGCGCTTTTGTCAGCGCTCGCCATCCTGGCGATCTTCATCGGCCTGACCTTCTTTGATGTTCTTTATCGGTAGGAGTTGATGTGAATCCACAACCTTTAATCACCAC
>Ga0210079_1000090_pt1 | contig 12087 bp, 12 predicted proteins | sample White_CordA_D2_FD_185587 | JGI IMG/M metagenome (GOLD analysis project Ga0210079, IMG submission 185587) | Wetland microbial communities from the San Francisco Bay, California, USA, that impact long-term carbon sequestration - White_CordA_D2... | ecosystem: Environmental > Aquatic > Marine >...
GTGCCGAGCAGGACCAGGGCGACGGTGACGATCTGCAGCAGGGTGGCGAATTTACCCCAGAAACTGGGCAGGGCGACGGTCAGGTTGCCGGAGTAGTGCAGGATGCCGGCACCGAGGGCGACGTACAGATCCTTGGCGACGACGATCACCGCCAGCCAGGCGGGCAGCAGCCCCTGGATGCTCAGGGCGATGAACGCGACGGTGCTGAGCAGCTTGTCACCGAGCGGGTCGAGAAAGGTGCCGAGCACCGATTTCTGTTGCAGGCGGCGCGCCAGGTAGCCATCGAGAAAATCTGTGAACCCGGCCACCACAAAGAGCACCAGCGCCAGACCGTGGCGGTCGTAGATCACCGCGATCAGAAAGGGTGCCACCATGAAAATGCGCAGCAGGCTGAGCAGGTTGGGCAGGTTCATGCGATGCCTCCGCCTTTAGTATTACAAGTATGCCGTGTTTTCCGGAGGATACAAACCGGTGCAGGCACTAGTCAGGGGCTGGGGACTGGAGGCTGGGGGCTAGCGCAACGAATAAATGTTGTGCACTCTCGATTCTGCATGGTATGAAATCGCTCAGAGGGCCATCGATGAACCTGACCAACGATACGACATACATGCAGGCAGCGATCGCCGAAGCGCAGCTTGCCAGGGCCAAGGGCGAAGTGCCGATCGGTGCGGTGATTGTCCATGCAGGGCAGATCATCGGCCGCGGCCACAACCTGCGCGAAACCAGCAACGACCCGACCAGCCATGCCGAGATGGTGGCGATCCGCCAGGCCGCTGAAGCGATCGGCCACTGGCGCCTGCTCGAGACCACCCTGTATGTGACGCTGGAGCCATGCGTGATGTGCATGGGCGCGATCATCCTCGCCCGCATCCCGCGTCTGGTCTACGCCTGTCGCGATCCGCGCGCCGGGGCGGTCGGTTCGATCTACGATTTTTCCTCCGATGAACGCTTCAATCACAAGGTCGAGGTCGTCGAAGGAGTGCTTGGCGCAGAATGCAGCGCGCTGCTGAGCGGCTTTTTCCAGGAATTAAGGGCTGGGAAGAAGGCCAAGCCTTCTTCGGAGGCTGGAGGCTGGGGACTAGGGCCATGATCTGGACGCCAAGTATGCAACTGGCCATAATTTGGGCTGGCAATAAATCCAAAAATTCTATATAACTGTGAACCCGCAGGTGGTCATGGGGGTTGCGCCTTTGCCAACCCCAAGTCCCCAGGCCCCAGCAACCGATTCAACCCCTGGAGGGGTGTCCGAGCGGCCGAAGGTGACAGACTCGAAATCTGTTGTGGGGCAACCCACCGGGAGTTCGAATCTCCCCCCCTCCGCCATACAAAACAAGGGCTTAGCCATTTCCGGCTAAGCCCTTGTTATTTTGCGGCTGGTTTTCACCTGTCATCGGCGTCCCTCAGGTCGGGCTTGCCCCACAGGATTGATTGCGGCTGCTGCTCAAGCGATTCGACCAGCATTCTCGTGGCATGTGCCGCACGGGACACCTCCTGCAGCATCTCGTAAAAGCCGACAGCCGTTGGCGAACCCTCGCCACTGAGCCTTTCGACAGCCCGGGCTGCGTCGGCCAGTTCTTCGCTGGCGCGGCTCAGGTTCTGGAAGAGCGGGGACTGCGGATCGGTGAGCGTCGTGACCTGGTCTGCCGCTTTTTTCAGCGAACCCAGCGCCTCGTTCAGGACCGCAAGGTCGGCACGCAGGCCTTGCAGCATGGGGGTGCTTTCATGATCCAGCTTTTTTACCAGGGATTCCAAATGCTGCAAGGTTCGGTTGAGCCTTTGCGGCAACTCGGCGGTCTCGTCCGCAGCGAGAAGTTTACTCATCGAGGCACTGATTGAGGCGACATCCTGGAGAAACTTTTCCATGGGGAAGTCCTCCAGCTTCAGGGAAAGCTTCTCCGCCGTCGTCGGGATGGTCGGTATTTCACTCAATTCAGGGTCATTTGCGACCAGCCGCAAAGGTTTATCCGGGTAGAAATTGAGACCGATATAGAGTTGCCCGGTGAGGAGACTCTGCATCCGCAGTTGGGCTCGCAGACCACGCTCGATCAGTTCGCGCAGGGTCTGCGGGTCGCCCAGGTCGACCTGCTCGCCATTGCTCGCCTGCACCACTGCGGGCTCTATCTCTATGCTGACCGGCACAACGAAGGTGCGCCCATCCTGCATCAGGCCAAGCTGGATTTGCTTGACGGTGCCGACCTTGACCCCCAGTAAAACCACCGGAGCCCCGACCTGCAGCCCCTGGGCGGCGCCATCAAAATACAGGACATGCTGCCGGCGATGCTGAAACCATTGCCCGCCTGACAACAACAGCAGAGTGATGACCCCGAGGATAAAGGCACCGAGGACGAAGACCCCGATCATGGCGGGATTTGCTTGTCTGCTCATAGTTCCCCCCTGCTCAGGAAATGTCGCACTTTAGCATCGCCCGTTTGAGCGGCCTGCTGCGGGTTTCCCGTGGCGATCATGGTGTGGGTTTCGGCGTCGAGATAGATTGAGTTGCTGCCGATCGACAGGATGCTGGCCAGTTCGTGGGTCACGACAACGATCGTCGTGCCCAGGCCGTCGCGCAGTTCGAGGATCAAATCGTCGAGGTGACGTGCATTCAGCGGGTCAAGTCCGGATGACGGTTCGTCGACCACCAGGATATCCGGATCCAGGGCCATGGCCCGGGCCAATCCCGCTCTTTTGCGCATACCGCCGCTCAACTCGGCGGGGTAAAAGTCCTCGAAGCCGGCAAGTCCCACCAGCGCCAGCTTGAAAGAAACGATCTCGTCGATCCGCGCTTGCGCAAGGCAGGTGTATTCGTGCAGCGGCAGCGCCACGTTCTCCGCCAGAGAGAGAGAGCTCCACAGTGCTCCGCCCTGGAACATGACGCCGAAACGGCGCTTGAGTCGCTCCTGGTCATTCGCCGACACGTTCCAGAAATCCTCACCTTCGTAGTACACCGTGCCGGCGGCGGGCTTTTGCAGCCCGACCAGGGCTCGCATCAGAGTCGTCTTGCCGCAGCCGTTGCCTCCCATGATGATAAAGATGTCACCCTTCTGCACCACGAAATTGAGGTCGTGCTGGACGACAAAGTCACCATAAGCCATGGTCAGGTTAGAAACCTCGATGTGCGGTGTCCCTGGCATTGCGTCATATCCCCAGTCGGTAAAAGATAATGGTCATGAGAGACGCCATGATGGTGATGAGCAGAATTCCGGTCACCACCGCCGAGGTTGCCGCCTCGCCGACGGCCTCGGCGCTGCGGCCGCAGTGCATGCCTCTCAGGCAGCCGGCATAGGCAACCATGGCGCCATAGACGCCGCCCTTGGACAAACCAACCATGAAATGCTTGATTTCCAGCGCACGCAGTGTTTCCGTGTAATACTCGAAGAAGCCGATATCAAAGATAAAGTACGAGACCAGCAGCCCTGCCGTCATCCCCACAAAAGCAGCATAAAGGGTTAACAGCGGCACCATCAGCACCAGCGCCAGGATGCGCGGCAGAACCAGAAAATCAATCGCAGAAATGCCCAGGGTGCGGAAGGCATCAATTTCCTCGTTCACCTGCATGGTTCCGAGTTGCGCGGCAAACGCGGCGCCGGTTCGACCGGCGATGATGATGCCGGTCATCAAGGCACCGACTTCCCGCACCATGCCAATCGCCACCAGGTCGGCGATGAAGATTTGCGCCCCAACCAGGCGCAACTGATCGGCGCCAAGATAAGCGAGGATCAGGCCGACCAGAAAACTGATCACCGTGACAATGACCAAAGCGCGTGGTCCGACCTCTTCCACTTCAAGCCAGAAATCACTTCGCCGGAATTGTGCCCGGCCGGTCAGCAGTCGCCCCATGGACAAAGTGACCTCGCCCAAGAAATGCAGCATTTCCGGAAAGCCGCGACAAAAATCGATCGTCGCGACCCCGATCCGGGAAAACATGCCCGCCTTGCTTGGCCGCCTGGCATCGATATTTTGTTCGGGTCCGGCAGACGCCATATTCAGCAGATGCTGAACACCGGCGGGCAGGCCGTTGCAATCGACTGCGATGTCATGCCCGGCAGAGAACTTCAGCACGCCGCTCAGAAAGGCCAAAAGGCCGGTATCCCAGGCAGCCAGATGGTCTGCCCGAAAGTACAGGTGCCGCAGATCATTGCTGCCAAGCTCCGTCTTCAGGACCTCCCAGGACGGTAACGCCTGATCCAGGCACCAGCGACCGGCAAGGATAATTTCCAGGCCCTGGTCTCCCTTAAACTGCTTTTCAAGCAGCCAGCCTTGCAGGCCGCTTGCATATGCATCGGATGTCTGTGTCCCGATCATTCGTCGATACCCGTTTCAAGGGATTGCAGGAAGCTACGCATCACCCGGCCGTTCAGTAATTATTTTTAATTTTATCACTGGTTTGCTTAAAAAGAAGATTGCCCGGCCAAACAAGGGCACTTTTCGCAGGCGCAGGCGGAGAAAAAGGCGTCAGACAGGGTCAGGATCACTTAAATGAAACTTCGCTGACGTTTGACTTCCGACGTCTGATTGTTAGAAATAGTTATAGGCTTTTAATCTTTTGGAAGGGCCATGATCCTCTACAGCCTGAAACACGCCCTGATGATTACCGGCTTCGTTTTCGTGATGATGCTGGTCATCGAATATCTCAACGTTCTCAGTCGAGGCGTCTGGCAGGAGGCCCTGCGTGGAGGCCGCTGGCGGCAATACCTGCTGGCCGCGGCGCTCGGCGTGAGTCCCGGCTGCCTGGGTGCCTTTGCCGTGGTCTCGCTGTACATGCACCGGACGGTCACTCCCGGCGCGGTTGTTGCGGCGATGATTGCAACCAGCGGCGATGAATCATTTGTCATGCTGGCCATGGCACCGAAGACCGCCGGCATGGTTTTTTTCATTCTCTTCCTGGTCGCCATCGTGGCCGGCGCACTGACCGACCGCTTCGCCGGCGGCTGGGTCGCCCAGACGCATGCCGCTCACGATCTTCACCTGCATGACGAGGAGGATTGTGAGTGTTTCCCCCGCGGCCAAATCCTCAGCCAATTGCGCAGCTGTTCCCTGTCCCGTGGCGTCCTGCTGCTGGTAACGATCCTCTTCACCCTCGGCCTGGTCACCGGTGAAATCGGTCCGGAAGAGTGGAACTGGGTCCGCTGGACGCTGCTCCTGTCGACCATGGTCGGGCTGTTTATCGTTGCCACCGTGCCCGACCATTTTCTTGAAAGCCACCTCTGGGAACACGTCGTAAAGACCCATATCCCGCGTATCCTGGCCTGGACCTTCGGTGCCCTGTTGGTCATGCATCTGCTGCTCGAGACATTCCAGCTTACCGACTGGCTGCAGGAGCACAGGCTTCTGCTGCTGCTCTCCGCCTGCCTGCTCGGCCTGATTCCGGAATCGGGCCCACACCTGGTGTTTCTGACCCTTTATATCGAGGGGGCACTGCCCTTCAGCGTGCTGCTCGCCAGTTCGATTGTCCAGGATGGCCATGGCATGCTGCCGTTGCTGGCGGATTCCAGGCGTGATTTTCTGCGCGTGAAATTGATCAATTTCGCGGTCGGTCTGCTGATCGGCCTGGTCGGAATCGTGCTCGGCTGGTGATTTTTTACGGTTCTGTTGAGGCTTTCAGCTCCTGCATGTATTCACCGCGCCCGGCCTTGAATGCGATCGTCAACAAGTAGGCAACCACCGCGATACCCAGCACGAAGGTTGCCAGAAACAGGCTGGTGCTGCCCCAGTCGACCGTCGTCGGATAGTCGTAGATCGAGTAGCCGAACGGCTTCAGGTAGCTCAGGCGCAGCGATTCCCGTGAGACGCTCATCACCAGCAGCGTAACAAGACTCAGGACTGCGGCACTTGGCGCATAGCCGGAGGGGTCCTGTTGCGCCTTGAACAGCAGGGCGATCAGCAGAATGGCCAGGACGTATCCGGCAATCAGGCTATGGTCGGTCATGAAATGAAACTCCGCCGGAAGGCCGATCAGCCACCAGATACCGATCAAAGCAGTCGCGATCACCGCATAGCGTGCCAGGCTCAGGCCGAGCTTTGCTGCCCAGGCCAAATACGCCTGGTCGAGGTCTTCCCGCGGCTTGAAGTACCAGGCATAGAGCATCAGAAAGATCCCGGTGTTCAGCAGTGCCGGGACCAGGAAGTGCAGAAGCCGGCTGATCTGCAGCGAATTGAGCCCCCAGCCTGCGGTGTTCATCTTCAGGCCGCTGACATACCAGCCCAACCATTGCTCAGGATGCAGCGCCTGCATCGACAAAACATGGATGATCAGTGCGGCAAACAGGATGCAGGCGACAGCAAGCAGGCCAAAGCCGCCGGCGCGTTGTTTTCCGGTTTTGCGTTTCAGATAGAAGACGTACATCGCCAGCGCGCCGGTGATCAACGCCGCGAGGAAAAGCATGGTCCACCAGGCGCTGAGCAGGTTCGAGGTGTACCAGAAGGGATCGTAGATGACCTGGACGAAGAGCAACGGGGCAACGCCCAGGACAATGGCGATCGAGATGTTGATCGTCGTCACCTTGGCCAACATCCGACTGAGTTTCTGCCATCGTTGATCGTTGCTGAAATATCCCCATGCGGCGATCAGGGCGCCGCCCAGGACCAGGTTAACGAAGAAGATATGCAGGGCAAAGGTCAGGATGCTCAAGCCCTGGAAAACCATCGGGTAAAAAGGCACGCCCATGGGGTCCTGCAGCGTTTGAATCATGAGATTGGTGTCCATCGATCACTCCGTTTGTCTGACAATGAAAAACGCGATTTGTTTTATTCGTCACCCTTGACAACCCACCTGGCACTCGGCAGCTCGCCGCCAGCGATGCTGGCAAGATAAGCGGCCGCCGCCCGTTGTTCCGTGGCATTGCCGACAAAAGGCGGCATGTAGGAACGGGAAAGATCGTCCAGCAGGTAGACGGCGCTTTCTGCGTCCAGCCCGTCGAGAATGTCCGGCAGAGCGTTGCGCCCGCCCTTCGCCAGGGTGTGGCAGGCCAGGCATTCGACTTTCACCAGGACTTCCCCGGCCGCCAGGAAATTCTCTTCGCTGACCGTCGCAAGTTGTTCAGGAATAAAGGGGTAATTGGGCAGCAGGCCCTGGCGATTGAAGCGTTCGGCTTCTGACGCAATCTCTTTTGCGGCCATGTCATGGCCGATAATCTGGTTGGAATACATGTAGCCGGGGATCAGGTAGGGTCGGCGAATAAACTCGCGAACACTTTCACCACCGATGATGCCGGCAAACAGCAGGACCATCATGGCTGTGCCGATCCAGGCATTGACGAACCAGCCCCGGCCCGAAGCGAGCAGGAAAAAGTAACCGCCCAGCAGCACGGCTGCGACGATCGCAAGCTTGAGCATGATGGCGACGTAACCGATCGATGCGAGGTTCTCCAGGGCGTTGGCCGGCAGGACCAGGTAGTACCAGGCAGCAAACACGCCGGACGCCAGTAACCCGACCAGCCCCCAGCGCCCGGCGATCCGCCGCACGGTGTCACGGCCGCCGTTGCGCAGGGTTGACGCGACCAGGGCGGCGTAGCAGCCGGCGATGGCAAACATCATCGAAGTTCGGAACAACAGCTGTGGCCAGTAGGTCTGGTTAAAGAAGCCGGAGAAAAATCCGCCCGTTTCGAGCCAGCCTCCCGGCGTCATCATGAAACCGAGAATGCCGGTAATGATCACCATGCTGAACCAGGCGGCCACCGCGTAGATCAGCCCGATGCGCAGATGGACTTTCGGACTGATCTTGTCGAAGCTGTAGTAATAAACGTAGATAGCGACGATTTCGATGACGAAGAAGACCCATTCTGCGGCCCATCCCCAGACATAGGTATGAATCAATCCGGAGATGGCCCGGGGGCTCAGCACGGTCGCCGCGAACCAGATGCCGACGCCGGTCAACGAACCCGTGACGAAGCAGAAGATCAGAATTGACAGGCTGAGTTTTTTCAGGAATTCGAGCAGCTCCGGCCGATTCTCGCGAAGGGCTTTGCGCTCGATAAAATAGGTGATCCAGAAGGCGCCGGTCGCTACATGACTGGGGATGATGTGAAAGGTAGCAATGGCTGCGATCAGGATCGGCCCACCAACGATGGGGATTTCAAACAGAGGGTACATAGTTTGCTCCAGCTTATGTGTGCACAGCTAAAAAACCGGTTTTTTACCGCAGTTTAAATATTAACCGCAACAAATAATTAGTCAACACCACAGATATTAAAGAGAAAAATAAATAACGGTAATTTATGTGGAAAAATTATATTGATATTTGAATGTCTTTGTTATAATGTGCATATACACATAACTAAAGCGGCACACGTCAAGCGGTGCCAAAGGAGGACTCATCATGAAAATCTGTTTCCCCGTCTCTCAAAACAAGGGCCTCGACAGCCCGGTCTACAATCACTTCGGCTCCGCTCCGATGTTCCTGCTGGTCGATGCCGAACAGCGTTCGGTGGCCGAAGAGGTCAACCGCGACGTCAATCACCAGCATGGCGCCTGTCGCCCCCTCAGGTCCCTGGGCAGCCAGGAGGTCGATGCCATTGTGGTCGGCGGCATCGGTGCCGGCGCACTGTCCGGACTCAACCAGGCCGGGCTCAAGGTCTACCGGGCTGAAGCCGCAACCATTGCAGAAAACCTGGACCAGTTCCTGAAGCAGGGGCTGGTCGAACTGACGCCCGCACAGACCTGCGGTGAACAACATCGGCACCATTGCGGTTCTCACCATGGTAAAACCGAGATCGAAGCCGGCTGCGGTTTCTGAGCAGATCGCCCTGGAGAGAAAATCATGGAAATTTATAACAGCCAGACGCCCAAGCCGATTGACCGCTTCGTCGATGATCTCGACCAGGCCGCCCGTGCCCGGGGATTCGTGATCCACAACAAGGAGACGATGGAGATGGCGCATACTTTCGGCCGCCACGGTGCACATGTCGCAGAAGACTTCGATCTGCACATGATCCAGATCTGCAAGCCGGACAAAGCCTCCAAAAGTTTGAGCAAGAACCCCGAACGTGCGGTGTTGATGCCGAAGTTCGTAATGACCTTCAGTGGCAGCGGGTCGACGCAGATCCGTTTTCTGCACTATCGTCCCGAGATCGTCCGTGACCTGATCGATGATGCCGAGTTCCCGGAGTCGCTGGCGGAGAGCTTTGCCGAGATCATCGAAGTCATCGAGGAGGCCATATAGGCATGTGGTCTTTATTGGGCAAAATCAACAAGCGGCTGATTATTGCGATCCCGGTCATGCTGGTGGCCGGGTTCGGCTTTGGTGTGGCGACCGAAGCGGCCTTCCTCAAAGGCCTGATCCTGCCCTTTACCTTTTTGATGGTTTACCCGATGATGGTGACCCTGAAGATTCGCCAGGTGCTCGAAGGTGGCGACATGAAAGCCCAGTTGCTGACCCAGGCGATCAACTTCGCCGTAATCCCGTTTGTCGCATTTGCTGCCGGTCAGTATTTTTTCAATGACAGCCCCTACATGGCTCTCGGCCTGCTGCTGGCCGCGCTGGTGCCGACCAGCGGCATGACCATCTCCTGGACCGGCTTCGCTGGCGGCAACCTGGCGGCAGCAATAAAAATGACCGTGGTCGGACTGGTGCTTGGTTCGCTGGCCACGCCTTTCTACGTCAAGGCCCTGATGGGCGCCAGCGTTGAGGTCAGCCTGGGCAAGGTCTTCCAGCAGATCATCCTGATCGTCTTCCTGCCGATGGCCGCCGGTTACGCCACGCAAAGGCTTCTGGTCAAACGCTATGGCCGGGAGGATTTCCAGCAACGCCTGGCGCCGCGCTTTCCGGGCTTGTCGACGCTCGGCGTACTCGGCATCGTGTTTATCGCCATGGCCCTGAAAGCCCCGGCGATTGCCGCTCATCCGGAGCAGCTGGTACGTATCCTGGTGCCGCTGGCCCTGCTGTACAGCTTCAATTTCCTGTTGAGCACGGCGGTCGGCCGGCTGACGATGCCGCGCGGTGATGCCATCGCCCTGGTCTACGGCACCGTCATGCGCAACCTGTCGATCGCCCTGGCGGTGGCGATCAATGCCTTTGGCCCGGCTGGCTCGGATGCCGCCCTGGTGATCGCACTGGCCTATGTCATCCAGGTGCAATCTGCGGCCTGGTACGTGAGATTCACCCCGCGCCTTTTTGGTCCGGCCGAAGCCGGGGCGCAAACCACCTGAAAGGCTTCACATGTCACCCAGACCGAAAAAACCACGTCACTGCGATTGTCCGCACCGGCCGTCCGGTATGGTCATGAAGCCCGCCGGGGTTCCCACCAAAGAGCTGCAAAAGATCGTCCTGGAGATTGACGAGCTTGAGGCCCTGCGCCTGTGTGACGGAGAGGGCCTGAGCCAGGCCGCGGCCGGCGAGCGCATGGGAATCTCGCGTGGCACCGTGCAGCGGCTGGTGACTTGCGGGCGCAACAAGTTGATCAGTGCGCTTGTCGACGGCAAAGCCCTGGTTGTCAATCAACAGGGGGCACCTTGAACCTGGAAAGCTTTAGCAGACCGGATCACGACTGCCGGGGCCCGTCTCTTTCTTTCTCGTAACAAAAGGGGTATATTGGCCTATCGTCTTTCCCTGAAATGTATCTTGTCTCCCGAATGGCCGAAGCATGACACAATTTCTCGCTCAGCTCGATGCCGGCATCCTCTGGCTGCTTTTGGTCCTGATGCTGCTCTTCGTAGCCGATCTGCTGTTCGTCCTGGTCCAGCGCCGAAAAACCGAAAACACCCTGACCGAAAGCAGCCTCAAGACCAGGTTGTTGCTGAACTCGGCCGCAGAAGGGATTTACGGCCTCGACCTGGAAGGCAACTGCACTTTCTTTAATCCGGCCGGCCTGAAACTGCTCGGTTACCAGAGCGAAAGTGAACTGCTGGGCAGGAACCTGCACGAGATCACTCATCACACCCGCGCCGATGGCACACCCTATCCGGCCGACGAATGCAAAATTTGCCACGCCTACCTGCACGACAGCAAGATTCACCTCGAGAACGAAGTGCTCTGGCGCAAGGACGGCACTTCTTTTCCCGTTGAGTACTGGTCGCACCCGCTTTACAAGGGCAAGAAAACCGTCGGCGCTGTGGTGTCATTCCTTGATATCACCGAACGCAAGCTCGCCGAACAGAAACTGAAGGCGGTCAACGAGGAACTGGATGCCTTTGTCTACACCGTGTCCCACGACCTGCGCTCACCGATTTCGGCCGTCATCGGTTATTCCGACCTGCTCAAGGAGGTCCACGGGGAAGAGCTCAGCGAGCAAGCCATGGAGCTGGTGAGCATCATCGAACAGCAGGGCGAAAAAATGGCGATGATTGTCGATGACCTGCTGGCCCTGGCGACGACCGGCAACATCGAACCGCCGGATCAACCGATCGATACAAACGAAGTCCTGCGCTTCATCCTCACAGAGCTCACTGACCAGATTAAGAAAACCGGAATCGAAGTGCGGGTCGAGCCCTTGCCGCCGGTCCAGGTTCCCGAGTCGCTGCTGATCCAGATCTTTGCAAACCTGATCGGCAACGCCTTGCGCTATGCCGGCCCGAACGCAGGCCCGATCGAAGTCGGCGGGGTACGGGAGGGTCAAAAGGTCAGCTACTTTGTCCGTGATCACGGCAGAGGAATCCCGCTTGAAGAACAGGCGAAGGTTTTCAATGCCTTCTATCGCGGCACGATCGGCAAGCAAAAAGCCGGCAGCGGTGTCGGCCTGACCACGGTGCAGAAGATCTGTCATCTGTATGGTGGACATGCCACTGTTGAAGATACGCCTGGTGGGGGGGCCACTTTCCGGGTTGAGCTTGTGGATGCGAACGCACTCAATGCTTAATTGCATTTTTAGCTTTGAGTGCCGAAAACTTAAAAGCCAGAACCGGCGGGTCGTCCCGCCAGACGCCATACTTTTGTCCGGCAACAAAAGTATGCAAAAGTGCCTGCTCCTTGCGGAGGGCATCTCCTCTGCCGGACTTCTGCGACATCCAATAATGCCAAAACTGAATAAGCCGGCCCGTTACTGGGGGGCCTCCCTTGCGGTGTCTTCTATGAGCAAAAGCCTTGTAAGGCCAAAGATATTCCGGCCGGCACAGTCGGAGAGGCTCTCAAGAGCCTCGGGGCTTGTGGGGGAAATG
>Ga0210079_1000093_pt1 | contig 11934 bp, 9 predicted proteins | sample White_CordA_D2_FD_185587 | JGI IMG/M metagenome (GOLD analysis project Ga0210079, IMG submission 185587) | Wetland microbial communities from the San Francisco Bay, California, USA, that impact long-term carbon sequestration - White_CordA_D2... | ecosystem: Environmental > Aquatic > Marine >...
ACTCCATACTCTCGAGAACAGGCAAAGGAAGTTTTACACTTTCCATGATCTTTAAAATGTATTGGAATTCTTCCAGGTCAGAAAAAAAGATGTGATATGTGGGATAATTAATAAAAATAAATAAATCCTGCCTGATGTTTCCGTAATCCATAAACGACAAAGAATCATAAGATGCAGAATCGTTTCTATTGGCGAGTTCCTTGAGGATTTCTTCGGTCAATTCAGTGCCTTCAGGAAGCAATTCGATTCCATCCAGGGTTTTCACGGGATATTCAGTTACTATATTGGTCATAATGTATCCTAGCATGCTATCTGTACATTACTTCTTCCCAACGCATTACATCGATCATACACTCATATTATGAGTACTACGTTATGGCATAAGTCTCAAACGATTAATATTAGCGTGCATATTTTAGGGATTGTGACCATTAAAATGACTAATCCATTGTCCCTGTTTTTATTGGGGGTTTTAATTTCATATGCAGGGTGTCAGCAGAGGCTGGTTTTAAGAAGTGGCGGGAATCCTAACGCAGGAAAAACAAATAAGCCCCTGCCGTATAATTCCAGCAGGGGCTCCGGGCGCAGAAATTATTTTTTTGCTGAACAGGCGCAACCGCAACCGGAAGATTTGTTCTCCTCCTGTTTCTGCATGGTTCCAGTTTCTGTACATGCAGGACACTTTTTCGGTTTGCATCTGCCTTCCTTGGTAGCTCCACATTTTTCACATTTAAATACGGCCATTTTGTTCTCCTTAATTTATGTTTTGATTCTTATTACGGGGAGTTGCCCCAAAACTTCATGCACCCATACATGGTAAGGTTCATAATCATTCCTGTATTTGCACATTACCTGACAAATGACTCCGTGCAGTTTGGAAAAATAATAATCATGCAAATTTATTTTGCCAGGTATCTGATATAAATTCTTTTCCGGAAGGTATGTGCCGGATTGTGTCAATCATGGTTTGTGCTTATAGTTGTTCAACATGAACTCAATAACTCTTTTAATTAAATGGTAAAAACCATGGATGAACTGGAGAAAAAAACGCTTGCGGTCAAGGGTATGACCTGTGCGTCCTGTTCTGCCCGCATTGAAAAAGTACTGTCATCCCGGGAAGGCATCAAGGCTGTTGCAGTGAACCTGGCAGCAGAGACAATGGAGGTGGAATGGGATAAGGCAAAACTCTCACTGGACGATATTGCAGGGCAGGTTAAAGGTCTGGGCTTTGAACTTGAAATACCAAGCAGCGAGGTAACTCTGAACCTGGCGATCAAGGGCATGACCTGCGCATCATGTTCGGCCCGCATAGAAAAGGTGGTATCCGGCCTTGATGGTGTGCGGACCATGCAGGTTAACCTTGCAACCGAAACCGGTGTGACTGTATTTGATCCGAGCATGATCAGCAAGCGCAGGATAATGGAGACTATTGCCGGTCTGGGCTTTACAGCCGAGCCGCTTGCAGAACAGAATGAAAACCTGCTGGTAAAACAGCAGCGGGAAACCAGGGAAAAACTGGCCAGGATGAAAAAAGAGCTTATCCCGGCCTTTGTTTTTGCCTTTACCCTGCTGGTGCTTTCCATGGGAGAGATGCTCGGCTTGCCTCTGCCGGAATTCATCGATCCCCATCATGCCCCGTTTAATTTTGCCCTGGCGCAGTTTCTCCTGGTCTTGCCCGTCATGTGGTCGGGCCGCCGTTTTTACCTCAATGGCTTTCCTGCCCTGGTCAGGAAAGCTCCCAACATGGATTCACTTATAGCGGTCGGCACAGGCGCAGCCTTTATCTATTCAACCTGGAATCTGATTGAAATTTTTCTGGGCCTTGATGCAATGGCACGTGTAATGGATCTCTACTACGAGTCTGCCGCTGTCCTTATCGCCCTGGTTTCATTGGGCAAGTACCTGGAGACCCACTCCAAGGCCAAGACATCCGATGCCATCAGTCAACTTATGGAACTGACGCCTGACAAGGCGACCCTAGTTAAGAACCCGGGTGCGGAAAACGAGGAACAGATTGACATTCTCGTTTCCGATATTGAAGCCGGCGACATGATCCTGGTGCGGCCGGGCGAACGAATCCCGGTAGACGGGACGGTTAAAAAGGGACATTCCAGTGTGGATGAATCCATGCTGACCGGCGAGAGTCTGCCGGTATCAAAAGAAGAGGGGGGCAAGGTAATCGGAGGTACCCTGAACAAAAACGGCATGCTGAGGGTTCTGGCCGAACGTGTGGGGCAGGATACGGTGCTGGCGCGTATCATCAAAATGGTGCGTGAAGCCCAAGGTTCCAAGGCACCCATTGCAAACCTTGCTGACAGGATCAGCTTGTATTTTGTTCCCATTGTGATGGTCATAGCAACGCTGTCCGGACTGGCCTGGTATTTTATCGGTGATGCGCCCTTTCCCTTTGCGCTGCGGATATTTATCGCAGTACTTGTCATTGCCTGTCCTTGCGCCATGGGGCTGGCAACACCTACTTCGATCATGGTCGGCACAGGCAGAGGGGCCCAGCTCGGGGTTCTCATCAAAAGCGGTGAGGCCCTGGAAATGGCCCAGGGCATCAATGTTCTGGTCTTTGATAAGACCGGGACGCTCACCTATGGGAAACCGCAGTTAACAGATTTCGAGGTGCTGCGGGAGACAGGCATGCCCGAAGATGATATTTTAGCCCTAGTAGCAGGGGCAGAGAGTGTATCTGAACATCCCCTGGCCGAGGCAATTGTCCAGGAGGCCCGGGCCCGGAACCTCGCCCTGAAGGAGCCCGACGCCTTTGAGGCAATTCCGGGCAAGGGAATTAAGGCTTCCTTAGGTGACAATGACATACTTCTAGGCAACAGGGAATTTATCAGGGCCCGGATAGAGAATTTTGACAACCCAGAAATTGACAGCAAGGCTGCAGAGTTTGCAGCTTCCGGCAAAACATCCCTTTTCCTTGCGGTTAACGGCAAGATGACCGCATTACTGGCCATAGCCGACCAGATAAAGCCTGAAACCCCTCAGACCATCAGCAGACTGAAAAAAATGGGAATCAAGATTTTCATGCTCACCGGGGATAATGAAACAACAGCCAAAGCAATCGCGTTCCAGGCCGGTATTGAAGATGTCATCGCCGAAGTTCTGCCGGATTTTAAAGCGGAAAAGGTGGCTGAGCTGCAGAGTAGGGGTATGAAGGTCGGCATGGTCGGTGACGGGATCAACGACGCCCCGGCCCTGGCAAAAGCTGATGTGGGGATAGCTATGGGCACCGGTATTGATGTGGCTGTGGAATCCGGTGACATCGTGCTGATGAAGGGCGACCTCAGTGGGGTGTTGACGGCCCTGGCACTCAGCAGGGCAACCATGCGCAATATCAAGCAGAATCTTTTCTGGGCCTTTGCCTACAATGTCGTGGGAATTCCCATTGCCGCCGGACTGCTTTATATTTTTGGCGGCCCCACCCTGAATCCTATGATTGCCGGTGGAGCCATGGCAATGAGTTCGGTGTCGGTTGTAACCAACGCTTTACGGTTGCGGTTTTTCACGCCTGAAGGATAATTCTCCTTCTTCATAAAAAACTTTTGTACCCCGCAACCTTGCCCTCTTGAACCCATTCCCTTTCCATTCGTCATTCTGCATTTAAATCTCCCCCGCCCACCCCGCCCTTGAAACCTCCGTGCCGGGGCTGTTCACACCAAACCCTGGTCAAGCATGGCGCTTACCACCTTGACAAAGCCTGCGATATTGGCACCAGCTACATAACTGCCGGGCTCGCCATATTCTGCCGCAGCATCCAGGCATGCCTGGTGGATTGATTTCATAATTATTTTCAGACGGCTGTTGACCTCTTCTGCAGGCCAGTTCAAGCGCATGGAATTCTGAGCCATTTCCAGGCCTGATACTGCCACACCCCCGGCATTGGCAGCTTTGGACGGGGCGTAAAGCACACTGCTGTCGATAAAAACATCCACAGCTTCAGGAGTCGAAGGCATATTGGCCCCTTCACAAACAAGCTGCACCCCGTTTTGGAGCATGTTTTGCGCATCTTTTTGCTGGATTTCGTTTTCAAAGGCACAGGGAAAACAACAGGCAGCCTTATGGTTCCAGAGCGGATTATGGTCCAGCAGGTGATCTGTCTGGAAATAAAGTGCCCCGGGATATTTTTCTCTAAACCTTTCAATACGGTCGCGTTTTATGTTTTTGACAAGTTTCACAAATTCAAGTTTTTCAGCGTCAAGCCCCATTTCATCAAAAATATATCCTGATGAATCTGAAAGAGTTACTACTTTGCCCCCGAGATGGACCAGCTTTTCTGCTGTAGACTGGGCAACATTGCCGCTGCCTGATACCAGGCAGATTTTGCCTTCCAGCTTTTCATTTCGGGTGGCAAGCATTTCCGCTGCAAAATAGACACATCCATAGCCGGTTGCCTCGGGTCTGACAAGGCTGCCGCCCCAGTTGGTGCTTTTGCCGGTCAGCACTCCTGAAAATTCGTTTTTCAGTTTTTTATACATGCCGAAGAGATAGCCTATCTCACGGGCGCCGACTCCGATATCGCCGGCCGGGATGTCGGTATGAGGACCGATGTGCCGAAACAGTTCGGTCATGAAACTCTGGCAGAAGCGCATGATCTCATTATCAGATCTGCCCTTGGGGTTGAAATCTGATCCACCTTTGGCACCGCCCATCCCAAGGGTTGTAAGGCTGTTTTTGAAAACCTGTTCAAAGGCGAGAAACTTCATGATACCAAGGTTAACCGATGGATGAAAACGCAGGCCGCCCTTGTAGGGACCGATGGCACTGTTCATTTCAACCCTGTACCCGCGGTTGACATGAACCTGTCCCTCGTCGTCCATCCACGGCACCCTGAACAATATAACGCGTTCAGGCTCAACAATTCTTTCCAGCACCGCCGCTCTGCGGTATTCCGGATTTGCATCCAGGACCGGTTTTACGGACTCAAACACCTCTGCAACCGCCTGGTGGAATTCCTTCTCACCGGGATCCCTGGCCTTGATCTTTTGTATAAAATCATCCATGACTTCTGCTCCTGTGCAATGGCACCATTTAGACTTGGGAAGTTAAATCATTTTTTTCAAGCATGACAGACTGTGATGTCGCACTGTCAACTTTAATGAGAAAAGGCTCCGGCAGACGCACATGTCGCAAATGTTTCGATTCATTTGCTGTTGGCAGAGACGCGAGCCACTGCCAGTTGATAAAATCATGCAGCTTTGCATCATTTTCAGTGACTGTCAGGTACTTGATGCCCATGGCGGATATATTCTGGAAGAAATGGGTGCCCTGGGAATCCTCGGCAGAGAATTGGTCATTGCGCAGCTCGATCATAGCAGCTACCCCGGAAATATCCTCCCACCGGACCGGAATGCCCAGGGACGGATCAGCCGATCCCCAGCGTCCGGGACCGATGAGCAGATAGGGTTTCTTTTCCTTTGTGAGTCTGGCATTACTGCGGTTGATCTCGCGGGCTATTTTGCTGCTATCCCTGGAAGTGAATGTATCTAACTTTACATAAACAATATCAGAAATCTCATCATTAACACCATGCCCCAGAGGTTTACTGGAATAACAAAAAGCTTTAGCAATCTCGGCCCGGTCAATTGTAACTTCGTACTGATATTCGCCCGCGGCCATGGGACGAATCTGCAGGAAATGAAAGTGGCTAATTCCGGCTTCGCTGCCCAGGTCAAGAGCAAATTCGATTTCTATATCACAGCTCATACCCTTGTAGCCCAGTGCCAGAAGATCCTGCAACAATCCGGCCAAGGGGAGCATCTGGTGCTTGAGAATCCTGGCAAAGGTAACAACCTTGGGGCCTTTCCCGAAGCTGTCCCTGACGGCATGTTCCTCAGGGGAATAGGTGCTCACCAGGGCCTGCACCTGGGGCTCGTTTTCCGCCTCGCTTATTTCCCGTTTTACAAGATTTGACTGGCGGTAGTTGAGTTCATCGGGATATTCCCTGACGCGGAGGGCATAAAAGGTCTGCTGTGAACTTGACAGCATATCATCGACACTTGCGAACTGGGGCAGACTTTCCGGATAACGGGGAGAAAAGAGAAGGCATTTCTCTCCTTCAACCACTGTTTTACCGAAACCAAGGGCAATCTGCGCAATGCCATCATTTGCTTTCATTTTGCCGACAGGGTAGTAATTATATGATTTTGCTATGCCTGAAATTGCCGGATAGAGATAGTCGCCGTATGTTCTACCGGCCAATATCTGGATAATGACAGCCATACTGTCATGACTTGAGGCATGCCTTTCTGTTTCCGGGGAAAAGGCACGCGGACCGGCGAAAAAAGTTGAGGCAAAAACAAGCTTTACAGCTTTGAGCAATTGCTTGAGGCGGACTTCATGCTCGGCATGGTTGTTTGGCAGCATATAAGTCTCAAAAAGTCCGGCAAAAGGCTTATACAAGGCATCTTCAAGCTGGCTTGAGGAGCGGACGCTCAAAGGTTCACATACCTGTTGCAGGAAGGCACCAAGCTGTATTTCAAGCCATGACGGCATGGCTGCCTCAAGAAAAAGGGAGGCAATTTCAGCATCGCTTTTCCCAGCAAAATCAACGACGAGATTATTCTGCTGCATAAAGGCATGAAACCCTTCAGTCGTGATCACAAGGGTGGGGGGTATGGCGATGTCAAGCTGGGGATATTTTTCCTGCAGCCAGCCATTTTTCTTGAGTTGGGAAGCCATAAAGGCAAGGCCGAGGGCCTTTCCTCCCATTGAGCCGTGTCCGATCTTGACAAACTGCATGACATCGGCATCAAAATCATGTTCAGCAAAATGGGCAACGACACCCTGTTCCCTGAATTTGCGCAGTGTATGGATCTGGTCAATGAGGTCCTGTCGCAGGGTGACAACATTATTCAACTGCTTCAAGCTGCTCTTATGCAAAAGGGATGCAAGCCCAATCTCTGACCTGGCCATGACCCAGTTCGAGAAATGATTGTTTGTCGCATGAAACAGCAAACACTCATCCGGTATTGTCGCCAGTTTTTTTTCAAAGGCGTGCAGATTGGAGGCCCGGTCAACTTCCCTGCCGTCAGGCATGTGGAAGACAAAATCACCAAAACCGAGATGTTCCAGAAAGAATTGGTGGATCTCATCTGCAAGGGTTTCCGAGTTCTTATTGACAAATGTTGCAGGAATTGACGCAGCCTTTTTCGCATTGGAGGATTCTGAGCTGAGGAGCAGCAGCGGGATATCCGGTATTTCTTTGCGGAAATGGCTGAGAAGTTCCACGCCGGCAGTTTCGTCTAACATGTTGTTTCTGGGAAAACGGGTGTCGGCAAAAACGCCGAAAACAAATTTTTTATATTTTTGATAAAGCTGCATTGCTTTTTCATAATTTTCCGCCACCAGGATCTTTGGCCGGGCCCGCATCTTCAAAAGCTTGTGCTCTTCGTTAAGGCTCTCATGCATGACCGCCCGGGTTTGCGCCACTACCTCCGTATAGAGCAGAGGCAGAAAAAACGACTTATAGAGCGGTGAATCTTCCACCAGGATCAGAACACGCACCATGGCCAGGGAGGTATCCTTCTCAACGTTTCGGTGATCCTCTATATTTTTGATAAGGGCCAGGAGGAGGGCGGGGTCGGCAGACCAGATATAGAAGTTGTCGATCCCGCACAGCGTATCTTTTTCGAGGTAAGGAGATATGGCTTTCAGGCTGTGGGCCAGGAGGATAACAGGCAGAAGCGGGCAGATTTTTTTTATCTTGCAGCCTAAAGTATCGCAGTCCATCTCACCAATCTGTGGCAGGGTAATGACAAGGTCGAACTTTTTATGGCGCACAAGATTCAGGGCGTCATCCCCGGTGGAAACACTGGTCAAACGCGGGGGCCTGCTCAGGTTCAAGCCTCTGTATTCATTGATGATGCGCGTGTATAGGCTGGTATCCTCCTCCATGATAAATGCATCATAGGGACTCAGCACCAGAAGAATTTCATGTATTTTATGCGCCATGAGTTCATGGAAGACCTTGAAGCTGCTGTCCAGATCATCAACCCATAAACTATTGTCAGGCTTCATCTGTTTCCACGTCTCAGGAGTGTTGGGGTCAGATTTCCTCTTCTTCTGGAATGATCGAACGTGGCAGGGTGTCAAGATTAAACTTTTCAGCAGCCTTTATGCCTGCCTGCAAGGCTTTGCTGTTTATCTTTTTGGTTTTCGGGGGAACTCTTGCAAAAAGGGCGGTCTCCAGGCTTTGGCGCGACAGCAGCGGGCAGAAATGCCCCAGGGCTCCCAGGGCAACAATATTGGCCACCAGGTTCGTGTCTGCTACATCCCTGGCAATTTTTGTAAAGGGGAGTGGAACTACCCTGCTTGTGGGGGGCTGCTCAACGAGATCTGAGTCGACAAGCAGCAAACCGTTGGGTTTAAAATCATAGCAGTAGGCATCGCAGGAGGTTTGGTTCATGGCCAGAACCATGTCAAGCTGTACTGCTTTCGGGTAGTCAATCTGCCTGCTGCTGATGACCACCTCTGCCTTGCAGCGGCCGCCCCGTGCCTCTGGCCCGTAGCTTTGCGTCTGGCTCACATTATATCCTTCGATAATGCCCGCGGCCTCAGCCAGGACAATGGAAGCCAGAATGATTCCCTGGCCCCCTGAGCCGCACAGCCTTATCTCAAAGCGATCTACATCCATACACCTAGTCCCGCTTGGCCTTTTCCCGGATTTTTTTGTATTCCTCGATATAATCGGGTTTATCCACATCTGCCAGTATCCCGATGGTAAACTTGTCGTCGAGTGAGTCCGGCGGCAGGCTGGAGCCATTGTCTTTGGATACGGCGTGCTCTTTCAACCAGTTGAGCATGGTTACCGGATCGCCCATCTTATTGCGCCTGCCGAACTGGACATGGCAGTTGGACATAACCTCAACGACGCTGAAACCATTCTTACTGATACCTTTTTCAATGAGTTTGTCGAGTTGTGCTGCATGATACACTGTTCCCCGGGCCACAAAACTTGCCCCGGCTGCAACTGCGAGTTCAGCGATGGAAAAGGCATGCTCAATGTTGGAAAAGGCTGAAGTGGTTGAGTGTGCCCCATAGGGAGTGGTTGGCGAAGCCTGGCCTCCGGTCATCCCATATATCTGGTTATTGATGATGATAGCGGTGAGGTCAAGGTTGCGTCTGGCAGCGTGGATGAAGTGGTTGCCGCCGATAGCAACGGCATCACCGTCTCCCATGACGGCAATAACATGGAGGGAAGGTTTTGCAAGTTTAATGCCGGTGGCAAAGGTCAAGGCCCTGCCGTGGGTGGTATGCAGAGTGTTGAAATCAACATAGGTGGGCATACGTCCCGAACAGCCTATGCCTGCAGCAAAGACTATTTCATCTTTTTCCAGTTCCAAACGTTCGATGGCGCGGATGAAGGCACCTAAAACGATACCGTTGCCACAGCCAGGGCACCATACATGGGGAAACTTTTTGTGGTGGCGCAGGTACTTGTGGCGCAGTTCGGTCATTCCTGAAAACATCATTTAGTCCCACTTTGCAGCAATGATTTTATGTTTAGGATCATACCAGCCGCACTTTATAATTTCTGAAGTTCTTCGAAGATCTCAAGCGGGGTGATCAGCTGTCCGTCAATACGGTTGTATTTGGAGACCTCGGTAAAACCGGTGTTAACCCGTTTGACCTCACGGCTTATCTGCCCCATGTTCATTTCAGGCACCAGGACTGCCCGGCACTGGCGCATCACGTTAACCACGGAGTTTTTCGGAAAGGGGAAAAGGGTGACAAGCTGAACGAGCCCGGCTTTGATGCCGTGGGCGCGAGCCATGGCCACAGCACGGCGTGCTGAACGGGCAACCGAACCATAGGCAATTACCGCGATCTCTGCATCTTCGATATTGATTTTTTTGGTAATTTGAATTTCAAAAAAACCATTGGTTATTTTTCTGAACTGCCGTTTTAAAAAGGTTTCTATTTCATCCTGTTTTTCCGTGGGAAAGCCATAGGCGTCATGCACCAGGCCTGTAATGTGATGCCGGTAGCCATCTCCCATTGCGGCCATGGGCGGGACACCACGGCTGTTGTCTTCATAAGGTTTGTACCATTCAGGCGGGACATTGGGGATGATACGGTCCACCACTTCAATTGAATCTGCAGACGGAATGGTATAGGTTTCCCGGGAATGGGCCACCACCTCGTCGGAGAGCATCACCACCGGCACCCTGTATTTTTCAGAGAGGTTGAAGGCTGTGACAGTAATGGAAAAACATTCGCTCACCGAAGATACTGCAAGAACGATAACCGGATGGTCGCCGTGGGTTCCCCACCGGGCCTGCAGAACGTCTCCCTGGGACGGGCTGGTCGGCAATCCTGTACTGGGACCGCCGCGCATGACATTGACAACAACACAGGGCACCTCGGTCATGCAGGCATAACCCAGGTTTTCCTGCATGAGTGAAAAACCGGGACCGCTGGTGGCAGTCATGCTTTTGACTCCTGCCAGCGAGGCGCCGATCACAGCACCGAGACTGGCTATTTCATCCTCCATCTGGATAAAGGTGCCATCCACCTGGGGAAGCCGGTAGGACATACGTTCGCTGATCTCGGAAGCAGGGGTGATGGGATAGCCTGCAAAGAAGCGGCAGCCGGCGGCTATGGCGCCTTCAGCCATGGCTTCATTTCCCTGCAACAAAAATTTTCTGCCGTTCATTTCATGCGCCATTTTTCTTTATTCTCCTGTCAGGGTAGCGTTCCTGAATGGATATGGCAAAATCAGGGCAGTGAAATTCACAGAACCTGCAACCGTTACAGGCATCTGGATTTTTTATGTGCGGCATGCCGCGATCATTTTGTTCAAAAACATTGGCAGGACAGAAGGCAATGCAGATACCGCAGGCCTTGCACCAGTCGGCAAATATTTTCTGAATAAAGAGTTTCTTCCTCTCCTTTTCAAGGTTCTGTTTTGTTTCCCAGTACCTGTCAGGAGGGTTTGCCAGATCTGGTGAAGAGTTATTTGTTGTTTTTCGTTTGGACATTGGCATACCTGCCTGGGGATGTAAGTTTGTCTATGCTCACAATCTGTATATTGAATCTTAGCGGAATCATTGAATTTTGTCGATGGTTTTCAGAATACGCTCGGTTTTGCGGATGAAAGGATCAAGTTTTTTAAGTTTCCGATTTTGCTGCAGTATGGTAAACGGCTCTGTTGAAAACCACTGTAGATATTATCAGTAAATGCTTGGCATGGAGGAAAATTTGATGCCTGTAAAAAATAATAAATTCGTCTATGACGAATATGGGAATACGTCAGAAATCAGAGTCAATGCACGCGGGGTCGTGGTGCATGGCAATAATTATGTCAACAAGGGCACGGCATTTTCAGAAACTGAAAGGCGGGATCTTGGCTTGGACGGAAGCTTGCCGCCAGCGGTAAGGCCTTTAGCACAGCAGGTTAAAAACAGCCTGAAAAAAGTACATAAAAAAGAAGATGACATTGAACGCTACCTCTATATGCGTTCACTGTTTGACCGGAATGCAACCCTGGCCCATGCTGTTATTGCCACAGATATCCACCGCTTCATGGAAATAATCTATACACCTACCGTGGGACTTGCCTGCCAGCAATATTCTTCCATGTTTCGTACTGCCAACGGGGTTCATATCTACCCGGGAAATATTGATAATGCGGAGGATATACTCCGCCGTTACGGGCACCGGGATATCCGTGTCGCCGTGGTAACTGATAACCAGGGAATTCTGGGTATCGGTGACCAGGGTGCCGGGGGCATAGCTATTTGTCTTGGAAAACTGATGCTCTATACCCAGGGGGCAGGCATCGCCCCCTGGCACTGTCTGCCCATATCACTTGATGTCGGCACCAACAACCAGGCCTTGCTGGATAACGAAGAATACCTCGGCTGGCGCCATCGCAGGGTGACCGGTTCCGAGTATGTCAAGTTCATTCAGCAGTTTGCG
>Ga0210079_1000096_pt1 | contig 11805 bp, 9 predicted proteins | sample White_CordA_D2_FD_185587 | JGI IMG/M metagenome (GOLD analysis project Ga0210079, IMG submission 185587) | Wetland microbial communities from the San Francisco Bay, California, USA, that impact long-term carbon sequestration - White_CordA_D2... | ecosystem: Environmental > Aquatic > Marine >...
CGCTGTGGCGAAAGACATACATAACAGCATCATAAACTGTTTCCCAGTCTCCTCCGAGAAAAACAGTTAGTTCCTCCTCACCAGCGGCTCTCTTGGTTTTATCGAAAAGGCTTGACAGAGGAACCAACATAGAAGCAGTTATTGAAAGTCGGCAGTTAACAATATTTACTACTGGTTAATTTTTTTGAGCAGCTTTTCTTTTTTTTGTCCATTCCAATCCTTGCCTGGCAGAATTAAAGTTAGGATTATATCTCAATGCCTGAGAATAATGATATATTGCTTTATCAAGGTATCCAAGTTTTTCCAAAACAAAAGCATAGTTGTTATGATAATTTGCATCGTGTGGGTATAATTGCACTACTCTTTCAAATAAAATGCTTGCCTCAGAATATCGTTTTTTTTCAGCCAATCTAGTTGCTAAATGAAAAATACTATCGTAATGATAAGGTTGTAATACTTCGCCGCTATTTCTTTTTTCCTCGCTGAGCACTATAGCCATACGGTAATATTGAACACCTTCATCAAACCTTCCTTTGCCAATTAATGCCTCTGCAAGATCCATATTTACTCTTACATTGCTTGGGGATTTGTTTAGAGCATCCTCATAAAATAATATTTTGTCACTCCATATAGAGTTTCTTTTGAATGTCCAAAAAGAAAAGAGAACCACGATAACGCAGAGTAAAATGATATACTGCCTTTTCCCTCTTATAAATCTAATAACAGCAGTAGTACCCAAGAGGCATAATAGCATTGATGGTAAGTAATTGCGGTGTTCAAAAATTATTTCTAGAGGGAGCACTGATGACTCAATGACAAGATTGCCCAAGTACCATAATATGGCGAAAGAAAGTAGCCGTTCTCGCTTTGCAAGCCAAATAGAAATCCCCACAAGTACAATCAGGATGCTGAGAGACAGGATAGTGGTGGTGGGTTCTATAAATGAATAAGAAAGAGAAAAATCGTGTTCCAGATTAAGTCTGGACGGTTTTGGGAAAATTAATAAACTGATGTAGAAAATAACTACTCTAAATTCGGTAAGTACTCTCTGGTAAGGAGTGAAACCTCTTGCGCTAAATTTTGAAAGAATTTGATCTGTTGGGTTATTTCCCATATAGATCAAACCCATGATAACCAGAAATACTGTGACACCCAAGATTAAAGGGATTTTACGCTTGAACCAAAAAACATTCAAATCCTGGATAAAAAACCATTCATACAAAAGAATAAATAAAGGAAGCATTGCTGCATTTTCTTTGGAACCTAATGCCAGTAAAGCTGTAATTAAACAGCATGTAAAAAGCATATATTTTTTCCATAATATCTTAGATAAACGGGCATGAACGTAAAGAAGCATCGATAAAATATAGAACAATGCGGCCATACTGTTCATTCGCTGTATTATATATGTTACTGACTGAATCTGTATAGGATGAACAAGCCAGATAAGGGCTGCAAAAAACGGAACAATTCTTGTTGCCTCTGTCAGTTTTTTTTCTGGCAAAAATTCCAACGTCACCTTAAAGAAAAGAAAAAGAAAAAGACCTGTTAAAATATGGACTGAAATGTTGAAGATATGATATCCAAGTACATTCTTTTTATTGAAATAATAATTTATCGTGAGACTAATAACAGGTAACGGTCGCGTTTCGTAACTTTCCAGTTCTGCATTATATAAATTTTTTAATGACAGGTTGTTGATTTGAATGGCTGGGTTATTAATAAACTGACTGTCATCAAGATAAAAAGGGGCCTGCAAGGAGTTCGAATAGACAGCAAAAGCAATGAAGGCCAGTCCTAGGATAAGGAGCATATCCAGGCAAAATGATTTGTTGCGGGAAGCTTTCATTTTGGGTGGGTTTGGTTTATTCATTATAGCGAATGTCCAATCAATAATGGATTAATAGACTGCCCGTCAACAGAAAATCCGATCAAAGCTGGAGTTTCTTCCTTACAACATCATTGCGGATAACTTTGAATTTATAAAATTTGCTACGTATAGATCAAAAGTTCATATTACTTGCCATCATCAGAAAAAACCGGGACAGATTTATTTTTCACTAGGTGAAGATACATCCAAACTGTACTGACCTGGTAATCACTTGACTTGATTTAAAAATACTTGCCGGATTATTGCCCCGTTTGTGAAAAGGGGTCATGAAAAAGGGTCAAATCTTTGCTTGACTCTTCTAAAAAAATCAAGCTACCTCTCCGCTTTTTCTCTTGCCGCTTCCTGCTCTAACAGCTCGCCTAAAATATGGGCGGCTTCACCGACAAGCCTGATGCAGATCTTACGGCTGCTGAACGGGTTGGCATAATAATTTTTAACCGCAATCCTATCATTCCAGTCAATTCCGGCGATGTCCCGGCAGTCCATGCCGCCATAGGGTTCCGTCAATTCCTCAAACTTCTGCAGGAACTTTTTGCTCAAACCCCACATGCGGGGATTTTCCTTCTCGTCAAGATTGCCCCTGCTGTACAGACTGGAAATCATCGCCACCCCGCCCAGCAGAATGCCGCACACATTCCCTGAACTGGCAATACCGCCGCCATATGCACCGACTGCCCTGACAGCCGATTCATCCACCATGTTTGTTTTTTCCTGGCACACGGCAAGGATCGCCTGGCTTCAATGAAACCGTTTTCTAAAAAGATCAATTGCCTTGTCGCGCATTTCCTCTGGAGTCATATGGTACCTCGATTGAAAATAAGTTTGATTTTAAACCGGAAAAATCCGGGCCGCATAAAATATGAAAAGGAACAGCGAGCCCATTTAAACTATCAGTTCCTTGAAATAGACTATGGATGGAAACTTCTCCGAATAGAGAATTTCTGCCCGGCTGCTCGGCCTGGCAACAAAAATAAGCACCCCCATGCCATAGGTTTGTGCAGCCTGCAGGACATTTTCATTATCGTCAGCCAAAAGAGTTCGCTGCTTATCAAAACCAAGCAGTGATTCAAGCCGCTCCCAGAACTCCGGATCTTCTTTCGGCAGGCCAATATCCTGGGAACAGATAATACGGTCAAAATAGGAGCCGATATCCGTTTTCCGCATCTTGATATCAAGTGTCTTGCTGTGGGCATTTGTCACAAGATGTACTTTCTTCTCTAAATTTGCGCAATACTGCAAAAAGTCAACAACAAAGGGATGCACCTGAATAAGGTGATTGATCTTGAGTTTGAGGGCAGGGATATCCAGGTCGAGTTTTTCTGACCAATAGTCAAGGTCTGTCCAGGCCAGGGTTCCTTCTATGCTCTTGTAGCGGGACAGGAGTTCCTTCCTGGCTTCCAAAGGCGTTAAATCATTTTTCCCGGCAAAAATTTCAGGGACATAATGCTCCCAGAAATAGTCGTCAAAATGCTTGTCGAGCAGGGTGCCGTCCATATCCAGCAATATGGTATCTATCTGGTCCCATCCAGGTTGCCAGCGGTAAGGCTCTCTTTTTTTTTGGTGGCTTTGCATGGAATAAATCAGATCCGCAATTTTAAGTTTTGAATTTTAAATTTTAAGGTAATATTAAAATAGAAATGTAACCCTGTTCAGCCATAATTCAAAATTCAAAATTCAGAATTCAGAATTAAATTATGCCGCGTCTGTTCATCGCCGTTGATCTGCCTGACACAATTAAAAAAAACCTGGAATCCATGTCATTTGGCATTCCAGGTGCAAAATGGGTGCGCCCTGAACAGCTGCACCTTACGGTGCGTTTTATTGGTGAGGTGGATGGCGCGCTGTTTCGCGACATCAAAAATATACTGGACGAAGTAAGCGCAGCAGCATTCAGCCTGCAGCTTAAGGGAGTCGGGTATTTCCCTCCCAGGGGAGCGCCGCGGGTTCTCTGGGTCGGCCTGGAAAAAAGTGAACCATTGCTGCTTTTGAGAAAAAAAATTGATTCCAGACTTTTACGGGTCGGAGTTGCCCCGGAAGGCAGAAAGTTCTCAGCGCATATAACGCTTGCCCGCCTGAAAAACACCCCGGTGCAGAAAATCGTAAATTTTCTCTCCGGTAACGGCCTTTTCAGCCAGGAACCTTTTCAGGTTGAGGATTTTAAACTCTACTCCAGCATTCTGTCTCCCAAAGGGGCTTATCATAGGGTGGAGAGGATTTATCCCTTATCTTAAAATGCAAAATGACAAATGGAGAATGCAGAATTGTAGGGCAAGCAAAGCAACAGCTGGAAGCCGAAATCTACACTTCGTTTCGCTTATCTGGCGGTATTGAGCCAGCAGAAAAATTTTCCAAGCTGATCGCTGACTGCTGACAGCTAAAAGCTTATTTTTTTCTCAGCAGCACCACCGCATGGGCGGACATACCTTCACCCCGTCCTTCAAAACCCATCTCTTCTGTTGTGGTGGCCTTAAGGTTTATGACGTCAGGATCAACAGCGCAGGCTGCTGCAAGATTTTTTTTCATGGCAATAAAATAGGGTGCCAATCGGGGCTTTTGTGCCACCACAGTTATATCGGCATTTGCAAGCGCATATCCCTTCTCAGACACCAGCTCAGCGACACTTTCCAGTATCTTCAAACTACTGATATCCTTGAATTTCCGGTCTGTGTCCGGGAAATGGCCGCCAATATCACCGGCACCGGCCGCGCCAAGCATGGCATCGCAGAGAGCATGGGTCAAGACATCGGCATCCGAGTGCCCCTGCAGTCCTTTTTCATGCGGGATCTCTTCCCCACCTAATATAAGTGGTCTTCCCGGCACCAGGCGATGGGCATCATAGCCATAGCCACTTAGGTAACGGCTGCTTTTTGCCAAGCTTTTAACATCTTGTCCGCTTTCCATGAGTATCGCCTTTGCAAGGATGAGATCTTCCGGTCTGGTAATTTTAATATTTTTTTCAGACCCCTCCACAACTTTCACGGGCCAGCCCAGGAGTTCGAGGAGCCCTGCCTCGTCTGTAGCAATAAAATCTTTTTTCCCTGCCGCCAAGGCATAGGCCTCGGTCAAAAGGGATTTCTTCGCGACCTGCGGAGTTTGCGCCTGCCAGACGCCGGCCCGGTTGATTGTCTTCTCAATCACATTGCGGCTGGAAACTGCCTTCAAGGTGTCTTTTACCTGGATTGCAGCCATGGCAGCACCGCTTTTTTCTGCCTCCTGCAAACAATTCTCGATAACGGAAATCGGCACAAAAGGCCGCACCCCATCGTGCACCAGGACAAGGTCCACCTCTTCGGGTAATGCTTCAAGCCCGGCCAGGACTGAATCCTGGCGCTCATCTCCTCCTGTAATAACCCTGTATACTTTTGTCAGATGATCGTTCCGCACTAACTCTTCAACGCGCGAACAATTTTCAGATGAAACTACTACAATGATGTGCCCGATTGCCTCTATCTGCTGAAAAACCCGGAGCGTATGCAGAAGGATAGGGACCCCCTTCAACTCGAAAAATTGTTTGGGGGCGGATAATCCCATGCGGGTGCCGCTGCCGGCGGCCGGGATGATTGCTGCTACTTTTGAAGGGTTCATTGCAAAAGGATAAAGGTTATTCACGCAGATAGCAGTTTGCAGTTATCAGTCGGGGAAAATTGGAGTGGGTTATAAGCCGAATTCTGTATCCCGCCAGGCGGGCCATGATCATTTATCTTGGATGCCGGTCACCCGGCACCTCCAGCAATCTACCCGGAAACATCGGACGGGCAGCCCTCAAACGTTTCCCTATTTGATCTTGCTTCTGGTGGGGTTTGCCCTGCCTTCCATGTCACCATGGAAGCGGTGAGCTCTTACCTCGCCTTTTCACCCTTACCCCGGCAAGCGGGGCGGTATGTTTTCTGTGGCACTTTCCTCCGGTCACCCGAAGTTCGCGTTACGAACCACCATGCCCTGTGAAGTTCGGACTTTCCTCTCGTCCGCATAAAGCGAACCAGCGATCATGCACCCACTCCAAAGTTAAATTGTAAGATTTAGTCGGCCGAGTGTAAAGCTTTAATGCCAAAAGCAGGCGGGTTTTCTGTATTTGCCATTTCGCGCAGCCGAGCTGCACCCCAAAAAACGGGGCATAAACTCCGCAAAAAACGGGTAAGCGACTCGGCGGAGTACCCCGCAAGGGGGTATAAACTTCGGGCAGGCCCGCGACGCGGGACCAAGTGATAGGCTGCCCTTTCTTTGGTTCGTTTCTTTGTCGGCATACAATACTGCTGACGATTGACAGAAAAAGCAAAGAAATGGACAGTAAAATAGGCTTAAATTAACGAAAACAGGACGACACAGAGGTTGGAGAAAAAGACTATTTTTTTTGATCATCAATGGCGCGATTAGCCATCTCATCCGCGCGGCTGTTTTTTTCGCGCCGCACATGAACAATGCTAAAAGAGGCAAAGTCTGCAAATCTTTTCATGGTTTCCTTGAACAGCGGTATCAGGTTCGGGTGTTTCACCCTGTATTGACCAAGGATCTGCTTGACAATGAGTTCCGAATCAAGGTGGGTTTTTATCCTGCCCCGGCCAAACTCTTTACACTCGGCAAGTCCGAACAGCAGGGCCCTGTATTCCGCCTCATTATTGGTACATTGCCCCAGATACTCTCCTGTCGCGACCAGTTCATTTCCCTGCTCATCAAGTATCGCAATACCTGCCCCTGCCTCACCGGGATTTCCCCTGGATGCTCCGTCCGAGTATAAATACAATGTGGTTCCCTTTAACTTGCCTTTCCAATCTCTATCCTTGCCCTGCCAGAGATTCGCCTGGGGAGACGGCCTGGATTTTTCCTCTTTTGAGGGGGCTAGAACTGCAGCGGCATCCTGCAGGATCTTTCTGACCTGTGCGGGTGACAGGTCGCCGAAATAGTCCTGCAATACCTCATCAGGCATTTTCTTGACCAGCACGCGGAGGATATCGCCTGCCTGCCGCATTACACCAGAAACTCTCGGGCGGGGACTCACTCCTTGTCGCTCTCTGGTTTGTGAAAAAGAATGCGTTGACAGGTTGGGCAGTTGAGTATCCTGTCACCCTTCAAAATATTATTGAAATGCTGGGGCGGGATGCTCATAAAACATCCCTGGCAGATACCGTTGACCACACCGACTACTGCCTTGCCGTTTCGCCTGGTACGAAGCATATCATAGTTTTTCAGGGTTGAAGTTCTGATTTTTTTTGCCATGGCATCACGCTTGGCGACAATTTTGGTTTTTTTGCCTTCAATTGCTCCAGCCTTCTTTTTGACTTGCGTGCTCTCCTTGGCAAGGGCCTTTTTTTCGTCCTTAAGCAGGCTTTCGTGCTCTGCCAAAATCTTACTATTGGCTTCAGCGGCTTCCATTATCCTGACGATTTCCTCTTCCTTTTCCTTGATGTTTTTCTTGCCGTCTTCAATCTCTTTGAGCAGACTCTGGTATTCCCGATTTGTCTGGACCTGCATCATCTTGGACTGACGTTCCTTAATCCGGCTCAAGTCATCGGCAAGTTGGCCCTCAAGCTCCCGCCGCTGCGTTTCCGAAGCTTCAATTTTTTCTTTTAACTCCTCAATTAAGACCTGGCGTTCATTAAACGCTTTGTCGCTCTTGGCGAGTTCTGCTTTTTCAGCATTAATCTCGTCATCAAACTTAGCGATTTCCAGATCAATTACCTGCAGTTCTGTCAACTGCTTAATCTCTTCATTCAATTTGTTATCTCCTTGATTGGTATCGTTTTTGCTTCGACTTGTTATTTATAATAATGCAAGCGTAACTTCAGGACTGAATTGCTTTACAGGCTTCATGGCCACATCTCATATTTCAAGTTCCAGGTTGATGATAGACAAAGGGGTTTTGCTGTTTTGCCGAAGGCATAACCGGGATGTTGATATCCTTTTCAGTAAATATGTTCTGTAAAATTTCAACCAGCGATTCCACCACAGGATTTTCTGTAGCAAAATGTCCTGCATCAATGATGCAGAAACCAGCAGCTTCTGCCCACCTGGCGGTGCTGTGCTTTACTTCGCCGGTTACATATACCTGGGCTCCGCTGGCATATGCGGCTGCCGCCAGATCAGAACCGCTGCCGCCGCACACTGCCACAGTATTTATTTCCTCAGGCAGCTTCCCGGCAACACGCAGTACAGGTAGATTAAAAAAATCACATAAATATCCAATGAATGCTTCGGGGCTTAACGGGTCGGCAAGGCGGCCAATGCGGCCAAAGCCTATAGCTGGCTCTGCCGCCGGATCGTTTTCTGCTGACACAAGGGGCCTGGTCTCCTGCATGCCAAGACTGCCGGCCAATACATCATTGACTCCCCCAACAGACTGATCAAGGTTGGTATGGCAGCCTATTACCGATATTTCATTTTCCAGGGCCCGGCGTAAAAATCTTCCCATAGGCTGGTCAGTATATATTGCTTTGAGTGGATGAAATATAAGGGGATGATGGCTAATGATACAGTCCGCTCCTGCTTCAATTGCCTCGGCCAGGATTTCTTCGGTAGGGTCAAGGGCAACAAGGATACCTCTTATGGACCTGTTCGGTTCTCCGAGCATCAGGCCGACATTATCCCATTCTTCAGCCAGGCCAAATGCGGCGATCTCATCAAGAGTCTTGAGCAAATCTTTTATTTTCATTTTTCCAACTTGCGTCGAGGCCTTACTGCCAAATAGGGTAAAGAAAAAAGGCACACCTCTTGTTCAGGTGCACCTTTTCATACGATCCAGAGAGTTTTCTGCGGCAACCCCCTTGAGAATAACCCTCCAGGGCCACTCCTTCAGGCGATAGAACCTGGAAACCGCAATTTCATTACAAACTGACTGCCATTTCATTTTGTCTCACTGCAATAGGCTTGGAAGCTGCATACTGACACGCGGCAGTCCAATGCATACAATCACAAACTCAATTATTGATACAATAGCAAAAAGTCTCGAATCTACAACAGGAACTAATAATATCAACTAATTAAATGCGCAATACCTGTCGACGATGAGCTTTTTACAAAGTTGACAATTATCTGCAAAAGATGGGCAGCTTAGCTGGTGGGCCTACCTGGACTCGAACCAGGGACCGACCGGTTATGAGCCGGTGGCTCTAGCCAACTGAGCTATAGGCCCATCCCCAAAAACCAAATTAATTTAATTACCCCAGCGAGTTTTATTTGTCAACCGCTAAATCATTGAACTTTGAAAGAGATCTGTTGCTGCCTTGTAACTTCTAAAATAAAGCGGTTTCCCTTGACCGGTCCAGAGCTTTCATATAAGTTTTGCTCTGTTTCGGGCAGAATCTTCCCCATTCACTAATTAATAATGTATCGCAAACCGCTGGTTGCAGCCTTGATCTATAACAATCTGCTGTACTTCATAACGGCCATCATCATTTTCTCTACGGGAAGTATTCCTGATGAGCCGCAGATACCTTTTGCAGCGGCCCTCTTTATTTTCGTTCTCAAAGGTGCTGCATATTATTACCTGGTGCACCACGCCCATGCAGGCGGGCGCGCCCTCAATGACAAAGGATATTTTGCCGTTGAACAAAAGTTTTCGTTTCTCGCTATTTTCATTTTTGCCATCGATGTCTATGTTCTTGACATCAAGTACTACCTTTCCTTTTTATCTCTCAAGGGGAATTTGCCTGCGCTTCTCAGTCTTGCCGGCATATCGCTGTTTTTTTTCTATCTTTCATTATTGTGGCTGGCAGCAAGGAAAAACTACCAGAAAATTTTCGGCCGCCTCTATTCTGCCAGGGAATTTGTCATCAAGAATATCAAGCTCAATCTTCCCATCATACTGCCATGGCTCATTATAAACTTTCTTGCCGATTTCCTCAAAATTCTACCCTTTCCCCTGTCAAGAATGCTGGCGTCATCTGAATGGGGCGAGACCATTGTTTTTCTGCTTTTCTTTATTCTCCTGGCCGCCATTTTCCCTGTACTCATAAAGAATCTCTGGAATTGCCAACCCATGCCTGCCGGCCATGCCCGGGCCCATATGGAAGAATTCTGCCGGCAGCAGAATTTCAAATACTCCGACATCATGCTTTGGCCCCTCTATGAAGGAAAAATGCTGACAGCAGGTGTCATGGGTGTGGCAAAAAAATTCAGGTATATCCTCATCACGCCTGCATTGCTGGAGGCCCTTTCACCTTATGAAGTAGAGGCTGTTCTGGCCCACGAAATAGGTCATATCAAAAAATACCACTTACAGCTCTACCTTGTATTGTTCCTGGGTTTTGGGCTTGTGGCCAGCTTGATTGCCAGCCCGGTGCTCTACATGCTCTTAAACTCGAATGTTTTTTATCAGATTATCAATTTTGCAGGGATAGACCCCGAAGCGGCTTTGGCATTCTGGGGAACAGCCCCGATGTTTGTCATAATGCTTGTTTATTTCCGCTATGTGTTCGGTTTTTTCATGCGTAACTTTGAGCGCCAAGCTGACTTGGCAGTATTCAAAGCGCTCGGTGACAGCACACCCTTAATCTCTTCACTGGAAAAAATCAGCTGGATGAGCGGCAATATACGGGACAAGCCCAGCTGGCACCATTTCGGCATTGGGCAGCGCGTCGATTTTCTTGAAAGATGCAGCAGGGACAAATCATTAATTGCCCGTCATGACCGTAAAGTTTATGGCAGCCTTATACTCTTTATTGTGCTGCTGGTATTCAGTGCAGGGCTATTCTGGAATATGGACCTGAAGCTTGATAATGAGGCAAATATCAAGTTTGTTGAATCTGTACTGCAGCAAAGAGCTCGGCGGGAACCGGATAAAGCCATCTGGCAGCGGCTGCTCGGCGACCTCAAGCAGGAACTGGGTCAGGAGGCAGAGGCGCTTGTGGCCTATGAAAAGTCTCGCGCCCTTGAACCAGACAACCCTGACACCCTGAACAATATTGCCTGGCTGCTTATTACTGCCAATGACATGGAAGTGCTTGATGCGGACAGGGGATTAGACCTGGCAAAACAGGCTTCTTCATTAAGGCCGACAGCCGCTTACATCTTGGATACCCTGGCAGCGGCTTACTGGGCTAATAATATGATCGAGGAGGCCCTGGATGCTGAAAGAGCAGCCATTAATCTTGATCCGGGAAATCGGCCATTTTACAGGCGCCAGATGGATTTTTTCCTCAATAACACCTGGCCGGCAGACCTGGAAAACTGGATTGATCAAAAATGATGACATGGCAAAAAGTCTCGCAGCCGCCAACGAGGCCAATAAGATAAAAGGGCTTAGGATGCCGTGAATATTAAACATATCATGCTGACCAATGATGACGGGGTCCATGCCCCTGGCCTGAAGATGCTTTTTCAGCAAAGCCTGGATCTTGGGAAAACGGTCATTGTCGCCCCGGAGCATGACAACAGCGCGGCAAGCCATTCGCTGACCATGAACCGGCCGCTGCGTGTACGTGAGATTGCTGAAAATATTTATACCATCAACGGGACACCCACGGACTGCGTCACCATCGGCATAGGAAAAATCCTGCCGCAAAAGCCGGACCTGGTTATTTCCGGCATAAACCCGGGACCCAATCTCGGTGATGACGTCAGCTATTCAGGCACCGTATCGGCTGCAATCGAGTCCACAATGCTGGGCATCCCATCCATTGCCGTATCCCTGGCAGCAGAATCCGAACCCCTGCACTATGGAACTGCGGCTGCCTTTGTCGCCAGGCTGGCAAAAATAATCCTGGAAAAGGGGCTTCCCAAGGATACCCTGCTCAATGTCAATGTTCCCAATACAGCATCAGAGGGGATTGAAGGTGTTGCCTTTACGAGGCGGGGCAGAAGGCTTTATGATGATGCCATCAAGGAAACTTTCGATCCGTGGGGCCGCAAACATTACTGGATAGGAGGCGGCACCCCTTCATTCGATGCAGGTGAAGATACCGATTCGGCCGCAATAAGTG
>Ga0210079_1000097_pt1 | contig 11756 bp, 7 predicted proteins | sample White_CordA_D2_FD_185587 | JGI IMG/M metagenome (GOLD analysis project Ga0210079, IMG submission 185587) | Wetland microbial communities from the San Francisco Bay, California, USA, that impact long-term carbon sequestration - White_CordA_D2... | ecosystem: Environmental > Aquatic > Marine >...
GAGCGTGCGGTTGACGGTGATTTTCTGATGCCGGTTGAGGACGTATTTTCGATATCGGGTCGTGGCACGGTGGTGACGGGGCGTATCGAGCGCGGCGTGGTGAAGGTGGGCGACGAGCTTTCGATCGTTGGCATTCGTGACACGCAGAAGACGACGTGCACGGGTGTGGAGATGTTCCGCAAGCTGCTGGATCAGGGTCAGGCCGGCGACAACGTGGGTGTTCTGCTGCGTGGTACGAAGCGCGAGGACGTTGAGCGTGGCCAGGTGCTGGCAAAGCCGGGATCGATTACACCGCACACCAAGTTCGAGTGCGAGGTTTACGTGCTGAGCAAGGACGAGGGTGGGCGACACACGCCGTTTTTCAACAATTACCGTCCGCAGTTTTATTTCCGCACGACGGACGTGACGGGTGCGGTTGATCTGCCGGAAGGTGTGGAGATGGTGATGCCGGGTGACAACGTGAAGATGACGGTGTCGCTGATCAACCCGATTGCGATGGAAGAGGGTCTGCGGTTTGCGATTCGCGAAGGCGGTCGTACCGTGGGCGCCGGCGTGGTCTCCAAGATCCTGGAGTAATAAAGGTGAAAGGTGAGAAGTGCGAAGTGAAAGGTAAAGAGTAATAAAGTGACGGAGTGACGTGGCTGTCGATGCAGCCGACATCACTTTTCACGTTTTCACTTTTCACACATCACTTACGAGTTTAGGCCAGTAGCTCAATTGGCAGAGCGGCGGTCTCCAAAACCGCAGGTTGGGGGTTCGATTCCCTCCTGGCCTGCCAGATACGGCAGGAATAGATGAACGCAAAAGTTGAAGCAGAGAGCAGCCGGCTCGACAGCCTGAAGCTTGGTGCCGCCGTGCTTGTGGTCGCTGGCGGTATCTACGCCTTTTATCACTATGAAGACCAGCACCTGGTGCTGCGGGTGCTCGGGTTGCTGGCGGTGGCCGCGATCGCGATTTTTATTGCCGCGCAGACTGGCATGGGCAGGAACGTGCTCGGCTTTATCAGCGGCGCGCAGAGCGAGGTGCGTCGTGTTGTCTGGCCCACGCGGGCAGAGACGGTGCAGACCACCCTGGCGGTTGTGCTGATGGTGTTCATCGTTGGCATCTTTCTGTGGCTGCTGGATATGTTGCTGCTGTGGGCCATACAACTACTGACCGGACAGGGAAGCTGATAATGGCATTGCAATGGTATGTCGTGCACGCCTACTCGGGGTTCGAGAACCATGTCAAGCGCGCACTGGAGGAACGCATTGCACGCGCCGGCATGAAGGACTCCTTCGGCGAGATCCTGGTGCCGACCGAAGAAGTCGTGGAGATGCGCGAGGGCGCCAAGCGCCGCAGCGAGCGCAAGTTCTTCCCCGGCTACGTGCTGGTGCAGATGGACATGAATGAGGACACCTGGCACCTGGTCAAGGATGCGCCGAAAGTGCTGGGGTTTATCGGCGGGACCAGTGACAAGCCGGCGCCGATTACAGAGCGCGAGGCCAACGCGATCCTGCAACGGGTCCAGGAAGGCGTCGACAAGCCGCGTCCCAAGGTGCTGTTCGAGGTGGGCGAGGTGGTGCGTGTCACCGATGGCCCCTTCAATGACTTCAACGGCGTGGTTGAGGAAGTCAATTATGAAAAGAGCCGGCTGCGGGTGTCCGTACTGATATTCGGGCGCTCCACACCGGTCGAACTGGAGTTCGGCCAGGTGGAGAAGGCATAAATTAAACGGGGTCTGACCCCGTTTCGTAAAAATGGTAAAAATGGGGTCTGACCCCATTTAATTTCAGGGGAGCCGCAAGGCGCTTGAACCCACAGGAGTAACAACAGATGGCCAAGAAAATATCAGCTTATATCAAGCTGCAGGTGAAGGCTGGTGAAGCCAACCCGAGTCCGCCAGTCGGCCCGGCACTGGGTCAGCACGGTGTGAATATCATGGAGTTCTGCAAGGCGTTCAATGCGCAGACGCAGAAAATGGAAAAGGGACTGCCGATCCCCGTGGTGATCACTGTCTACAGTGACCGCAGCTTCACCTTTATCACCAAGACGCCGCCGGCAGCGGTGCTGCTGCAGAAGATCGCCGGGGTGCCCAAGGGTTCCAGTACACCCAACACGGTCAAGGTGGGCAAGGTCACGCGCGCCCAGCTGGAAGAAATCGCAACGACTAAAATGCCAGACCTGAATGCCGCGGATATGGATGCAGCCGTGCGCATCATCGCCGGCAGTGCCCGCAGCATGGGCCTTGATGTAGAGGAGTCCTGATCATGGCCAAACTGACCAAACGTGCCAAGGCAATCCAGGAGAAGGTTACTCGCGGCAAGCAGTATCCGCTTGAGGAAGCCATTGCCCTGTTGCAGGAACTCTCCAGCGTGAAGTTCAAGGAATCGGTTGACGTCAGCGTCAATCTCGGTGTTGATCCGCGCAAGTCCGACCAGGCCGTGCGTGGTGCCACGGTGCTGCCGAACGGCACCGGCAAGACCGTGCGGGTCGCGGTGTTTACCCAGGGCGCGAATGCGGATGCGGCCAGGGAGGCCGGTGCCGATATCGTCGGTTTCGAAGACCTCGCGGAAGAAGTAAAAAAAGGCAACATGGATTTCGATGTCGTGATCGCCTCTCCGGATGCCATGCGTATCGTGGGCACCCTGGGACAGATTCTGGGTCCGCGCGGCCTGATGCCGAACCCCAAGGTCGGCACGGTGACCCCGGATGTCGCCACCGCGGTGAAGAACGCCAAGGCTGGCCAGGTACGCTACCGTACCGACAAGTCCGGCATCATTCACGCCCCGATAGGCAGGGTGGACTTCGAGGTGGGTGCGCTGAAGGAAAACCTGGTGGCCCTGCTGGCTGACCTGATGAAGGCCAAGCCGACTTCGGCCAAGGGCGTCTACATGAAGAAGGTGTCGATCTCGACCACCATGGGGCCCGGGTTGCACATCGATCACAGTACGTTGATTGCATAGTTTTTGTTGCCGGCCCGGATGGGCCCGGCACGGCATATTTGGCGCTGGTCGCTGCAGCCTGGCTGCAGCGGTGGCCGTCAAAGACCGCAGGTACCCGGCACAGGTCGGGTTTAATCGTCCGGTTGCAAACCGGGGGGCCTGCGCAGAGGGTGGCGCCTGGACAGATTTTCGCTGTACAGGGGTGTACAGGTTCGCTGCAGGCAGGCAATGCCTGATGCAACCTGTCTTCAAGTCACCAACAAGCGTGCGTCAGCCGGTGGCTGGCGTGTTTTAAAGCAGGGGAAGGAACGGGTGCTGCAGTTGCGCCGGGGAATTCCTGAAGAGGTAAACGCAATGGCATTAACTCTTGAAGAGAAAAAGGCTGTTGTTGCTGAAGTTTCCGAGGTTGCAAAAGGTGCATTGTCCGCCGTGGCGGCGCAATACATCGGCCTTACGGTCGAGGATCTGACTAACCTGCGCGTCAAGGCGCGTGAGGAAAATGTCTATCTGCGCGTCGTCAAGAACACCCTGGCACGACGTGCCCTGGAAGACACGGACTTTGCATGCATGAGCGAGCGCCTCACCGGCCCGTTGATCCTGGCATTCTCCAGGGAAGACCCGGGTTCGGCAGCGCGTGTAACCAAGGAATTTGCCAAGACGCATGACAAGTTCCAGGTCACCATGTTGTCAGTCGGCGGCGAGTTGCTGGAGCCGTCCGATATCGACAAGCTGGCCAAGCTCCCGACGCGCGACCAGGCACTCGGTACGCTGATGGCGGTCATGCTTGCCCCGACCGAGAAGTTCGTCCGTACCCTCAACGAGGTGCCGGGCAAACTGGTTCGTACGGTGGCGGCGATTCGCGACCAGAAACAGCAGGCAGCCTAAACCCTTTACACAGTTACCAGTTATTTAACAGGAGTATTCATCATGGCCGTTTCACAAGAAGAAATTCTGGAAACAATATCAAACATGTCAGTGATGGAGGTCGTCGACCTCATCGCCGCCATGGAAGAAAAGTTTGGCGTGTCTGCCGCCGCTGCCGTCGCGGTTGCCGCGCCTGCTGCCGGTGGCGAGGCCGCGGCTGCTGAAGAGAAGGACGAGTTCGACGTCGTCATGAGCAGCTTCGGTGAAAACAAGGTTGCGGTCATCAAGGCCGTGCGCGGTATCACCGGGCTGGGCCTGAAGGAAGCCAAGGACATGGTTGAAGGTGTCCCGGCGACCGTGAAGGAAGGCGCCAGCAAGGACGAGGCCGAGGCAATCAAGAAGCAACTCACAGAAGCCGGCGCCACCGTCGAGCTGAAATAAGCGGCAGGCAAGTAATCCGTTTGTGATTACAGCTGTCGCGGCAGTACAGGGCCGGCCGGTCGCTCAAGCAGCGTCCGGCCTTTCCCTGCTTGTTGTAACAGATGCAGCGCCCGCTAAGCGGGCGCGTGCAGTTTGCCGCACACCGGTACGCGGGAACTGACACACAGTATCTTCATCTTTACTGGAGAGAAAACCGATGTCTTACAGCTTCACCGAGAAGAAACGAATTCGCAAGGACTTTGGCGAGCGCCACAGCATACTGGAGGTCCCGTACCTGCTGGCGACCCAGATCGAGTCCTACCGTGACTTCCTGCAGGCGGACAAGGACCCGCTGGCGCGTGGCGACAAGGGTCTGCATGCAGCCTTCAGGTCGGTTTTCCCCATCGTGAGCTATTCCGGTAACGCGGCCCTGGACTACGTGAACTACCGGCTCGGCGAACCCGCTTTTGACGTCAAGGAATGCCAGATGCGGGGGCTCACCTATGCCGCGCCGCTGCGTGCACTGGTGCGCCTCGTTATCTACGACAAGGATTCCCCTGCGGATGCCAAGAAGATCAAGGATATCAAGGAGCAGGAGGTCTACATGGGCGAACTGCCCCTGATGACCGATAACGGCACCTTTGTCATCAACGGCACCGAGCGCGTTATTGTCTCCCAGTTGCACCGTTCACCGGGTGTGTTCTTCGATCATGACAAGGGCAAGACGCACTCCTCCGGCAAGTTGCTGTTTTCCGCTCGCGTCATACCGTATCGCGGCTCCTGGCTGGATATGGAATTCGATCCCAAGGATGCACTGTTCGTCCGCATCGACCGGCGTCGCAAGCTGCCGGCCACCATCCTGCTGCGTGCGCTGGGCTATGACAACGAGCAGATCCTCGAAATATTCTTCGAGACCAACACCTTCCACATCAGCAAGAAGGACATCAAGCTCGACCTGGTGCCGGAGCGCCTGCGCGGCGAGATGGCCACTTTCGATATCAAGGCCAAGAGCAAGGTCATCGTCGAGGAAGGACGCCGTATTACCGCACGTCATATCCGCGAACTCGACCAGGCCGGGGTGAATACGCTGGTAGTGCCGGAGGATTACCTCAACGGCAAGATTCTCGCGCACAACATCGTGGATACTGAAACCGGTGAGCTGCTTGCCAACGCCAACGACGAGATCTCGGCGGAGTTGCTGGAGAAGCTGCGTGATGCCGACATCAAGACCATCAGCACGCTGTACGTGAACGACCTGGACCGTGGCCCGTATATTTCCAGCACCCTGCGCATTGATCCGACCACCACCGAACTGGAAGCCATGGTGGAAATCTATCGTATGATGCGTCCCGGCGAGCCGCCGACCAAGGATGCAGCGCAGAACCTGTTCAAGAACCTGTTTTTCACCAGCGACCGCTACGACCTGTCGGCCGTTGGCCGCATGAAATTCAACCGTCGTGTCGGCCGGGAAGAGCTCACCGGAGAGGGTACGCTGTCGGCGGAAGACATCCTCGATGTCATGAAAATCCTGATCGATATACGCAACGGCAACGGTTTTGTCGACGATATCGACCACCTCGGCAACCGCCGCATTCGCTGTGTCGGTGAGATGGCAGAGAATGTCTTCCGTATCGGCCTGGTGCGCGTCGAGCGTGCCGTGAAGGAGCGCCTCAGCCTGGCGGAATCCGAAAGCCTGATGCCGCAGGAACTGATCAATGCCAAGCCGGTTGCCGCGGCAGTCAAGGAATTCTTCGGTTCCAGCCAGTTGTCCCAGTTCATGGACCAGAACAATCCGCTTTCCGAGGTGACCCACAAGCGCCGTGTTTCCGCGCTGGGCCCGGGCGGCCTGACCCGTGAACGCGCCGGCTTCGAGGTGCGCGACGTGCACCCGACGCACTACGGCCGGGTCTGCCCGATCGAGACGCCTGAAGGCCCGAACATCGGCCTGATCAACTCGCTGGCCGTGTATGCGCGCACCAACGAGTACGGTTTCCTCGAAACCCCCTACCAGAAGGTGGTGGATGGCCGGGTCACCGACGACATCGAGTACCTGTCGGCGATCGAGGAGGGGCGCTACACCATTGCCCAGGCCAATGCCGCAGTCGACGCACAGGGCAACCTGATCGACGACCTGGTCACCTGCCGGCACAAGAACGAGTTCATGACCTCCACCCCGGACAAGGTCGACTACATCGACATTTCTCCGAAGCAGATCGTCTCGGTGGCGGCGGCACTGATCCCGTTCCTGGAGCACGACGATGCCAACCGCGCCCTGATGGGCTCGAACATGCAGCGCCAGGCGGTGCCTACGCTGATCACGGAGAAGCCGCTGGTGGGCACGGGCATCGAGCGCACCGTCGCTGTCGACTCCGGCGTCACCGTGGTGGCGAAGCGTGGCGGGGTGCTGGATTCTGTGGACGCTGCACGTATCGTGGTGCGCGTCAACGATGCGGAGACTGTTTCCGGCGAACCGGGTGTTGATATCTACAACCTGACCAAGTACACCCGTTCCAACCAGAACACCTGCATCAACCAGCGGCCGCTGGTTAAGCCCGGTGATGTCGTCGCCCGCGGCGACGTGCTGGCAGACGGGCCGAGTACCGACATGGGCGAACTGGCGCTGGGACAGAACCTGCTGGTGGCCTTCATGCCCTGGAACGGCTACAACTTCGAGGACTCCATCCTGATTTCGGAGCGGGTCGTCGAGGAAGACCGCTTCACTACCATCCACATCGAGGAGCTCACCTCGGTCGCACGTGACACCAAGCTCGGCTCGGAAGAAATCACCGGCGATATTCCCAATGTCGGTGAAGGCGCCCTGTCCAAGCTGGACGAGTCCGGCATCGTCTACATCGGTGCCGAGGTCAAGCCGGGTGATATCCTGGTCGGCAAGGTGACACCCAAGGGTGAGACCCAGCTGACGCCGGAAGAAAAGTTGCTGCGCGCCATCTTCGGCGAGAAGGCCTCCGACGTAAAGGACACCTCGCTGCGTGTGCCCAGCGGCATGGATGGTACTGTCATCGACGTGCAGGTATTCACCCGCGACGGCGTCGAGAAGGATGCCCGCGCCCTGCAGATCCAGGCGGACCAGCTGGCGCAGATCAAGGAGGACCTGAACGACCAGCTGCGCATCATGGAAGAGGATATCTACAACCGGGTCGAGGCCCTGCTGCTGGGCAAGGTTGCCGAGGGCGGACCGGCCAAGCTGGCCGCCGGTGCCAAGGTGACGAAGGATTACCTGGCCTCCCTCTCGCACGACAAGTGGTTCGAGATCCGGCTGCGCAACGACGATGCCAACGAAGACCTGGAAAAGGCAGCGGAACATCTCAAGAGCCTGCGCAAGGATTTCGAGCAGCGGCTCGAGGACAAGCGCAACAAGCTGATGACCGGCGACGACCTGGCCCCGGGCGTGCTGAAGATGGTCAAGGTTTACCTGGCGGTCAAGCGCCGGGTGCAGCCAGGTGACAAGATGGCCGGTCGCCACGGCAACAAGGGCGTTATTTCCATGATCCAGCCGGTGGAGGACATGCCCTTCACTGCCGACGGCACCTCCGTCGACATCGTGCTGAATCCGCTGGGTGTGCCGTCACGAATGAACGTGGGCCAGGTGCTGGAAACACACCTCGGATGGGCGGCCAAGGGTCTCGGCATCAAGATTGGCAAGATGCTGGAGGCCCAGCAACAGGTCGTCGAGATTCGCAAGTTCCTCGACAAGATCTACAACGCCAGCGGTCGCAAGGAAAACCTTGACTCGCTCAGCGATGCGGAAATTGTCGAACTGGCCGGGAACCTGGTGAAGGGCGTGCCGATGGCAACGCCGGTATTCGACGGTGCACCCGAGTCCGCTATCAAACAGATGCTGGAACTTGCGGACCTGCCGGCGAGCGGCCAGACGACGCTCTACGACGGGCGGACCGGTGACGCGTTCGACCGCGAGGTCACCGTGGGTTACATGTACATGCTGAAACTCAACCACCTGGTGGATGACAAGATGCACGCCCGTTCCACCGGACCGTACAGCCTGGTTACCCAGCAGCCGCTGGGCGGCAAGGCGCAGTTCGGCGGCCAGCGCTTCGGCGAGATGGAGGTCTGGGCCCTGGAGGCCTATGGCGCCGCCTACACGCTGCAGGAAATGCTGACCGTGAAATCCGACGACGTGAACGGCCGCACCAAGATGTACAAGAACATCGTGGACGGCAACCATCACATGGATGCCGGCATGCCGGAATCCTTCAATGTGCTGGTGAAGGAAATCCGTTCGCTGGGCATCAATATCGAACTGGAACAGGATTAGGTCATCCGCACCGCGGATGCCCCGTAACTCGATACTCCAGCTGCAGGAGAGACGATGAAAGACTTACTGAATTTACTCAAGCCGCAAGGTCACACCGAAGATTTCGACGCAATCCGCATCGGTCTGACTTCCCCCGACATGATCCGCTCCTGGTCCTATGGCGAGGTCAAGAAGCCGGAAACGATCAACTACCGGACCTTCAAGCCGGAGCGCGACGGGCTGTTCTGCGCCAAGATCTTCGGCCCGGTGAAGGATTACGAGTGCCTCTGCGGCAAGTACAAGCGCCTCAAGCACCGTGGCGTGGTATGCGAGAAATGCGGCGTCGAGGTGACGCTCGCCAAGGTGCGCCGCGAGCGCATGGGCCACATCGAGCTGGCCAGCCCGGCGGCACACATCTGGTTCCTGAAATCGCTACCGTCGCGCATCGGCCTGCTGCTGGACATGACGCTGCGCGATATCGAGCGGGTGCTCTACTTCGAGGCCTTCGTGGTCGTCGATCCGGGCATGACCACGCTGGAGCGCGGCCAGCTGCTGTCCGACGAGGCCTACCTGGAGGCCATCCAGGAAAACGGTGACGAGTTCGATGCACGCATGGGCGCCGAGGCGGTGTTCGAGCTGCTCAGGGCGATCGACCTGCAGTCCGAGGCCGTGCGCCTGCGTGACGAGATCGGCAGCACCAAGTCCGAGACCAAGCTGAAGCGGCTGGCAAAGCGCCTCAAGCTGGTGGAGTCCTTTATCGAATCCGGCAACAAGCCCGAGTGGATGGTGATGACCGTGCTGCCGGTGCTGCCGCCGGAACTGCGCCCGCTGGTGCCCCTGGACGGCGGCCGCTTTGCGACCTCCGACCTGAACGACCTGTACCGCCGCGTGATCAACCGCAACAACCGCCTGAAGCGCCTGCTGGAACTGAGCGCACCGGACATCATCGTGCGCAACGAAAAACGCATGCTGCAGGAATCCGTTGATGCGCTGCTCGACAACGGCCGTCGCGGTCGCGCCATTACCGGCACCAACAAGCGCCCGCTGAAATCGCTGGCCGACATGATCAAGGGCAAGCAGGGTCGCTTCCGCCAGAACCTGCTGGGCAAGCGCGTCGACTATTCCGGACGTTCCGTGATCGTTGTTGGCCCGACCCTGAAGCTGCACCAGTGCGGCCTGCCGAAGCGCATGGCACTGGAGCTGTTCAAGCCGTTCATCTTCAGCAAGCTGCAGTTCCGTGGCCTGGCGACTACCATCAAGGCCGCCAAGAAGCTGGTGGAACGCGAGGGTCCGGAAGTCTGGGATATCCTCGAGGACGTGATTCGCGAACACCCGGTGATGCTTAACCGGGCACCGACACTGCATCGTCTTGGCATCCAGGCGTTCGAGCCGGTGCTGATCGAGGGCAAGGCCATCCAGTTGCACCCGCTGGTGTGTGCCGCCTTCAACGCCGACTTCGACGGCGACCAGATGGCGGTACACGTACCACTGTCCATCGAGGCGCAGCTGGAAGCACGCGCCCTGATGATGTCGTCCAACAACATCCTGTCGCCGGCCAACGGTGAACCGATCATCGTGCCGTCCCAGGACGTGGTGCTCGGTCTGTATTACATGACCCGCGAGTCCGTCAATGCAAAGGGCGAGGGCATGGTGTTCGCCGACGTCTCCGAGGTGCATCGTGCCTACCAGGGTGGCCACGTTTCCCTGCACGCCCGCATCAAGGTCAGGATCACGCGTTTCGAGTTTGACGAAAACGGCGAGGCACAGCAGCTGCATGGCCTGGTCGACACCACGGTCGGCCGCTCGCTGCTGTCGGAAATCCTGCCCGAGGGGCTGACCTTCGACCTGGTCAACCAGAACATGACCAAGAAGGCGATCTCCAACCTGATCAATGCCTGCTACCGCCGCGTCGGCCTGAAGGAGACCGTCATCTTTGCCGACCAGCTGATGTACATGGGCTTCTCCTACGCCACCCGCGCCGCGGTGTCTTTCGGTATCAATGACATGACGATCCCCGAGAGCAAGGCCGGTATTCTCGGCGCGGCCGAGGATGAGGTACTGGAAATCGAGAACCAGTACACCTCCGGCCTGGTGACCATGGGTGAACGCTACAACAAGGTGGTGGATATCTGGTCGCGTACCAATGATCAGGTGGCCAAGGCCATGATGGAGGTACTCGGCAGCGAGGAGGTGGTTGACGCGGAAGGCAACAAGGTCAGGCAGCCTTCCTTTAACTCCGTGTACATGATGGCCGATTCCGGGGCGCGTGGTTCCGCCGCCCAGATCCGCCAGCTGGCCGGTATGCGCGGCCTGATGGCCAAGCCGGACGGCTCCATTATCGAAACCCCGATCACGGCGAACTTCCGCGAGGGGCTGGACGTGCTGCAGTACTTCATCTCCACCCACGGTGCCCGCAAGGGCCTCGCCGACACGGCGCTGAAAACAGCCAACTCCGGGTACCTGACCCGCCGCCTGGTGGACGTTGCCCAGGACCTGGTGGTCATCGGTGATGATTGCGGCACCCTCAACGGCCTGCTGCTGACGCCGCTGGTCGAGGGCGGCGACGTGGTCGAACCCCTGCGGGAACGCGTGCTGGGCCGGCTCACCGCCGAAGACGTATTAAGCCCCGGAACCGACGAGGTGCTCGCACCGCGCGGCACCCTGCTGGACGAGGACAGGGTCGACCGGCTCGAGGCCATGGGCGTGGACGAAATCAAGGTGCGTTCACCGATCACCTGCGACAACCGCTACGGCGTCTGCGCCGCCTGTTACGGGCGCGACCTGGCACGCGGCCACATGGTGAATGCCGGTGAGTCTATCGGGGTGATTGCGGCCCAGTCGATCGGTGAGCCGGGTACCCAGCTTACCATGCGCACCTTCCACATCGGCGGCGCCGCCAGTCGTGCCGCAACAGTTAACAGTGTCGAGGTCAAGGGTGGTGGCACGGTGCGCCTGCACAACATCAAGACCGTGACCAATCGCAACGGCAACCTGGTGGCGGTATCCCGCTCGGGTGAACTGGGCGTGGTGGACGAGTATGGCCGTGAACGCGAGCGTTACAAGGTACCGTATGGTTCCGTGATCAGCGCCGCTGAGGGAGACAAGGTCGAGGGTGGCAGCGTCATCGCAACCTGGGACCCGCATACCCACCCGATCGTCACCGAGGTGGAGGGTATCGCCAAGTTCAGCGACTTCATCGAGGGTGTCACGGTCCAGGAGACCACCGACGATATTACCGGCCTTACCAGCCTGGTGGTGACCGATCCGAAGTCGCG
>Ga0210079_1000098_pt1 | contig 11711 bp, 10 predicted proteins | sample White_CordA_D2_FD_185587 | JGI IMG/M metagenome (GOLD analysis project Ga0210079, IMG submission 185587) | Wetland microbial communities from the San Francisco Bay, California, USA, that impact long-term carbon sequestration - White_CordA_D2... | ecosystem: Environmental > Aquatic > Marine >...
GGCAAGGGAGAGCTGGAAACCCTGTCGCTGCTGCTGGAAAGAGGTGCAGAAATCGATGCGCGCAGCAGCAGCGGCCAGGCTGCCCTGCTGTTTGCCGCTGCCGGCAGGCATGTGGATGCCGCCCGGACCCTGTTGTCAAAAGGTGCAGACGTCAGGACGGCTGACAAGCAGGGGACTACCGCACTGATGCTGGCGGCACAGGCCGGTTCCTTCGAGCTGACCGACATGTTGCTTGAGGCTGGCGCGGATGTCGGGCAGCAGGACAAGCGTGGTTTCACGGCGCTGATAGCTGCCGCCTGGGGTGGCCGGAATGAGGTCCTGATGGTCCTGTTGCAACACGGGGCGAAGGTCAATGCCGTGGATGGCATGGGTCGCAACGCGCTCATGTGGGCGGCGACCCGGGGGAATATCGAGGCCATGGAAACCCTGCTGGCGCACGCCGCGGACGTCGATGCCGCCGACAAACGCGGAACGACTGCCCTGATGCTGGCTATCGGCAAGGCGGCTGCGGTTGAGGTGCTGCTTGCCAGTGGTGCTGATACGCGGGTGAGGGATGCGCGCGGCTTCACGCCCCTGATGAGTGCTGCATGGACGGGGCGCGTGGCTGCGGCGGAAGTCTTGCTGGCGCATGGTGCGGACATCGATGCACGGGATACGCAGCAGGGCAGGACCGCCCTGATGTGGGCCGCGGTTAAAGGTCACACGGCGTTTGTGAAAATGTTGCTGGCCGCAGGCGGCGATTGGGAAATCACGGACAACGCAGGCCAGACAGCGGAAATGCTGGCAGCCAGGCATAAGCAGCGTGGCGTGGTTAAAATACTGTGTGCAACGCGTGCCGCTGCCGCTACGGCAACCGGGTCAGCGGGGATCAGCTGTGACCCGGCTGAGCAGCAGTAGCGCCAGGAGTGGGGTGGCTGGCCCGGAAGAGGCCGGGATTTAGCCGGTGATTATCTCGATGGACTCGTCATCAACAGCGGACCACCTCAGGTAGTCCTGGCATATTGCATTCTCGCTGCACTGCACCCCGCGGCGCCTGATGTGAACACAGGGGCCGACGGTATATTTGTCCAGATCGACTTCAGCTTTTCTCTTGAGTGCCCGTCTCGGTCCTCTCCAGTAGGCACAGGAAGCACAGCTTTTCAGGTTGTTGCTATAGACGCACATGGTTGAATTTCTGCCGTTTCACTGTGGGTAGAGAATCTCTGCCCCTCCAGTCTTTTATTGGCAAGTTGCCGCGTAAATTTAGAGTCCCCGTATAGGGATCAGTAAATCCCTCGCCTTTCGGTGATGGTTTGCATGTGGATGCAAAGATTACTCAGTAAAGTATTAGTCTGGTGTTGAAAGAAGGTTCTCTCCACCCTACGGGACGGTAGGACAAAGGGCTGGCAGGTTTTTGAGTACGGCTTTGTGGCAAATTACCCGGGCCGTGTACAGGCACGGCCCGGGTAAGGTGACGTGGGTGCCGGGAGAGCTGTTCAGGCCACCCCGGGGTTGTCGACGACATTCTTGAGGGTCGGCTCGTTGAGCTCGATGTGGCTGATGGTCTTCTTGTCCCGCAGGTATTCGGCGACCACGTCCCAGATCGGCACACCGCCTTCCTGTTCCTGTACGCTGGCCCAGCCGGCAACCGAATAGGACTTGTTCGGCTGGATTGCCTCGCCGTCAAGTTCCATGTCGGTAATCCGCTTGCCGATGGTTTGCGAGGGGTCGATGGCGTACTTCAGGCCGCCAACCCGTACCATGTCGCCGCCCTGCTGGTAGTAGGGGTCGTCGTTGAACAGATTGTCGGCGACATCTTCCAGGATGTTTTTTATCTGTTCCCCGGTGAAGTTGTTGAGGGTGGTGATGGGGTAGGTGATGCCGGTTTGCGTCATCACGTGCTCGAAGGTGATCGGCTCGCCGGGCAGGACGCTGACACCCCAGCGGAAACCCGGTGACAGGGAAATCTGGGCATTTTTCACCTCGATCAGCGCGTCGCAGATGAGCTGGTCAAAGGTGCCGTTGAAATTACCCCGCCGGTACAGGACATCATCGGCAACCGCCAGTTGCTCGCCCAGCTTGTCCGCATAGGGTTCACGGACCTTGTTGATATAGGCCGTCATTTCCGGGTCAGCTGGGATCAGGTTCGAGAATACCGGCAGCAGCTTGTAGCGGAAGTCGCGGACCTTGCCGTTCTGCACGTCGAGGTCAAGCACGCCAAGGAATTTCGAGTTGGACCCGGCATTCGTTACCAGTGTCTTGCCGCCTGCATTTGCGACGACCACGGGCTCCGGCACACCGTCATGCGTATGCCCACCCATGATGGCGTCGATGCCGGTTACCCTGGATGCCATCTTGAGGTCCACGTCCATGCCGTTGTGGGACAGCACCACCACCACCTGTGCACCGGATTCACGGGCGGCGTTGACGGCCTTCTGCATCTTGTCTTCGCGGATGCCGAAACTCCAGTCCGGTACCAGGTAGCGCGGGTTGGCGATTGGCGTGTACGGAAATGCCTGGCCGATAATGGCAGTCGGGATGCCGTTGATTTCCCGGATCACATAGGGTTTGAAGACGTCTTCACCCCAGTCGTTGTCGATGATGTTCTGGGCAACGAAGTCGATCTTGCCGGCAAAGTCGTTCTCGATGATCTCCATCACACGGTCTGCACCAAAGGTCATTTCCCAGTGCGGTGTCATGACGTCCACGCCGAGCAGGATCTGTGCATCGACCATGTCCTGTGCATTGGTCCATAACGAGGTGCCGGAACCCTGCCAGGTATCACCACCGTCCAGCAGCAGAGAGCCCGGCCGCTGGGCGCGGATGTTGTTCACCAGGGTGCGCAGATGCGCGAACCCGCCGGTCTTGCCGTACTTCTGTGCGGCTTCTGCGAAATCCAGGTAGGTAAAGGCGTGTGCATTCGAGGTGTTCTGACTGATTCCGTAGTATTCCAGGAATTTCTCGCCAACGATATGCGGTGGTTTGCCGCGCATGCCTGCAACACCAAGGTTGATGCTGGGTTCGCGAAAATAGATGGGGGTTAGCTGGGCATGGCAGTCTGTGTAGTGCATCAGTGAAACATTGCCGAAGGGAGGCAGTTCATAGGGGTCTGCCGGTCCACTGGTCGCTGTGGCGTCTGTTGCGCCGTCGGTGCTGGCATCACAACCCGTCAGCTTGAAGCCGGCGGCGCTGGCGACTGCCAGCATTTGCAGGAATTCGCGTCGTGAAAGGCTCATTACATCTCTCCCGTTTCATGTTTGTTCAGGCGGGCCGCAGGCCACGGAATACTACCGCTGCCTGCGTGGTTTTTCTTTTCCTGATTAAAAAAGCCCGACTTGCATCAAGCCGGGCTTTGGGTGTTGTGGTTACAACTGGCAGGGTTTACTTGCGTGCACCCGGACCGTTGATTTCCAGACCATTACTCATGTAGGTATGGAAATACTCCAGTGCGGTGTACTCGTCACCCTGTGCCTTGTACGCCTTGGCACGTACCTGCTCGTTGCAGCCGCCGTAACGCCGGTGCAGTGTCCCCAGGCCGCCCCACTTGGAACGGTAGACCGGGAAATGGGTGGTCTGGCCGAGTGCCGGGCTGAGGATGTCTGCACGGATCTTGTTGCCGGAGTTGAAGACATGGCAATCTGCACAGGACATGTTCAGCTGGCCACGCTTGGCATAGAAGAAGTTCTTGCCCTTCTCGTAGATCTCAAGCGCCCGGGGATCGTCAGGGATGATGACGTTGATAATATTCCCCCGCGAGGTGTAGTGCATGTACGCGGAAATATCGGCAATGTCTCCCTTCTTGTATGGCAGGGGTTCCTCACCATTTGCCACCCGGCAGGCATTGATCGCTATTTCCAGGGTGATGATCTTGCCTGAGCCGGCATCGAAGAACGGATAGCGGTTTGCGATGCCTTCGCCATCATTGTCGAAACAGCTGCCATAGGTCTTGCCGTTCTTGAACGGGGTAGTAAACAGTTCCTTGCCTTTTTCCAGGTTCAGCTCGTAAGGCGGGAACTCCTCGATTTCCTCCCACTGTTCGCGGGAGGCGGCATCGATGGAATAGACGCCGTTGATGTAGTCATTGAAAGGCGTTTTAGGGAAACGCTGTTTAAAGTACGCCCTGAATTGCTCCAGGTCTTCCTGTGGTGTGGCCAGAACCGGACCCGTAAAGGTACCGAGCAGGCCGAGCACCAGGGTTGCTGTCAGAAGCTTTTTCATTGAAGTGACTCCCCTACGATTATTGAAGACAAAAACAGATCAGTATCAGTTTTAATGTCTTATTTAATGGTGGCTTCGGCGGAGTCCTTCTCGCCCTTGTTGTCGACCCAGCTTAGCTTGACTGTGTCGCCTGCTGCAGCTCCGGTGAAACGAAAGGACAGGTAAGGGTTCTTGGAAACAGCGGGGCCCCAGTTGGCGGTCAAAACCGTGTTGCCCTTGTGTTCGCATACGACTTCCTGGATGAAGTGTGCAGGGATCTTTTCGCCGGTTTTGGAATCCTTCATCAGGCCGGTTTCCATCGGGTGGCTGATCAGTGCCTTGATAGTAGTTACGTCGCCGTCAATATTCGCGCGCATTTTGATGCTTGCCATGGTTATTCCTCTTGGTACGCTTGGTATCGAATTAGGTTGGTGTCAGTTCAGCGCCATCAGCCGCCGCAGCCGCCGATCGTGACCTTGACTTCCTTGCTGGTGCTGTAGAGCTTGCCGCCAGCCTTGACTACTGCCGTTACATTGGCCGTCTTGCCCATCTTGATTCGGGTTGAGACATAACCTTCTGTTCCGGTACCGAGATCGAAGCTTGCCGCCAGCGGGTTGGCGTTTTTCTCGGCGATAATGCTCATGGACTGAATATCAGCGATGTCCGAGCTGATGGAGACCGGTACCACGGAGCCATTCTCGGCGATATCCGGGGCCTTGATCTTGATCTTGTCGCTGCTTTCGGCGCTGGAACTGCCAAACAGGGCCGACAGGGCACCGTTGACGTCGGTGGCATCGAATGCCTCCTTCGACCATGCTGCGAAAGACATGCGCGGGGTTAGCAGCCCGGTGCTGACAGCCATGCCGATGGCACCAGTTGCCAGTGAGCCTTTCAGAAATGTTCTGCGTTTGATACTTGTCACGAGTGCTTCTCCTGAAAAATGGGTTTGGTTCGTATTCGATTTAAAGTGTGTAGATGTATTCGACAACCTGGTCGATCTGTTCTTCGGTCAGGACCCGGTGGCGTCCGAACGGGATCATGATCGAGTTGGGGTTGGCAACAGTGGCATCCCATATCTGGGCACGCAGCTTGGCCTTGTCAGGGAAACGCAGCTTCATGGCTACCAGCGGAGGCCCGATATTGCCGGGCAGGGTACCGTCCTCGATCGCGTGACATGCCAGGCAGTTGCCCAGCTTGCGGTCGAAGGAAACTGCCTTGCCTTTCTCAATAACCGAACCGGCAGCATCGGCTGCTGTGGCCGGGAACGATGTCATTACCAGCGCCCCGATGACAGCAGCAAGTGAAAATGCAGATGTCAGGATTTTTATCGCGGTCTGCCGCATTGTCTGTTCTCCTAGATTAATGTGGTGTTATGAATGCCGAAAGATGCGGTTGATTGCCGACCTCATTTGAGTCCGCGCGGTTGCGTTGTTTCAAGGTTGTACTGCGCGATGGCGGCTTCGGCTTCGAACCGGGCTTTGTCGGCAAGCGCGATGGCCGTGTCATTGTCACCCTTGTCTGCAGCCTCCTGTGCCTGTTTGAGGAAATCCTCGGTGTTTACCCAGATCCAGTTGTTGGCATTGGCCGCCTTGATGGCATCGCTCGCATTGGCTATGGCCGCTGCGGCTTCGGGGCTTGCCTTGGAACCGGATGCTTTCATTGACTGATCCGCGCAGCCGTTGACCAGCCACAGCGAAAGCAGCGCCGAAGTCAGTAGCTTGACAGGAAGACGTATCTTCATTTGGTTAAACTCCTGTTGCTGTTATCTGTAAAGGTTATATTTCTGCAAATGGTATTTATTTGTATTTGTTATTCAGGAAAATTAGCATCGCTGTTAACGGGGTGTCAAGTTATTGTTTTTAATCCGTTAGTATTTTCAGTTATTCTAATTTCTCAGCCTCGAGTAACGCCTCCAGATCAGTGATGCGTGCCTGGATGCGTGCCGTCAGGTAATCGCTCAGTCCGGGTTGTTTCTCTGCAAGCTTAAGTTGCTCGATTGCCTGGTTTGTGAAGCCGTTCAGGAAGTAATACTGTGACATCGCGGTATGGGTTTGTACATTGTGCCCGGTAGCGCCTGCGGCCTGTGCAAGTAGCTTGTATGCCTTGGCGTTTTCGTTGTGGCTGGTTGTGACGTCGGAAAGCAGGCGAAAGGCCTCTTCTTCACGACCGAGGTCCATCAGCGTTGTGGCATAGGGCAGGGCAATTGCCATGTTGTCAGGATACAGTGCCAGAGAATCCTTGTAGACGGCCAGAGCCTTGTCCGGCTGCTTGCCGTCACGCAGGATGTCGGCCAGCGCCAACCGGTAAGTGATGCGGTCCGGGTCGGCCTTTTGCAACTTTTGCATGACTGTTTCAGCCTGCGAGTACCTGCCGTTTGCAGCCAGCAGCAGCGCAAATTCATATTTTTCTGCCGGGGTATCTCCACCGGATTCTCCCTGGTAGCGCTGGAAGTCCGAGAGCACCTGCTTGGGATCCTTGTAGCTCTTGACCCGGAGCTTGGCGCGCAGCAGCAGAAAATCCAGGCTGGTGTAATCCGGTTTCCGCGGGTAGGTTTCAGCGCGTGATGTGGCTTCGGCGATACGGTTGGTGGTGACCGGGTGGGTGCTGAGAAACTCCGGCGGGCGTGTGCCATAGAGCTTGGAATTTTTCTGCAGGCGTTCGAAAAACTGCGGCATGCCGTACGGGTCGAAACCCGCGTCCGCCAGGGTCTGGATGCCGACGCGATCCGCCTCGTATTCATTGGCGCGGGTGAAGTTGATCTGGTACTGCATGTTTGCGGCAGATGCGGCTGTGAGGGCTGCGGCGCCGGCAGCACCGTCTGTCGTGGCGCCAATCAGGATGGCAGCCAGTACGGCAGCAGTGGTCGGCAGGCTCATCTTGCTGGCTGCGTCAAAGCGGCGCGCCAGGTGGCGCTGGGTCACGTGGGCGATTTCGTGCGCCATCACACCGGCCAGCTCGCTTTCCGATTCGGCCGTGACAAACAGCCCGACATTGACGCCGATGTAACCGCCGGGTCCGGCGAATGCGTTGATGGAAGTGTCGTCCACCAGAAAGAAGGTGAAGCTGTGCCCCGGATTTTCACTGTGTGAGGCAAGCTTGTTACCCAGTGCTTCCAGGTAGCTGTTGACCTCCTGGTCTTCCAGGATCAGCCCTGACTGGCGAACCTGGCGCATGAAGGCCTTGCCCAGCGCGATGTCCTGCTGCGGGGATATGGTCTGGCCCGAGGAGTCGCCAAGATCGGGTAGCTGGTCGAAATTGGACTGGGACAGGGCGGCCGTGGATTGCAGGGCCAGTAGCAGGCCCAATAGCAGTCCGGATAGTCTGTTCATTGGTGAGAGTTTGATTTGCATGGCCTTGCGAGTGAAGTGAGACAGGTTCTTGTCATTTAAGTTCAGGCCGGGGCCGGGATTCAGGACTATTTCCCCAATGGGGGCTTGCCTTCCGGGGCGGGTTGTCATACCGTTTCCACCTCATTTTGATACGCATATCCATGATCCGCGCCGTCGGGTCTGAATTAGTCGTTAACTATACTAAAAGGAGTGTCGCAATGGCGGATTATGATGAAGAACTGGATGCCACAGGCCTGAACTGCCCCCTGCCGATTCTGCGTGCCAAGAAGGCGCTGAACGGGATGGACTCTGGCAAGGTGCTGCGCATCATCGCTACAGACCCGGGTTCAGTGAAGGACTTCGAGGCGTTTGCCAAGCAAACCGGCAATGAACTGATGTCTTCCACGGAAGAGGGTGGCAAGTTCATGTTCCTGATGCGCAAGGGCTGACAGTCCGCGACGCAGCTGCAGGGCAGCAAATAAAAAAACCCCGGTGTGAAACCGGGGTTTTTTTTGCCTGCAGGAAGGCAGTAACGAAAAAGGATGCTACTTGAACTTCCAGTTCACCGCGACGCCGATGATATCCACCGAGGCGTCATAGTCGCCGGAGAGATCATGGAATCCTGTTGGTGCGATAGCAGGATCATTGTTGTCAGAGACGCTGTCCAGCTTTGGGTCGTTCACGAACAGGTGCGCGTAGCCGAAGTCGAAGGTGAGTTCCGGAGAGTAGCGATAGGTGGCTCCGAGGCTCAGCCAGACGCGATCCTCGTCCGGGACGCGCGGGCTGCGCAGGCTGTCATCTGGAACCGGTGTCTCGTCCAGTGCGACGCCACTGCGGAAGGTCCAGGTCTGGTCGTGCTGGTACTCGACGCCGAGGGAATACCGGGTGCTGTCGTCGTAGTCCCACACGGCGACGCTTTGAGAGCCATCAGCGAGCTTGGTTTTCAGTGACTTGAGGCGGCTCCACTGGGTCCAGGTGATGTCAGCCATCATGGCCCACTGGCTGTTGAATGCATGGTAGCCGCTCACCGACAGGCTGTCCGGCAGGGTGACATCCAGTTTGGCATTCTCCTTGAAGGACGTCGAACCTGTAATTTCTGCCCTGCCATCGAGAGTCAGGTCGATCTTGGAACGGTAGTGAAAGCCGAAGCGGGTGTTTTCGCTGGGTTCCAGCAACAGTCCACCGTTGTATCCATAGCCCCAGTCATCACCGGTCAGCTTGGACCTGAGGTCGTCGGTGCCTGGTGCACCGGCGGCCAGTCCGGCATCAATGTCATTTGTCAGTTCACCGTCTGCATACAGGGCGCTGACCCCGAATCCGATGGTGGCATACTTGTTGGGCTTGAATGCGATGGAGGGATTGAAATTGTAGGTGTACAACTCCGACTTGATGGCATGGTAGCGGCCGACCCAGTTGCTGTCATAGTCTGTTTTCAGTCCGAACGGTGCGTTCACCCCGAGGCCGAACCAGACCCGGTCACTGTACTGATGCGAGATATACCCACTGGGGACCGCCGCGGTGAGATCAGCGTCGGTTTTATGTTTGCCACCAATCGGTGTCCCGGGCAAGTTTGGATCTTGGAATGCTACCCCTGAGAACTGGCTGTATTCAGCACTGCCATCGAAGTCGACCTGCGAGTAAACGACCTGCAGGGCACCGTTGAGGTGCGTTCCCGACAACCGCGACATGCCGGCCGGGTTGAAATACACCGTGCTGGCGTCGCCGATGCCCGAGGAGCCAACGGCATATGCGGTACCCATGCCACTGACACTTTGTTCGATCAGTGCAAAGCTGCTCGCAAGGGTGCTGGCGGAAGCCAGTGATAACAATCCGGCGGCACTGAATGTCAGAAGCCGACGTACAACAGGGTGTTCATTGGCCATCTTGATCTCCTCTTCGGGTTGAATTCTTCGGGAGGAGTGTTCGGCTGTATCGCGAGCCCTGATCCTGTATCAGCCATGATTTTCATCCCCCCTCCGGAATGTGTTGCATAAACTACTTCAGTTGACGTGCATAAACAACACTTTTTATTGACATTGTGCTAATCCTTTGTAACAGTGCATTTCGGAGAAGGATTATCAGTTGTATAAAAACAACAAAAAAGACGGGTTCCTTCCGGTTATACGTTATTCCACAAGGAGCGAACTATGAACAAGGTGCCCGTTTGGTTCAAAACGGCAACTCTGGTTGCGGGGCTGGCAGCAGCATCCACGACATCCGCCACCACTGGTTATTTTGCCCTCGGCTACGGTGCCAAGGCGATGGGGCTTGCCGGGGCCGTGGTTTCCAACCCCCAGGATAGTGCGTCGCTTGCAGTCAACCCGGCAGGTATCACGGCAATCGGTGAGCGGGTCGACGTGGGCCTGCGATTCTTCATGCCGAAGCGCGAAGCCGAACTGGAAACCTCCGCTTCCTGTCCGGGTTGTGCGCCCATTGGTTTTGATGTGGATGACAAGAGCCGGCGTAACCTGTTCCTGATCCCCAACTTCGGTTTCAATCTCAAGATCGGAGAAAACCTGTGGTTCGGTTTCAACAACTATGGTAACGGCGGACTGAACTCCACCTATGACCGGAATATTTACAACGAAGCGGGTTCTGCGTTGGCTGCCGCAAGTGGTCGTGCTCCTAATCCTGATGATCCCCTAGGTCCGCCCTTGCCACCTTTTAGTCCACCAGAAGGTTTAGCCTTTCCGCTTCCGAACACAGGAACGCTGGGTGTCGACCTGCAGCAGGGTATTTTTGCGCCGACACTGGCCACAAAGTTCAGGGAGAAGCATTCGATTGGCGTGTCCCTGCTGATCGGCGTGCAGCGCTTCAGTTCCCGCGGCCTGGGAAATTTCCAGTGCTTCACGCAGACCGGTCGGTCTGATCCGGTCGGTTTAGCCTCCTGTCAGGCCAGTAATGGGGCCGTTAGTGCAACACCCTCAGATGGCCTGACCAACAACAGCAGTGACTGGTCATACGGAGCCGGCGCCCGCATCGGCTGGATGGGTGAAGTCCACCCGCGCCTGACGCTTGGTGCTTCCTATTCCAGCAAGATCTACATGACCGAGTTCGATGACTACGACGAACTGTTTGCCGAGGATGGTGACCTGGACATCCCGGCCAACTTCACCCTGGGTGCCACCTTCAAGGCAACACCGGATCTGAAGGTCTCCTTTGATTTCCAGCAGATCCAATACGAAGGCGTGAATTCCATATCCAATCAGGGCCCGGTATTGGGTCCTGCTCCACCCTGTGAAGACTGTCTGCTCGGTATGGATGACGGCATGGGTTTCGGCTGGGAAGACATCAATATCTACCGCATCGCCGCGGAATATGCCTATGACAGCCAGTGGATCTTCCGCGCCGGTTATTCCTGGAACGACCAGCCGATCCCGGACAGCGAGGTCCTGTTCAATATCCTTGCCCCGGCTACCATCGAAAAGCACATGACCTTCGGCTTTACCTTCGCCCCTGACAAGCAGAGCGAGTATAACTTTGCCTACATGCATGCCTTCGAGAAAGAGGTCAGCAGCTCGCAGACGGCATTCGGCGTGCCGGGCTCCATCAAGATGCACCAGGACTCGTTCGACGTGAGCTACTCGTACAAGTTCTGATTGCAGTGTGATGTACGTAAAAAAGGCCGCGGCAACGCGGCCTTTTTTTTACGGCATGAATCAGTCCTCACCCCGGCGAAAGCCGGGGTCCAGGCTGTTCATGTCCCTGGAATGTTCGCTTCGCTTGCCGGGCGTGCCCGCCCTCAAGGAATTCAATGCATAATGCGTTTTTGTCCGGCATGCGCAGGAATGCAGGAACGGTATCTGTCCGGATCCGCCTTGTCTGCGTTGCCCTGGTTTGTCTCTGCCGTTTGTACGTGATTTGCAGCCCCGCACGACCTGGCGGTCACTCCTTTACCGGCCGCTTTGCCAGCTTGCGCTGCAGGGTGCGGCGGTGCATGTTCAGGGCGCGCGCCGCTGCAGAGATATTGCCGTCGTTTTCCGTGAGTACCTTCTGCAGGTGCTCCCATTCGAGGCGGCGTACCGATAGCGGCTGTTCTGCCGGCAGCACCGTGGTATCGCCCGCGTCGCGATGCAGCGCGGCAACGACCTCATCCGCGGTTGCGGGTTTTGTCAGGTAATGCACTGCGCCCAGCTTGATGGATTCCACCGCGGTGGCAACACTGGCATAGCCGGTCAGCATGATGATGCGGGTGTTTTCATCCAG
>Ga0210079_1000099_pt1 | contig 11660 bp, 11 predicted proteins | sample White_CordA_D2_FD_185587 | JGI IMG/M metagenome (GOLD analysis project Ga0210079, IMG submission 185587) | Wetland microbial communities from the San Francisco Bay, California, USA, that impact long-term carbon sequestration - White_CordA_D2... | ecosystem: Environmental > Aquatic > Marine >...
CAGGTCGATAGCGCGTTGAGGATCCTTGACCCCGGGCAACTGGATCAGGATGCGATTATCGGCCTCGCGCTGCAGGGTCGGCTCGCTGACGCCGAACTGATCGACTCGATTACGAAGGGTTTCAAGCGCCTGGCGCACCGCATAATCCTGAACAGCTTCAATTTCACTGTCGCTCAAACGGTAGTTCTTTTGCAGATAGGCGCCATCAGCAGTAAACGTCATCGCTTCAAGGTTGGGGAAAGTTTCCTCCATGAAGGCGTCAACCTGGGATCCCGCCTCTTCATCGTAGACAGTAACCACGACACGCTCGCCAGAAGAACGCTCTACGCGCTTGAAAATCACGTCCTTCTCGCGCAAGAGTTCTTCGGTCTGGTCGGCGATAGTATCGAGTCGACTTTCTACTGCCTTGTCAACATCGACACCGAGGACAAGGTGCATACCACCCTGCAGGTCGAGCCCGAGGTGAATCGGGTCAAAAGCCTTACGCCACCAGTCCGGAAGACTGTTGCCGAAAAGTGTCGGCCCGAGCGAGACCAGGGCCAGAATGAGGCAGCAAAGCACCAGGCCGGCCCGAATCTTTATGCTGTTGGACATTATGTTGGATCTCCTTTCAACGACCCGCATCCGCAGATCGTCCCAATCTCTATCACGCCTCTAGTCTTCCAACTGGTCGGTCTTGGTCCCGACAATCGATGGGCGGTTGATTTTAATACGCACATTACTGGCAATCTCAAGGGTGATGATATCATCCTGCACCGCAACGATCTTGCCGTGGAGACCACCTGCCGTAACCACCTGATCACCTGACTTCAGGTTTTCGACGAGTTCCTTGTGCTGCTTGGCACGTTTCTGCTGCGGACGGATCAGAAGCAGGTAAAAGATAGCGAACATGATCACCAGCATGATGATCCCTTCCATCCCGCCTCCTGCCTGTTGTTCGGCGCCACCGGCCATGGCGTAAGCGTTGGTTGCAAACATATGTTTTCCTCCTTGAAGTTCTGAATCTCTGATCGTTTAGTAGTCTGTCATACTGAACCGGTGAAGGCGTGGCCATCACCGGCTGAAATGCGTTTCCGGTAAAACTCTTCGCGAAAAGCCCGGTACCTGCCGGCTGCTATCGCATCTCTTATCCGTTGCATGAGGTGCAGATAGTAATACAGATTGTGGGTAGTATTCAATACCGAAGCGAGGATTTCGTTACTTTGGTAAAGATGACGCAAATATGCCCGGCTGTAATTGCTGCAAACGTAGCAGTTGCAGTCAGGATCTATCGGCATTTCATCCTCGCTAAACCGTGCCTGCTTGATACTGACTTTACCGAAACTGGTAAAAAGCACACCGTTGCGGGCATTGCGTGTCGGCATGACACAATCGAACATGTCGGCACCACGCGCAACGGCCTCGACCAGGTTCTCAGGAGTCCCGACCCCCATAACATAACGGGGACATTCTGCGGGTAATAACGGCAGCGACCAGTCCATTACCTGGTACATGACTTCGGCCGACTCCCCCACCGACAGGCCACCAAGGGCATAACCGTCGAATCCGATCTCGAGGAGATCCATGACACTCTGCCGTCGCAGGTCCTGCTCCATCCCTCCCTGAACAATCCCGAACAAGGCCGCACTCGAGTCGGTACGCGCTTCCTTGCAGCGCGCAGCCCAGCGGGTCGAACGGGCGGTCGACTCGGCTACGTATGCATGTGTTGCCGGGTGAGGAATGCACTCATCGAACACCATCATGATGTCAGCGCCGAGAGATTCCTGGATACCAATCGATAGTTCCGGGGTCAGTATATGGGCGCTGCCATCAAGATGGGACTGGAAACGGACACCTTGTTCATCAATCTTGCGCAGCTCGCCAAGGCTGAAGACCTGGAACCCGCCACTATCGGTCAGGATCGGCCTGTCCCAGTTCATGAATTTGTGCAGACCGCCGAGCCTCGCCATCCGTTCATGCCCGGGGCGCAGGTAAAGATGGTAGGTGTTGCCGAGAATAATCTGGGCACCGATCTCCTTGAGTTGCTCAGGCAGCATCCCCTTGACCGTGCCCTGGGTTCCAACCGGCATGAAGGCTGGCGTTTCAACCCTGCCTCTCCGGGTGTGAATCGTTCCGCGACGTGCTTGTGTGTCATGACACACTGTGTGCAACTGGAATTTAAACAGGTCAGAGCCCGTTTGCTCTTTATCTTGTTTTATTTTTGTCATATTCATCTTCACCGAAGTGCAAAACGAGAAAACGCTTTATAACCATTGGGAATTATTTCACACTTCAGCTCTATGCGCTGCTATTCAATCAGCATACAGTCACCATAACTGAAAAAACGGTAACCCTTTGCAACAGCCTCCTGGTAGGCCCGGAGGACAAAGTCCCTGCCGGCAAACGCAGAAACCAGTACCAGCAGGGTCGATTTTGGTAAGTGAAAATTGGTTATCATGGCATCGACCATACGGAATCGATGTCCGGGTTTGATAAAAAGTTCCGTCTCACCCTGACCCGCACAGAGCAGACCATCCCCATCGACCGCGTGTTCAAGCGTGCGTGTCACAGTCGTACCAAGGGCAATGATACGGCGACCTTCTGTATGCGCTTTGTTGATACGTTCCGCAGACGTCAACGGGATGTCATAAACTTCGGAATGCATTTGATGTTCTTGCAGGTTATCTGTCCGGATCGGTTGGAAGGTTCCCGGTCCAACGTGCAATGTGACGCCACACACCTCGATGTTACGCTCTGATAAAGCCGTAAAGATCTCTTTGGTAAAATGCAGGCCCGCAGTCGGTGCGGCCACGGCTCCAGGATTGTTGGCATAAACTGTTTGGTAACGATCCTTGTCAAAAGGCTGGTCATCTCGGTGAATATAAGGCGGCAGAGGCATATGGCCGACCTGCTCGAGTTTTTCATGGAACGGCCCGGGTGAAGAAAACCTTATCAGGCGCTGGCCATCCTCAATGATCTCAACAATTTCACCGTTAATCTCCGCCGGGAAATCAACAAGGGTTCCGACCTTGAGAGGTCTGGAGCTGCGGGTCATACAACGCCAGACATTCTTTTCGGCGTCAAGCTCACGGAGCAGAAGAACTTCCACGTGCCCGCCACTTTGTTTCTTCCCCAGCAAGCGTGCAGGCAACACTCTGGTTTCGTTACGGACAAGAAGATCCCCCTCCCGCAGTAAATCTGGCAACTCGTCAAACTGTCGATGCCAAACGGCTTGAGAGCCCCTTGACAAATGCAGCAACCTTGATGAAGAGCGCGTTTCCAGCGGACGTTGTGCAATCAGCTCATGTGGCAATTCAAAATCAAAATCGTTCAGTTGCATTCGACGTCTTTACGCTTGATGTAATATATAAATAAATCTATTATTAGGTTTTAGCAAGATAGACAAGGATCAGACCGGCTAGCATGAAGCCAAGTCCGATAGACCGCAGAGTCCGGTCATTCATCTGGAAGAGTTCACTCAACATGCGCTTGGTCCCACGCGGTGACATGAACCATGGGATACCTTCGACGATCAGGACAACGCCCAAAATAATAACCAGCGTTTCAGAGAGCATAAATAATTTCCGCACAAAAGCTTCTGATGGTGTACTTTTTGCAAAATCATTTTCAAGTTCGCATAGCAGGTTAAACTAATAGAGAACTCTATCAACAGCAACAAAATTCGTGGTTGCACAAATTGTTAAGTTATAGATTTGTATTAAGAGTGTCAAGTTCAAGCCTTTTGGTCGAGACAGGCCGGCAAAAGTAACTGTTCACGGCATAAACGCTGGCAATGCGTGATCAAGAAATTCAGTGTTTTTTACAGATTCTTTATCGGCAAAAACTGAATATTAAAGTATGAATTCACTTAAAATTAAATTTCTCGGCCTGTGCTCTGTGATCCTGATCGTGGCAATCGGCCTGACAACCTGGTACAACCTGAAGACCCAGAAAGCCATGCTCGGCAAGCTTGCCAGCGAACATGGCCGCATGCTGGCCGAGACAGTCCACAGAAGCATCATTACGGACATGGCCAACGGCAAGAATGACGGCGTCGTCAACATCCTGACAAAAATCAACGCTGAACCCTCGATCAAGGATGTCCGGATATTCGACGAGACCGGGCGGATCCTGATGTCGGGCAACGATCGTAAGCTCGGCGAACTGGTCACGACTGCTGAATTGATGGCATATCGTACCGGCAATTTCAACTTTACATCTTCAAATAACGACGGTACAGACTACTTTAATTCAGTTGTTCCAATCTACAATCAGCCGGTCTGCTATTCCTGCCACGACCAGAACCTCCAGGTCCTCGGCATTCTGAACCTCCAGGTCTCGCTGGATGCAATTTCCGACATGCAAACCGCCGGCCGTAATTCGACAATGATCGCATCAGGAGTCATGCTCATCATCCTGATACTGACGATCACGGCGTTCCTCCTGGCATATGTCGATGTGCCGATCCGCAAGCTTGTCACCGCAATGGACCAGGTCGAGCGGGGGGAATTTGAAAAAGCTCACGCGTCTGTCGGCAGTTCCGTCGAGATGTCCCTGCTCTCCTCCAAGTTCAACTTCATGGTTCAACGACTGCGCGAGATGATGGACTCGACGATCAAGAATGAACGTCTGCTTGCCATCAACCAGGAAAAGCTGGCGCATAGCGAGGAGCTACACGCCATGAACCTGACCCTTGAGGACCGCCTCAAGGAGATCGAATACCTCAACATCAATCTTGAGGAACGGATTGAGGAAATTGAGGAAGCCAACTACAAGATCGCCGACCTTGCCAGTGAACTTGAGGAAAAAAACGTGGTCCTCTCGCAGGCCGTCGATCGCCTGCAGGCACTTTATAAAATGGGTCTGGCGGTCAACGCCACCATAGACCTGGAAAAACTGTTGAACCTGCTCAGCCGGAAAAGTGTCGAAACACTGCACGCACAGGTCGGCTACATCCTGATGAAAAACCGGAAGACCGGCGACCTGACTGTCGGCGGTTCAGAGGGACTGCCCGAAGATTTCGACCGCTCGCTAGACATCCCTCTCAAGCCGGGAGGGGTCTCCTACTGGGTCATGAACCACAACAAGCCGAGACTCGTGGCGAACGTCAACAAAACTCGCGAGTTCAGCAAAATCAGCCGACTCGGCTTTATCCGCGAATCAGTCATTTGTGCGCCATTGTCGGACAAGGGCTCGGTCATTGGTACGATTACCGTTGCCAACCCGATCGATGGCAGCGAATTCGGCCCTTCCGATCTGGAACTCCTGACAACCATCGCCGCCCAGGCCAGCATCGCGATCCGCAATGCACGTCTCTACGAAGAACAAGAGAGCATGTACCTGAACACCGTCCATGCACTCGTCTCAGCGATCGAGGCCAACGATGCTTATACAAGAGGTCACTCAGAACGGGTTACCAAGTTGAGTGTCGCCCTGGCAAAAAAACTGGGCATTGATGGTGACGCACTCAAGCAACTCGAACAGGCTGCAATTCTGCATGACATCGGCAAGATCGGCATTGATGTCAATTTGCTCCATAAGAAGGAGAAATTGACCCCTGCGGACATCGATGTTCTTAAGTTGCACCCTTCAATCGGCGTGCGCATACTGGAGCCGATTCATTTTCTCGGCACTGTGCGTGAGATTATCGAACAACACCACGAACGCTTTGATGGCAACGGCTACCCCAATGGATTAAGCGGTGATGAGTGGCGCATTGAAGGCAAAATTCTTGCCGTCTGCGATACTTTCGATGCGATGACCTCCGATCGACCCTATCGTAAAGCGTTATCCGATGAGGTTGCACTCCAGGAAATTCAAGATCATTCCGGAACTCAATTCGATCCGAGAGTGGCCGCGGCATTCGTCGAGATGAGCAGCTTAGGCCAACTCCCTGAATAACCTTATAATCAGATCAAGGCCGCTGAGACCGATCCGCAGCCAACCTAACGTCAACCCCTATGATATTTGTGAAGCAAGCACGATCTGCTGACTACGAAGCGTGAATCACAAGACGCGAAAAGAAGAAACAACAAAGGCCACCTGCGTAGCGGGTGGCCTTTGTTGTTGAACGCATTGCACTTAAGGAAAGCCCGGGGCTACCATCAGTCCCGTTTGCTCCGGCAGACCAAGCATGAGATTCATGTTCTGCAATGCCTGTCCTGCAGCCCCCTTGACCAGGTTGTCAATCACTGCAACCGCAATGACCCGACCGGTTCGATCGTCAACCGCCAGGCCGATGTCACAGAAATTACTGCCAGTGACCTGTGAGATATTTGGTAGTTGCCCCTTCGGCAGGATCCGGACAAAGCTTTCCGCAGAGTACCTTTCAAGGTAGTGCCCATGCAGTTCGTCGAGGGTGGCGGGGCCTTCCAGAGAAGCGTAGCAAGTGCTCAGGATGCCTCGGTTGACCGGTAGCAGGTGCGGAGTGAAACTGATCGTCACAGCCTCACCCGAGACCACACTGAGAGTTTGTTCGATCTCAGGTGTGTGCCTGTGTCGAGGCAATCCATAGGCCTTGAAGCCCTCATTGACTTCACAGAAGATCGTATCCAGTTTGGCCGAACGACCGGCACCACTGGTCCCGGACTTGCTGTCAACAATAATGGTCGCCGGATCAATCAATTTCTCCTCCAGCAAAGGCGTCAAAGCCAGAACAATACTGGTAGGATAACAACCGGGGTTGGCGACCAGTCTTGCCACAGGGATATGTTCCCGAAACAGTTCAGGTAGTCCGTAAACCGCCTCAGAGAGCAAATCAGGGGAGGTGTGCGCCTGATACCATGCTTCGTAGGTGGCAACATCCCTGAGCCGGAAATCGGCAGACAGGTCGACAACCCGGCAACCGGCATCAAGCAGCTCCGGGACCATATTCATGGCAGTCTGGTGAGGCACCGCCGTAAAAACCAGGTCAACCCGGTCGGCCAGTCCGCCAGAGTCGAGATCTTCAAAGTTCAGATCCACAAGACTCCTCAGTGAAGGGAAGATCCCATCCACCGGTTGTCCGGCATACTGACGTGAGGTGACGCATACCAACTCGACATCCGGGTGCTGGACAAGCAGGCGCAAGAGCTCTGCCCCGGTATACCCACTTGCACCAATGACAGCAATCCGATGCATAGCTTATCTCCTTTAAACGGAAAGAGGGAAACCCGCAGGTTTCCCTCTTTCCAGCAAATATCATGACGACCGAAAGGTCGCAAGTCATTAACGCTTGGAGAACTGGAAGCTGCGGCGCGCTCCGCGTCTACCGTACTTCTTACGCTCCTTGATACGACTGTCACGGGTAATGAACCCGGCTTTTTTCAGTGAAGCGCGAAGTTCCGGATCAACCTCGAGCAGGGCCTTGGTGATGCCGTGCTTGATCGCACCGGCCTGACCGGAAGGGCCTCCACCGCAAACATTCACGTTGATGTCGAACTTGCCGATATTGTCGGTCAGTTCGAGCGGCTGGCGCACGACCATTTTGGAAGTCGGGCGACCGAAGTATTCATCCATCGTCCGTTTGTTGATGGTAATCTCACCTGTTCCCGGCTTCATCCAGACACGCGCGATAGAGGTCTTTCTCCTGCCGGTGGCGTAAATTTTCTGTTCGGCCATCGTCTAATTTCTCCTGAATTCCCTTAAACCTGAAGTTCTTTGGGCTGCTGTGCCTGATGCGGATGATTGGCACCGCAATAGACTTTAAGTTTTCTGTACATCTGACGGCCGAGCTTGTTTTTCGGCAGCATCCCCTTGACGGCTTTCCTGATCAGTTCTTCAGGGGCCTTTTCAAGCAACTTGTCGGCAGTAATTGTCGTCAGGCCGCCGGTATAGCCGCTGTGACGATAGTACTTTTTCTGAGCCAACTTGTTGCCGGTCAGACGGACTTTCTCTGCGTTGAGGACGATAACAAAATCGCCGGTGTCAACGCTCGGGGTGTAAATGGCCTTGTGCTTGCCACGCAGGACACGGGCAATCTCGGTAGCCGCCCGGCCAAGGACCTTATCCTCCAGGTCGACAACATACCAGTCTTTCTGAAGTTCATCTTTTTTCGCAACTGAAGTGCTCATTACTATCCTCTCTATATCCAATCTGTAAGTTTACGGGGCTCACAGAAACACGAAATGTATTCAAAACACCTTGCATTGTCAAGCGTTTTTTCGGCCATTACAAGACTTTATTCCCGGCAGCGACAAACGGTCAGCCCGGGATAAAAGAACTCTTTTCTGTCAGCCTGCCACAGAGACTGGACAGAAGCTTGACCGCACCTTCGAGGTCGGCCCAGTCGAGCACTTCGACCGGCGTGTGCATGTAGCGTAACGGGATGCTGACCAGGGCTGTCGCAACACCACCGTGGACCAGCTGCATAACATTGGCATCGGTTCCGGTGGCTCGCGGGATACCGATCACCTGGTAAGGAATTTTTTCCGCTTTGGCTGTTGAGACCAGAAGATCGAACAGGACGGGATTGATATTCGGGCCACGGGCGATGATCGGGCCCTTGCCAAGGCTGATCTCTCCGGAGTGTTTGTGGTCTGCGTCAGGATAATCACTGGCAAAGCCAACCTCAACGGCAATGCCGATATCTGGCTGCACGCCATAGGCGCTGGTCGCCCCGCCGCGCAGGCCGACCTCTTCCTGCACTGTCGAGACGCCGTAGAGGTCAACCACCAGGTTATTCTGGCGACGGACTTCCCGCAGGACCTGGGCGACGATATAGGCGCCCATCTTGTCATCCAGTGCCCGGGAAGTCAGGCGGGAGCCTTGCAGGCGCTCAACGCCAACGCTGAAGGTCACCGGGTCGCCGATCGATACGAGCTTTTCGGCGGCTTTCTTGCTGGAGCAGCCGATATCGATAAACTGGTTCTTGAACGGCATGACCTTCTCACGGTCCTGCGGCTCGGTCTGGTGAATCGGACGTTTGCCCACGACGCCCGGGACAGGGCCGGACTTCGTGTGTACAGTCACTCTTTGCCCCGGCACAAGATGCGCATCGACTCCGCCGATCGGCGCAAAGAACAGGTATCCCTGGTCATCGACATACTTGATCATGAAGCCGATTTCATCGCAGTGCCCCGCCAGCATCAGGCGCGGGGCGCCTTCCGGGCCCTCGATATGCGCCACCACGTTGCCCATGACATCGGTGCGGATATCATCGGCAACATCTGCCAGTGCCTTGCGGATCACCCGTTGCGCCGGCTGCTCGAAGCCGGACGGGCTCGGCGCCTCGACGAGTTCTTTGAAGAAAGCGAAATCCTGTTTATTCATGGCGTTCTAACTCCCCCGGTTCTCAGGCAACTCGCCAAGCAGCGAATTGCGATAGGACTTGACAATTTTGACTGGCACAATATGCCCGGCGAGTTCGGCCGGACCCGTGAAGTTGACGATCCGGTTCCAGGTACTGCGGCCGAAAATCTGCCCCTCCCCCATCCTGCTTTCACCTTCGACCAGCACCTCCTGGACCGTGCCGACATCCGCCTCCCAGGTCTGGCGGCTGATCTCCTGCTGCAATTCGAGCATGCGATCAAAGCGCGCCTGCTTCACTTCTGCAGGCGTTTCATCTTCGATGTCAGCCGCAGTCGTACCTTTTCTGGGTGAATAAATGAAAGAGTAGATTTCTGCGAAGCGCACTTCCTCAAGCAATGCCATCGTCTCGGTAAAGTCTTCATCATACTCTCCGGGAAAGCCGACTATGATATCCGTCGTCAGGCGGATATCCGGGCAGACCCGTCGGAGACAGTCGACAATTTCCAGGTAGCGTTCGCGCGTGTAACCCCGGTTCATTGCCCGCAGGATCTTGTTGGAGCCACACTGGATTGGCAGGTGCAGGTGTTTGCAAAGCTTTTCAAGAGAACCGAAGCAGTCGATCAGTTCATCGGACAGGTCTTTAGGGTGAGACGTGGTAAAGCGAATCCTTTTTATACCGTTAATTGCATTGACCTGCTTCAGGAGCCCGGCAAAAGAAAGTTCCGCCTCGTCTTTAAGCCCGTAAGAGTTGACATTCTGGCCGATCAGGGTCACCTCGCGCACACCCTGTAATGCCAGTTCGCGGATTTCTTCGAGGATCTCCCCGCTGGGCCGGCTGATCTCGCGGCCACGGACATATGGCACCACGCAATAACTGCAGAAGTTGTCACAACCCTGCATAACCGTCACAAAACGTGTGTAGGCATCCTGGCCGGTCCGGGAAGGGAAAAGCTGCAGTCGCGTGTCCCGATCGAGGAAATCGGTTTCTTCGCAACGCACGTGCTTGTCGGCAACCTTTTGCACCAGCTCAGGCAGACGGTGAACGTTGTGGGTGCCGAACACCAGGTCCAGGTAAGGGAACTCCTCGAGAAGTTGCTTGCCCTCCTGCTGGGCGATACAGCCTCCCATGCCGAGAATGAGTTCCGGATTACGGTCTTTAAGGGGCTTGAAGCGACCCAGGTGGCCGTAGGCCTTGCGGACCGCTTTATCGCGAACAGCACAGGTGTTCAGCAGGATCAGGCCGGCCTGGTCGGGCTTGTCCACCTGCCGGTAACCGATGCCGCCGAGCAGGTCAACAATTCGTTCCGAATCAACGACATTCATCTGGCAGCCGAAGGTCTCCAGATAAAAATCCTTATTATTCATAGGGTTACGTCCTGGCCAATAAAAGGGGTTAGAGATTAGTCAAAAACACGAAATAAAGCAACAGAATTGCCGTAACCTTGGCAGGCGCGTATATTCTTAGATCGCACTTTCGTTTATTGCTATCGCCTTTTCAAGAAGCTCCGTTGCCCGATGCGGGTGCTCCAAGCAGTGCAGGACAAGCTGCTGCTCCCGACCCCGATGGACACGCAGTGTGCCGAGTTGCTCACCCTGTCGATGCAGTCTGAAATAAGTGAGCTCCGAGAGTTCGATAAAACTGCTGTGCGGCCGCGCCAGTCCGCGTTGCACAATCACCCGTCGGTCAGTTATCGCGTAATAGACATAGTTCCACTCGAGACGGGCCTGCACCAGGTGGCCAACGAAAAAATACAGCCCTGTGATAACGAACGGCAGCGGCAGCCAGGCCAACCACCTGATGGCGTAACTGTCCGCCATGGCAATCCCCAGAACCTGCCAGTAGCTGCATATCGCAAGGAAAATCAGTCCGAATACCGAATGCCGCCAATGCCGGAAAGTATAACAACGCGGTGCGGGTCGCGCCTCCCAGCGAACGGTTTCTCCATCCTCAAGGCAAAGTGTGCGAATCATTCGACACCCTTCGACCGGGCCAGGCGACCTGCTGCCGTGCGTCCCAGCTTGCTGTGAGGATCTGTCTCAACGATCAATCGGTACAAAGACATCCCCCCCTCAGCATCACCACCTTTTTCGCGCGCCTCGGCGAGCAGAAACAGGTTTTCCGTGACCGGCAGCAGACGAACACTCTCTGCCAGTTGATCGTTTGCCTTGCGCACATTGCCCTGTTGCAGGTAGAGGTAGCCAAGCCCCATCCGCGTTTTGTAATAGTCAGGCTGCAGCTCGACAGCCTTCTGCAGGTTAAGTCTGGCGGTTTGCAAATCACCGGTACGCAGGTAGGCCATCCCCAGAGAACCGAGGATCTGCGGCTCTTCCGGAGCCATGCTTGCAGCATTCAGATACTGGGTTATTGCCTGCGAAGGGTTGTCGGCTTTTTCAAGTCGTTGGGCCTCTTTCAACAGTTCGTATGCCGGCTGCAATCCCTTGAGCATACGGAT